>ERZ857750.2857-NODE-2857-length-15414-cov-6.235627_pt1 | contig 15414 bp, 12 predicted proteins | sample MGYA00519915_ERZ857750 | MGnify/ENA primary metagenome ERZ857750 (study PRJEB31778, sample SAMEA3449358) | human gut metagenome | biome: human gut; feature: human-associated habitat; material: faeces | place: United Kingdom | collected 2010/2012 ... | reverse complement strand
ACCTGCTCCAAGTGTCCGGCTCGTGAAATCCATTCACCTTCGGGCTTTGCCGCAATATTGGCTTATCCGTGAACAGTAACCCGAATAAATATACACATATAAAAGAAAAAGAAAAATCATTGACGAACTTTTTATTATCCAGTAGAATAAGAATAATGCAGGAAATTAGGCAGTTGCGCATGCAGCTGCCTGATTTTAAAATTTTGTGTGCAGTTTGGCACAGCAAAAGCAGGTATTTACAAGCAGGAGGACTCGATTATGGGTATGACGATGACGCAAAAAATTCTGGCTGCAGCAGCAGGGCTGTCAGAGGTAAAGGCCGGACAGCTGATTGAGGCAGATCTGAGCCTTGTTTTAGGCAATGACATTACCTCTCCGGTAGCGATCCACGAGATGGAGCGCTTTGACAAAAAGGGAGTATTTGATAAGGACAAGATTGCACTAGTACTCGATCATTTTGTTCCGAATAAGGATATCAAGTCTGCCGAGCATTGTAAGTGTGTAAGAGAATTTGCAGGCTGCAACGAAATCACAAATTTCTTTGATGTAGGAGAGATGGGAATTGAACATGCACTTCTTCCGGAAAAAGGACTTGTAGTTGCAGGAGACGTTGTAATTGGTGCTGATTCACATACATGTACATATGGTGCGCTTGGCGCATTCTCCACTGGTGTGGGAAGTACAGATATGGCAGCAGGCATGGCAACAGGAAAGGCATGGTTTAAGGTACCGTCCGCAATCAAATTTGTGCTTACTGGAAAGCCGGCTGAGTATGTAACTGGCAAGGATGTTATCTTACATATTATTGGAATGATCGGTGTTGACGGAGCACTGTATCAGTCTATGGAATTTACAGGAGATGGTATTTCTTATCTTTCAATGGATGATCGTCTTTGTATTGCAAATATGGCAATTGAGGCAGGCGGAAAGAATGGTATCTTCCCTGTAGACGAGAAGACTATCGCCTATATGAAGGAGCATTCCACAAAGGAATATAAGGTTTACGAGGCAGACGAGGATGCTGAGTATACGGCAACATATACTATTGATCTTAGCAGCTTAAAGCCAACAGTATCCTTCCCACATCTGCCAGAGAACACTCATACTATCGATGAGGTAGGCGACATCGCAATTGATCAGGTTGTAATCGGTTCATGTACAAATGGACGTATCGAAGATCTGCGTGCAGCAGCAGAGATTTTAAAGGGCAGAAAGGTAAAGAAAGGCCTTCGCTGCATCGTAATTCCGGCAACACAGGCAATCTATCTTCAGGCAATCGAGGAAGGACTTGTTCAAACCTTCATTCAGGCAGGAGCTGTTGTCAGCACACCGACCTGTGGACCATGTCTTGGCGGATACATGGGTATTCTGGCTGCGCATGAAAGATGCGTTTCTACCACAAACCGTAACTTTGTAGGACGTATGGGCGATGTAACAAGTGAAGTATATCTGGCAAGTCCATATGTTGCAGCAGCAAGTGCTGTAACCGGAAAAATCTCCGGACCAAAGGACGTTTTATAAAGAAGTCTCGCAGACTGTGACATAAAAACAGCTGGTCAGGCGATTCAGAAAGGTATGGTAAAGAAGATATGAAAGCAAATGGATGTGTATTTAAATATGGCGACAACGTGGATACGGATGTAATCATTCCGGCACGTTACTTAAATTCATCAGATCCAGCAGAGCTGGCAAAGCACTGCATGGAGGATATCGATAAGAATTTCGTTTCAAATGTAAAGAAGGGTGACATCATCGTTGCGGATAAAAACTTTGGATGCGGCTCCTCAAGAGAGCATGCACCGATTGCAATCAAGGCAGCAGGGGTAAGCTGTGTAATAGCAGAGACCTTCGCAAGAATTTTCTACCGCAACGCAATCAATATTGGTCTTCCGATCATTGAATGTCCAGAGGCAAGCAAAAAGATCAAGGCAGGAGATCAGGTAGATATTGATTTTAATACTGGTGTCATTACAGACCAGACGACAGGAGAAACCTTCCAGGGACAGGCATTCCCGCCATTCATGCAGAAAATCATCAGTGAGGGCGGCTTGATTAACTACATTAATCACAAAGAATAATTGTAACTATTCAGAGCCATGCAAAATTGCTTTCTGTGAATGCTTGCATTCAGACAGAATAGCAATTTTATATGGCGAGGTAACCACATGAGCAAAATAGAAGCATCGAAGATGCGATTTTGCGAATGGGGTTCTGAATAGTTCTGAATAATCAAACAAATGCGAAAAAAGGCGGACTGAGTCGATCAGCCCGTCTTTTCGCGTTCTTCATCACAAATGTCTTTCATTAGGCATATCTATTTTCATCGTAACAACAAAAGATATGTCGAAAAAAGGAAAAATACCCGAAAAACTGGGAAAGAAAAGATGAAAAAAAGCCTACTTTTTGTCGAATAATAGTGGTCAGACCGCGAATCCTGCGAAGCATTTTCCGTGCGTTTTGAAAATAACTTCGTTATAATGTACGTGTGTTGAGACATATAAATAACTAGCTGCAAAAAAAGTTATATACAAACAGTTAGCAGAATAACTAGTACATGCAGCAGCCGCTATGGTACCAGCAGCTGCGAATAAAAAGCAGGAGGAATCAAAAATGCCAGAAAGAAACGCAGAAAATAACAGAGTCAGTGTCATTGGAGTTGTCGTGTCAGGGTTTGAGTTTAGCCATGAGGTCTTTGGGGAGAGCTTTTACATAATGGAGCTGTCAGTAAATCGCTTAAGCGATCAGTCTGATACGATCCCTGTGATGATTTCAGAGCGTCTTATCGATATCAATCAGGATTACAGAGGACGCACAATGGAAGCAATCGGACAGTTTCGTTCTTATAATCGTCATGAGGGAACGAGAAATCGTCTTGTGCTCTCTGTGTTTGTCAGAGAATATCATTTCATGGAGGCATTTACAGATTATACGAAGACAAATCAGATCATGCTTGACGGGTACATCTGTAAACCGCCGGTGTATAGAAAGACACCGCTTGGACGTGAGATCGCAGATCTTCTGGTAGCAGTCAACCGCCCTTACAGCAAGAGTGATTATATTCCCTGTATTGCATGGGGACGAAACGCCCGCTATGTGTCCACTTTTGAGGTTGGCACCAGACTTCGCGTGTGGGGCCGTGTTCAGAGCAGAGAGTATATGAAAAAGATAAGCGAGACTGAGAGTGAGAAACGAATTGCATATGAAGTTTCCGTAAGTAAATTAGAATATGTCGAACAGAAGGGTTGACAGCACTGTAAAATTGATGTACACTAAAGAAAATTCATACAAAAGGTAGAGGTTGCGCTACTGATGAGTAGGCTGATGGATGCAGGCAAGAGCAAGGGAAGTTAGCTAAAAGGCATTGGCGCCGAAAGAATGGCTGTGCAAAGGCTGTTCTTGGGCATATATCGAATAGGTATATGACTGTCATCTGTTCACAGATGGGGAGCTACTAAGGGAAATAGAAAAAGAAAACCTTATGAGCCGGCCGCATGTGACCGGCTTTTTCTTTGGAGAAATCCCAAGACACTCTGGTGGCTGCATTTGAATAGAGTATTACCTGAATCAAGAAAGGATGGTATTATTATGCCAATATTTAAGGGAGCAGGAGTTGCAATCGTCACTCCATTTACACAGGATGACAAGGTTAATTTTGAAGAACTGGGAAAAATGATTGATTTTCAGATTGCCGGAGGAACAGATGCGATCATCATCTGCGGAACAACAGGTGAATCTTCCACATTGACTCATGAAGAGCATGATGAATGTATCAAGTTTGCTGTTGAGCATACAGCAGGCAGAGTTCCTGTTATTGCAGGTACAGGATCAAACTCCACAGCAGAGGCAATTCGTTTGTCCACACATGCACAGAATAATGGTGCAGATGCGCTGCTTCTTGTAACACCATATTATAACAAGGCAACACAGAAGGGTCTGATTCAGCATTATACTGCAATTGCAAACAGCGTAGATCTGCCAATCATTCTGTACAACGTGCCGTCACGTACAGGTGTTAACATTTTGCCGCAGACTGCTGTTACACTGGCAAAGAATGTAAAGAATATTGTAGCAGTCAAAGAAGCAAGCGGAAATATCTCTCAGGTAGCAGAGCTTGCCGCACTTGCAGACGGCTGCATCGATATCTACTCTGGAAATGATGATCAGGTTGTTCCGCTTCTGTCACTTGGCGGTGTGGGTGTTATCTCCGTTTTATCAAATGTAATGCCTAAGCTGACACATGATATGGTTATGAGCTACTTAAACGGTGATGTAAAGTTAAGCCGTCAGCTTCAGCTGTCTGTTATGAACTTAAATAAGGCACTTTTCTGTGAAGTAAATCCTATTCCGGTAAAGGAAGCACTGAATATGATGGGATGGAATGCAGGTGCAGTACGTTCTCCTCTGTGTGAGATGGAGCCGCAGCATAAGGAACTGCTTCGTAAAGAATTAGCGGCAATGAAGCTGATTTAAAACTGATCTGAAACTGACCTTAAGACGGAGGAACAAACGATGGTACGTATTATTTTAAACGGATGCAATGGTGCAATGGGCAAGATGTTAGCTAATATCATTGCACAGGATGAGCAGGCACAGGTTGTGGCTGGAATTGATATCACTCAGGCAGCCGATACACCATTTCCTGTATTTGAATCTATCAAGGAGTGTGATGTAGAGGCTGATGCACTGATTGATTTTACCGTTTCAAAAATTACAGATATGGTATTAGATCAGTGTGCACAAAAAGGACTTGCACTAGTTCTCGCAACAACAGGACTTTCCGATGAGCAGCTTGCTCATGTGCAGGAGGCAGGAAAAACAATTCCGATTGTACAGTCCTACAACATGTCTCTTGGAATCAATACACTTGCAAAGATCGTAGAGCTTATTACGCCTGTACTTGCAGACGCTGGATTTGATATCGAGATCGTAGAGCGCCATCACAGACGCAAGCTTGATGCACCAAGTGGTACAGCAATCATGCTCGGAAACGCAGCAAACAAATCATTAAATGGTGAATATCATTTTGTATTTGACCGCAGTGAAAGACGCGAGAAGAGAGATCCAAAGGAGATCGGATTCTCAGCAGTCAGAGGCGGAACCATCGTAGGCGTACATGATGTAATTTACGCAGGAGAGGATGAGGTAATCGAACTGAACCATCAGGCATTCTCCAGAGGTGTATTTGCAAAGGGCGCTGTCCAGGCAGCAAAGTTTCTGCAGGGAAAAGAGCCAGGTGTATATACCATGCGCGATGTAATTGGATAATATGATACCAGGGTCAAAAGGTCAGAAATCCGAGGCAAGCTCGCTTGCAAGAGGATTTTTGATCTCTTGACTCGCCAAAAACATGAGTAAGTAGCCATTTTTTGAAGAAAAATGAGCGGATTACGAATGTTTTTGAAGATTGCGGGAGTGCAAAGTACGTAGCAATCTGGTATCATTAGAAAGCCCCGGGCTCTGCCCGGGGCTTTTTTCATGTCAGTGGTATGATAATCAGAAGCCGCATCCACAGCAGCTAAGTAACAGGATCCAGATCAGGGCATCACAGCCACAGCCGTTTCCATTGTTAAAGAAGCCATTGCTGCCGCCGCATCCGCAGCCATCATTGTTATTCCATCCACCACAGAATAACAGGATAAGGATGATCCACATGCAATTGCATCCGCCAGAAGTAGTTGTCTGTGTGCATCCGCCGCAGTTTGTTGCTGCCAAATCACTCATAGGAGATACCTCCAAAATCATTTACAGTGTATCTTATGCGTCATAGTCTCAAGGAGTTACACTTTTTTATTTTTCTTTCGCCGTTTCTGTAATAATGAGGAAACCTCGCAGAATATATCTTCACTGATCAAAGCAGGATGAGCATTAGGATAAATGATCCATTCAGTGCTTGACAGCTTAATGCGTTTTTTGCTCTTAGCACTTTCCTTTTTTGTAGTTCCCTGAATAAGCGTACCAGTATAGACGGGATTAGTTAGAATATGGCGCACACTTGAGGCAGACCATTTTGGAATTTTGCCGTCAGCTTCATCTGTGATTTTATTTTTAGAAAAAGGCGTCTGAAATAAAATGCCCTGTTGGATCTTATAAAAGCATGGTGGCATAACCTGCTTTTTAGTGAGCAAAGAAGCGATTTTTGAAAGACTAAATCCATCAATATAAAGCTGATAAATTTCCCGTACAACGGCGGCAGCAGGCGGATCAGGAATTAAGCTGTGCAAATGGGCAGGGTCCTTTGTATATCCATAACAAGCAAATGAGCCAATAAACTGGCCACGCATCATCTTATCGCGAAGAATCTGGCGAATATTATCGGAAAGATCCTCACTGTACCATTCATTAATCAGCCCATTTATCTGTCGAAGCCGTAAATTTTTCATGTCATTTGTATCAATACCATCACAAATTCCAATCAGACGGACATGCCAAAGAGGAAACACTTCATTTAAATAATATTGAGCCGTCTCCATATCCCTGGTAAAACGTGACTGATTTTTGCAAAGAATCGTGTCAAAACGCCCACAGCGAGCATCCTCAATCATGCGGCAAAAAGCAGGACGTGTATTATCAAGTCCAGAATAATTTTCATCCACATACATACAATAGACAGAGAATCCATTTTTCTTCGCATATTCGCAAAGCAGCTTCTGCTGATTTTGAATGCTTTCGCTTACCTCATCACAAGCCAGATTGTCATCCTCGCGGGAAAGACGGCAGTAAATAGCAGCCCTTTTCTCCATCCGCATAGCTCCTCTAAATCCCTTTTTATCAGATTATGAAAATATACAAATAAACGTGTTATAGTTCATGGATAAGTCAATTAGCCCTAAGGTGTAATGGTTTCGTCGCCGGACCAAACTCCGCAGGTTCCTTTTATGTTTTTTCTTATCAAAAGTTACTTTGAAAGACCTGCTCCAAGTGTCCGGCTCGTGAAATCCATTCACCTTAGGGCTCTTGCGATATAATTGCGAAAAAATTTCAATAATAGCCCTTGACATATGGCGCAAAAAAAGGTATAGTTAAATCAACGATTAAACAATTGTTTAATTGAAAGAGAGCGAAACAATACGCCAAAACAAAAAAGAAAGGATGGCAAACATTATGAGAAAGACATTCGAGTTAGAGGATTTAGACTGCGCAAACTGCGCTGCAAAGATGGAGGAGGCAATCAAGAAGCTTCCTGGTGTAAAGAGAGTTTCTGTAAACTTCATGACACAGAAGATGATTTTAGATGCTGAGGACAGCCAGTTTGATGAAGTACTGCAGGCAGCAGTAAAGTGCATTGCAAAGGTAGAGCCAGACTGCAGAGTAGTTCTGTAAGCACACAAAAAGTGAAAGAAGTGGTTTAGTTATGTTAAAGAAGATGACAAAAAAGCAAAAAAAGCAGTTTTACAAGATTGTGGCAGCCTTTGTGCTGTTGATTGTCGGAGTCATTCTTCCGATTCCAGAGCTTTATAAGCTTATATTTTTCATTCCTGGCTATTTGATTGTTGGCTATGATGTGCTAGTGAAGGCAGGAAAGAATATCACAAAGGGTCAGGTGTTTGATGAAAACTTTCTGATGGCAATTGCAACAATTGGTGCATTTGCGCTGCAGGAGTATACAGAAGGAATAGCCGTTATGCTGTTTTATCAGGTAGGAGAGTTGTTCCAGTCATACGCTGTAAATCAGTCCAGAAAATCAGTTGCATCATTAATGGATATCAGACCTGACAGTGCAGTTGTTCTTCGTGATGGCGTTGAGGAAGAGGTATTTCCAGACGAAGTTGCAGTAGGCGAGACGATCATTGTAAAGCCAGGTGAGCGCATTCCTCTTGATGGTATTGTGTTAGAGGGAAGCAGCATGGAGGATACAAAGGCTCTTACAGGAGAAGCCGTTCCAAGAAAGGTATCTGTTGGCGATGAGATCATCAGCGGCTGTATCAATCTGACGAATATCTTAAAGATTCGCACCACAAAGGAATACGGCGAGTCAACTGTAGCAAGAATCCTTGATCTTGTTGAAAATGCAAGCAGCCAGAAGGCAAAGGTAGAAAACTTTATCACCAAGTTTGCACGATATTATACGCCGATTGTTGTCGGTCTGGCAGCATTTATTGGTTTGATCGTTCCGATTTTCCTGCCAGGTCATCCGTTTGCAGAGTGGATTTATCGTGCATTGTCATTCTTAGTTTGTTCCTGTCCATGTGCACTTGTTATCTCAGTACCGCTTAGCTTCTTTGGAGGCATTGGCTGCGCAAGTAAGAATGGTGTGTTAGTAAAGGGAAGCAATTACCTAGAGGCTGTATCAAAAGCAGAAACTATGGTATTTGATAAGACAGGTACGCTGACAAAGGGAACATTTCGTGTGACAAAGCTTGTCCCGGTAGAGGGAAGCAGCGAGTCATCACTTCTTTTAAATACAGCTACAGCAGAGCAGTATTCCAGTCATCCAATCGCATTGTCTGTATTATCTGCATGGAAGGAAAAAAATGGCGGTGAGCTGGCAAAGGTAGAGGATGCACAGGAGATTGCAGGAAAAGGCTTAAAGGTAACTGCCGGTGGTCATGTAATCCATGCTGGAAATCAGAGCCTTATGGCAGAGCTTGGCTTGACAGTTCCGACACCAGAGGAAGCGGCAACTGTTGTATATACAGCAGTAGACGGCGTATACAGCGGCTATCTTTTAATTTCCGATGAAGTAAAAGAGGATGCAAAAGAGGCAATCAGCCGCCTGCATCATGTCGGCGTAAAGAAAACAGTTATGCTGACAGGAGACAGAAAAGCCATAGGTGAGTATACAGCAAAGCTGCTTGATCTTGATGAAGTGCACACCGATCTGCTTCCGGCAGATAAGGTAAGCTATGTCAATGATTACTGCAATAAAAAGACAAAAGGCAGAATGGTTTGCTTCGTAGGAGACGGCATCAACGATGCACCAGTTCTTGCAAGAGCTGACGTTGGAATAGCCATGGGCGGACTTGGATCTGATGCAGCAGTTGAGGCAGCAGATATTGTAATCATGGAAGATCAGCCGTCAAAGCTTGCCGATGTAATTCAGATAGGAAGAAGAACAGTTCAGATCTGCAACCAGAACATTGTATTTGCAATTGCAGTCAAAGTTATTATTCTTGCACTTGTAGCAGCAGGATTTGCAAATATGTGGGCAGCCGTATTTGCTGATGTAGGTGTTGCAGTTATAGCCATCTTAAATGCAATGAGAACATTATACTATAAACCACAGAAATAAGAGAAAAGAGAGCACAGAAATGTGTTCTCTTTTTTTAGAAGAAAATGAAATTATATTCACTATTTTTATAGAAGATTATTTCTATTTTTAAGAAAAAAGTAAAAATTGCGCTATATATAGGAAAAATGTTATTGCAAAGCGACTTCTTTGTATGATATGATGAAAGAAGTGGTTAACCACGGACTCTATAAATGCTAAAGGAGAAACCTTTTATGGCAACATATCTTATTGACTATGAAAATGTCAAATCAGAAGGTATTAAAGGAATTGCGCAGCTTAGCGAAGAAGACCGCGTTGTGATCTTTTATAGTCACAATGCAGACACCATTACTTTTGAAGCAATGGATATGATTTTTAATTCAAAGGCACAGGTATCAAAGTACAAAATTCTGTGCGGTGGAAAAAATGCACTTGATTTTCAGCTATCCACGTATCTGGGCTATCTGATTCATGAGGCAAAAGATTCCTATTTCTATATTATCAGTAAAGACAACGGATTTAAGCACGTAGTAGATTTTTGGAAGAGAACATTCCGCTTTGACGGATATGTATATTGCTTTGCGACAATCGCAGATGGCAATGCAAGACAGAACCGCTTTAAAAATGCAACTGCAAAAGAGCGTGCACGTGCAATGGAAGAAGAACTCGCAGCAATGAGCGAAGAGCTTGAGGCTCAGGGTGACAGTGACTTAGAAGAGTCAGAAGAAGACTCTGCACCAGAAACAAAAGAAGTTGTAAAAGAAGCTGTAAATGAAGCAGAGGCTGTTAATGACAAAGAAAGCAGTGAAGCAGAAGAAATGATGCAGGAAGAAGAGCCAGAAGAAACAGATGAAGTGGCTGAACAAGAAATAGAAGAAGCACCTGTAGAGGAAGAAGTACAGGAAGAACCTACAGAAGAAGAACCAGTACAGGAAACAGAGTCAGTACAGGAAGAGCCTGCAAAAGAATTAGTACAGGAGACAGAACTGGTACAGGAAAAGTCTGCAGAAGAGCCAGTACAGGAAAAATCTGCAGAGAAAGAATCTGCAGAAGAACCAGTACATGAACCAGAACAGCAAAAAGAAAACAAAGAACCAGAAAATTTTGCATCTGATACAATAATTTATCCAGTTCAGCAGCATAAGCCAATTTCTGTAATGCCACCTGCACAGCTTCCAGATTCTGTCAGAAAGGAGCTTGAAAAGGCAGATGCGCAGTATAAGGATAGCAGCGAGGAAGATCTTCAAAAGAAGATTGCTGCGGCAGTGTCAGCTTCAACTATTACTGTAGTGGAAAGCGGAATGACCATTCATCATGTAGAAGAAGAAACTAAGGCAAAGCCGGTAAAGAAAAAGGCACCTGCAAAAACGAAAAAAGCACCAAAGCAGGAAGAAGCATCAGAAAATGAAGTAAAGCCAAAGAAGACAAGAACAGCTAAAACTTCAAAGAAGAAAACAGAAAAAGAAGCTTTAGCAGCAGAAGAAAAGCTAGAAGAAAAGCCGGCAAAGCCAGCCAGAAAGCCAATTACAAGAAGTACAAGAGCAAAAAAAGAGGCAGCGCCAGCTGAGGAAAAGCCAGTAAAGGAAAAAACGGCAAAAGAGAAGCAAGTAAAGGAAAAGCTAGTGCAGGAGAAGCCAGCTGAGGAAGCAACGGAACCAAAAAAGCCAGCGCGCAGAGGACGCCGTCCGAAGGCACAAAGCAACATTGCAGCAAGTTTTGAATAAATATAAAAAAGGAGATGTGAATAATGAAATATTATTTAGCAGTTGATATCGGTGCATCAAGTGGAAGACATATTTTAGCACATCTTGAGGATGAAAAGATCGTTCTTGAGGAAATGTATCGTTTTACAAATGGAAATGTAACAAGAGATGGTCATCTGTGTTGGGAGTTAGACAGACTGTTTGAGGAAATTGTAAACGGAATTGCAGCCTGTGCAAAGGCAGGCAAGGCACCATCATCTATGGGTATCGATACATGGGGTGTTGACTTTGTTCTTCTTGATAAGAATAATCAGATTCTTGGAGATACAATTGCATACCGTGACAGCCGTACAGATGATATGGACAAACTCTTAGAGACAATGATCTCCCCAGAGGAGCTGTATGAGCGCACAGGAATCCAGAAGCAGCTGTATAATTCTATCTATCAGCTTCTTGCAATCAAGAATGAGCATCCAGAGTATATTAAGAATGCAGAGCATTATCTGATGGTTCCAGAGTATTTTAACTATCTGCTTACCGGAGTGATGATGAACGAGTACACCAATGCAACGACAGGACAGCTTGTAAATGCCGTTACAAAGGATTGGGACTACGAGCTGCTTGACAGAATCGGCATTCCGTCTAAGATCTTTGGAAAGCTTCATATGCCAAAGACAAGCGTTGGTATGTTAAAGCCAGAGATTGCAAAAAAGTGCGGATGCCAGACAGAAGTAATTCTTCCGGCAACACACGATACAGGCTCCGCTGTTTTGGCAGTTCCGGCAAACGATGATGACTTTATCTATTTAAGCTCAGGTACATGGTCACTTATGGGAATTGAGAGAAAGTATGCAGAGTGCAGCTTAAAGAGCATGAAGTATAACTTTACAAACGAAGGCGGTTATGATTATCGTTTCCGTTATTTAAAGAATATCATGGGTCTGTGGATGCTGCAGAATGTCCGCAAGGAAATGAATACGGACAATAAGACCTACACGTTCCCAGAGCTGATTGCAATGGCAAAAGAGGCAGATGGCTTCCCGTCAATCGTAAATTGCAATGACAGCAGCTTCCTTGCACCAAAGAGCATGACAGATGCAGTACGCTATTACTGTGAGAGAACAGGCCAGAAGATTCCTCAGTCTATGGGTGAGGTTATGGTAGTTATCTACAATTCACTTGCTCAAAGCTATAAGGATACTGTTGCAGAGCTTGAAGAAATGTCTGGACGCAAGTTTTCAAGAATCCATGTTGTAGGTGGCGGCTGCCAGGATATGTTCTTAAATCAGAAAATCAAAACCTTTACAGGAAAAGAGGTTTATGCAGGACCAGTAGAAGGCACAGCACTTGGCAATCTTATGGTTCAAATGTTAAAGGATGGCAGCTTTAAGACACTTGAAGAGGCAAGAGAGTGTGTTGCATCATCATTTGATGTAAAAAAAGTAGACTGATTTACAAATTAGTTTGTGATAAAAGACGAAAAAAGAGAATCCCGTTTCGGCGGGGTTCTTTTTTTGAAAACAAAAGGCAAATCTCAATATATTTATAATAATTGCAAAGTTATTTTATTTACAGCAGATATATTTCGTGATATGCTTAATTCAGCATCAGGGAAATACCTGATAGTGAAGCGGATATAAGCAGATAAGGAGATTACAATTATGCAGACTAAAATGAGAGAAGAATTTGCAAAGATTTTTGGAGAAGGAAGAGAGCCTGAGTTTTATTTTGCGCCAGGACGTGTTAATTTGATTGGAGAGCATACCGATTATAACGGCGGTCATGTATTCCCATGCGCACTCAGCATTGGTACCTACGCTCTGGCAAGAAAGAACGACTGCGGCAAGATGCGTTTTTACTCCCTGAACTTTACCAGATTTGGAATGCTGGCAGTAGAGGGACCGGCAAACGAGTTTACAAATGTTCCGGCAGATAACTGGTGCAATTACCCTAAGGGTGTTATGTGGGCATATACACAGAAGGGTTATACCATTGATAGTGGTCTTGATATTTTATATTATGGAAATATTCCGAATGGTTCCGGTCTTTCCTCCTCAGCATCTATCGAAGTTGCAACAGCTGTTATTTTAAATGATCAGTTTGGATTTGATGTTGATATGGTTGAAGTCAGCAAGATCTGCCAGTTCTCAGAGAACAAATTCAATGGCGTAAATTGTGGTATCATGGATCAGTTTGCTATCGCAATGGGAAAAGCAGGTCATGCAATCTTCCTTGACACAGCAGATCTTTCCTACACATATGCACCGCTTGAGCTTACAGGTGCAAAGATTGTAATTGCATGCAGCAACAAGAAGAGAGGACTTGCAGATTCTAAGTATAATGAAAGAAGAAGTCAGTGTGAGACAGCACTTGCACAGCTTCAGGCAGTAAAGCCAATCAACAGCCTTGGTGAGCTTACAGAGGAAGAGTTTGATGCCATTGCAGATACAATCACCGATCCGGTAAACAGAAAGAGAGCAAAGCATGCTGTATATGAGAATCAGAGAACTATCCGTGCAGTAGAGGCACTTAAGAATAACGATATCGCACTGTTTGGAAAGCTCATGAACGAATCTCATGTATCACTGCGTGATGACTACGAGGTAACAGGAATTGAGCTTGATACCTTAGCTGAGACTGCATGGGAGCAGCCAGGTGTAATCGGTTCCAGAATGACAGGAGCAGGCTTTGGCGGCTGTACCGTAAGTATCGTAGAAGATGACAAGATTGATGCCTTCATCGAGAACGTAGGAAATGTATATAAGGATAAGATCGGCTATGCAGCAGACTTCTACGTAGTAACTGTAGGTGACGGCGCACATAAGATGTAATACCAAGGGCGAAAAGCAACGGAGCAATTCGTAAGTATTACTTAACTTAGAAAAAAGACTTTTTAGAAAGGCATGGTAGAGTGATGACAGTATATGAGGCAATCGCAGCACTCGTTCAGTATGGAATTGATACAGGACTGACACCTGAGTGTGAGCGCATTTATACAACAAATCAGCTGCTTGAAATCATGCAGCTTGATGATTATGAGGAACCGGTAGAAACGACAGCAGCACCGTTAGAGGAAATTTTAGATGTGCTGCTTGCAGATGCATGCAGTCGTGGACTGACACAGGACAGCGTAGTGTACCGTGATTTGTTTGACACAAAGCTGATGAATGCGCTTATGCCAAGACCGTCACAGGTAAGAGAGGCATTTTGGAAGGAATATAAGGAAAGCCCAGAGAAGGCAACCGAATATTTCTACAAGCTGAGTCAGGATTCAAATTATATCCGCCGCTATCGTGTATGCAAGGATATGAAGTGGATGACCGCCACTGAATATGGCGATCTTGATATTACAATCAATCTGTCAAAGCCAGAGAAGGATCCAAAGGCGATTGCAGCAGCACGTACACAGAAGCAGAGCGGCTATCCAAAATGTCTGCTTTGCATTCAGAATGAAGGCTATGCAGGACGTGTTAACCATCCGGCAAGACAGAACCACAGAATCATCCCGATTACAATCAATCAGTCTCAGTGGGGCTTCCAGTATTCTCCATACGTGTACTATAATGAGCATTGTATCGTATTTTGCGGAGAGCATTCACCGATGAAGATTGACCGCAGCACATTTGTAAAGCTGTTTGATTTTGTCGGCCAGTTCCCGCATTACTTCCTTGGATCAAATGCTGATCTTCCAATCGTAGGCGGTTCTATTCTGACACATGATCATTTCCAGGGCGGTCACTACGAGTTTGCAATGGCAAAGGCTCCAATTGAGACACCAGTAACAATCCCAGGCTACGAGGATGTAGAGGCAGGTATTGTTAAGTGGCCTATGTCAGTTATCCGTATTCGCCATAACGACAGAGAGCGTCTGATTGATCTGGCTGATCATATTTTAAAGGCATGGAGAGGCTACACCGACGAGGAAAGCTTTATCTTTGCTGAGACAGATGGAGAGCCACATAACACAATCACGCCAATTGCAAGAAAAAAAGACGGCATCTTCGAGCTTGATCTTGTGCTTAGAAACAACATCACAACACCAGAGCATCCGCTTGGCGTTTACCATCCGCACGAAAAGCTGCATCATATCAAGAGAGAAAATATCGGTCTTATCGAAGTTATGGGACTTGCCGTACTGCCGTCACGTCTAAAAGGCGAGCTGTCAGCACTCAAAGAGGCTATTCTTGCAGGAAAAAATCTTCGCGAAGACGAAGTTCTGGCAAAGCACGCTGATTGGGCAGAAGAATTTATGGCTTCCTACGACAAGATAGACGAATCCAACATCGATGCAATTTTGCAGGACGAGGTAGGAAAAGTATTCGCACAGGTTCTAGAAGATGCAGGCGTCTATAAGCGCACAGAAAGCGGAAGAGAAGGATTCCTTCGTTTTATCGGAACACTATAATTAGTGTTATTACAGTTCACAGGACGTTAAATATTTGCAGCATGCCCGAAGGTGAATGGATTTCACGAGCCGGACACTTGAAGCAGGTCTTTCAAAGT
>ERZ857750.2842-NODE-2842-length-15475-cov-5.718288_pt1 | contig 15475 bp, 18 predicted proteins | sample MGYA00519915_ERZ857750 | MGnify/ENA primary metagenome ERZ857750 (study PRJEB31778, sample SAMEA3449358) | human gut metagenome | biome: human gut; feature: human-associated habitat; material: faeces | place: United Kingdom | collected 2010/2012 ... | reverse complement strand
ATAGTATTTTTAACTAGTATTTTATTGCAAGTATCATATAGAAGATTAAATAAAAAATTAAAGAACTAAAAAATGATACCAAGGATTTAAATCTTTGGTATCATTTTTTTATTGTAGAAACTTCTATTTCATATTTATTACTTTATAAATTATTAATCCTCTTTTTTAGTTATATTAATAATATCTTGGAATTTTCTAATAATATAATCATAGTTATCTCTTCTATGAGGAAGAAAACAGTTGCTACAATCCTTTATTCCATTATCAGTGTATCTAAAATTACCACCACACTTATCTTTTAAGGCATAAAGAGGACAATAGCAAAATAAACAATTAAAATTGTCAGGATCATTTGTTTTATGACATGGAAAATATTCGCAGTCTTGGTGATTAAAGAACTTATAATTTTGATTCATAAGATAAAACCTCCTGTTATTGATAATTTAATTATACTTAAAGATTAACTTTAATGGTATAATTATAAAAAATTATTATTTAAAAACTATAATAAATATGGCAAATAAAATATTTTTTAACATATATATACATTAAGATGAAGAGGTGTAAAAATGGAAAAACAACAAGAAAGAGCCTTACTTATAGGACTTAATATAACGACAAATGTAAAAAAAATAGATGATATAGACATAAATGAATCAATGGAAGAGTTAAAAGAATTAGCGAAAGCTGCTGGAGCAGAAGTTGTAGGAAGTTTAATTCAAAATAGACCAGCTATTGATGCAGCATATTATGTAGGAAAAGGTAAGGTTGAAGAACTTAGAGCTTACTGTGAAGCTACTGATGCTACTATGGTAATATTTAATGATGAATTATCAGGAGCTCATATAAGAAATTTAGAAGAAGCTGTAGGTAGAAAAGTTATAGATAGAACTACTCTTATATTAGATATATTTGCTCAAAGAGCCTTAAGTAAAGAAGGTAAATTACAAGTTGAACTTGCTCAGCTAAGATATAGAATGCCTAGACTTTATGGAATGGGTGGAGAAATGAGTAGAACTGGTGCAGGTATAGGAACTAGAGGACCAGGGGAACAAAAATTAGAAATAGATAAAAGAATTATCTTAAATAAAATAGCAGATATAAGAAAAGAATTAAAAGAAGTATCAAAAAACAGAGAAACTCAAAGAGTTCAAAGAATGAAATCAAATATTCCAATAGTTGCTTTAGTTGGATATACAAATGCAGGAAAATCAACATTATTAAATGAATTAATAAAAACACATAAAGATTACGAAGAAGAAAAAGAAGTTTTTGTTAAAAATATGCTATTTGCAACATTAGATGTTACTTTAAGAAAAGCAACTTTACCAAATAAAAGAGATTTCTTAGTTGTTGATACAGTTGGATTTGTAAGTAAACTTCCACATGACTTAGTAAATGCTTTCAAAGCAACATTAGAAGAAGTTCAATATGCAGATTTAATACTTCATGTTATAGATGCAACTAACAGCAGTTATGAACTTCAAAAACAAACAACAGAAGCTGTATTAAAAGATTTAGAAGTTGGCGATAAAAAAACAATAATAGTATATAACAAAGTTGATAGACTAGAATTAGATATTTATCCAAAAAATCAAAAAGATAAAGTATATATTTCTGCAAAAAAAGGAATAAATATGGATAAATTATTAAAACTAATTGAAGAAGCTTTAATGGAAGATACTTATGAAGTAAAACTTTTACTACCATACGAAAGAGGAGATATATTTAGTAGAATAAAAGATAAATATAATGTTGATAATTTTAATTATGAAGAAAATGGTATATCTGTTGATGTAAATTTAGATGAAGAAGATTATAATATATATAAGGAATATATAAAAGAAATTGAGTAATAAAATAATTGTAGATTGGAATAATATAGACGAACTTGAAGATTATTTTATTACCTATCTTCTTTATAAAGAATCAAAAACAGTATCACAGATAAGTAAAATTAGAAACATATCTACTATGGAAGTAAAGGATCAACTTATTAAGGCAAAGCTTCAAATAAAATCATTGTCCAAAGAAAAAGTTGAAAGTTCTAAGGGTATTTTAGATAAATACTTAGAATTAAGTAAATCTGAGAGACTTGATTTTATAGAAGAGCTAAATTTAGATGATGATAGAATGATAAAATTCAAAAGAGAACTTTATAAAAGAATTAGAACAGAAAAAAATGCAGAGGATTTAATAATTTTAATATGGACTACTGGTGAATTAAAAGAAGAAAAATATTTAGATTTATTACATGCCTTAACAATGCATAGACATTCTGATATTAGGAGAATTACATATTCAGCTATCAGAAAAATTAGCTCTCCAAGAAGCAGAACATGTTTGGAAAAGGGATTATATGATTCTAACCCACAGACAAGGCAATATTGTGCAAAAGCATTAGCTATAATTGGAAATGACAATAGTTTAAAAATCTTAGAAAAACTAATTAAGCAAAAAAGTCATGAGAAAGAATATGTACTTAGAGCCTATGAAGAGGCTATTCAAGCTCTAGAAAATGAAAGCTTTTAGTAATAATAGCAACATACAACTTAATAAATAATTGTTATCAGAGATTTGTCTCCAAAATTTAACAAAATAAAAATTTAAAGGTTAATAGGAGGGGTTTAAAAATGATAGTAAGACGTTGTGCAGGTGGAGTTGTTTTTTATGCAAATAAAGTTCTTTTACTAAAAAATGACAGACATGAATGGACATTACCAAAGGGAAAAGTTCTTGAAGGTCAATTGGCAGCAGATAGTGCAGTGTGTAGAGTGAAAGATGAAACAGGTGTTAATGCTTGTCCATTAGTAGTGGCAGGAGATACTATGTATGAATTTTTCTCAAGAAGTAGACAACAACAAGTTTGTAATGCAATAGTTTGGTATGTTATGGAGGCTGAAAGCCAAGACTACATAATAAGAGAAGATTTTTTAGATGGTGGCTTTTACAAAATAAAAGATGCTATAGATATGTTATCACATAATAAAGAAAAAGCCTTAGTTGACGTTTCATATAGAAAATATAAAGAAGAAAAGAAAAGTAATGCAGAAATTGCAAAATAAAATATAATATAATTGAAATGATAAAATTCAAGAAAGGGTCAAAGCCCTTTCTTTTTTATAATTTAATTAGGAGGAAGTAATGAGCAACTATAAAACATTACATAAATTTGGAGTAGATGAATATATAGTAGAAAAATCAACTTTTATTGGTTATGCAAAACCTATAAAGACAGAAGAAGAAGCTATAGAATTTATCAATGAAATAAAGAAAAAACATAAAGATGCAACTCACAATGTATGGGCCTATACTATAGGAGAAAATATGAATATTCAAAGGTATAGTGATGATGGAGAACCTCAAGGGACAGCTGGAATACCAACATTAGAAGTTATAAAAAAAGAAGATTTAAGAGATGTGGTAGTCGTTGTAACTAGGTATTTTGGAGGAATAAAACTTGGTGCAGGAGGACTTGTTCGTGCTTATACAAAAGGGGCTAAAGTAGGTATAGAAGCAGGGATTGTCATAGAAAAAGTTAAATATAGTGAAGTAAAGATAAAAATAGAATATACTCAGCTTGGCAGAATCCAAAATGAAATAATGAATCTTGGATTTAAAGTTAAAGATACTATTTATTCGGAGGATGTGGAATTAATAGTATATGTTAGAAATGAAGAGGCTAAATCTTTAATGGACAGAATAATAGATATAACTAGTGGTACAGCGGATGTATCTTTAGGGGAAGAATACTATTTATCAGAGAAGGATGGTGAACTAATTCTGTAGAATTAGTTAAAGTATAATAAAAATTTAAATAATGGGAAATACATTATCGGGGGGAACTATGTTAAAAAATATAGGGTTAATAATTGTATGTAATTTATTAATGTATCTTATCATTATACTAATCATCAAAATCAAAGAAAAAAGAAGAAATAAAAATTCAATTTATAGAAGTCAAAATGAAAAAGTTGAATATCTAAATAAAAAAGTTGAAGAATTGGAAAGAAAAATATTTATACAAGAGATTTTAAATCATGCCATATCAGAAACAGAAATTAATGAAAAGATATACTATGTAAGTCAAATTATTGAAAAGTATAAAGATGAAGAAATGGCCTATTATTATAGGGGAAATCTTTATATTAAGTTTGAAAAATATGATGAAGCTATAAATGATTTTAATAAAACTATAGAGCTTAATGATAAATGTAAAGAAGCTTATAGAGGTAAAGGTGTCTGTTTGGCAAGACAAGGACATTATTATGAAGCTTTACAAAATTATAAAAAAGCCATATCAATTGATCCAAAATATGAAGTAGTTCATTATAATATGGGAGTTTGTTATTCTAGACTAAAAAAATATACGAAGGCCATAGAATCTTATACAAAAGCTTTGAATTTAGATAAAAATGATATTAGTGCTTATTATAATAGAGGTCGAAATTATAATAGAATAACTAGATATGAAGAAGCCATAGAAGATTTTACAAAAGCTATAAATTTAGAACAACATGATGAAAGATTGTATTACAATAGAGGCATATCTTATTCCTTAATAGAAAAACATGAAGAAGCATTAAAAGACTATAAAAAGACAATCGATATAAATCCAGAATTTGAAGAGGTATATTATTATGCTGGTTTTTCTTATTACTTGTTAGAAGAATATAGTGAAGCTATTGAATATTTTACTATAGCAATAGAAATAAATATAGATTATGAACAGGCTTACTATGGAAGGGCTCTTGCTTATTTAAAAATGGATAATTATACACAAGCTATACAAGACTTTAATGAAGTTATATACATTAATGACAAAAATGCAAAAGCTTACTACAAGAGAGGTTTAGCTTTAGATAATTTAGAAAGATATGAGGATGCTATAAAAGACTTCTCAAAAGCCATAGAATTAGACTACAAAGATGAAAATATATATTATAATAGAGGAACTTCAAAATCTTTAATACGAGATTTAAAAGGAGCTAAGGAGGATTTAACAACAGCTTTAACATACAATAAAGAAGAGTTTAGGATTTATGATGTAAGAGGTATGGTTAACTTAGAGCTGAAAAAATATGAAGAAGCAATAGAAGATTTTACATCATCTCTTAATTTACTTCAAAGTTCCATATCTTATTATTATAGAGGCTTAGCTTATTATGAATTAAAAGAATATGATAAAGCCATATCAGATTTTTCAAAATCTATTGAATTAGATCCAGATGAATTAAAAGCATATCAAAATAGAGGAGATGCTTATTGTAACTTAGGAAATTATGATGAAGCTATAAAGGACTTTGCCATGGTTTCTCAATTGGAAAAAAACTTTAAATAAAGAAAAGGTACTAAATTTAAATGGATTTAGTACCTTTTTAAATTAGATTATTTATTATTATCAAAAACACCTTTTTTTATTTCGTACAATCCTATAAAAAATAAAAATACACCAAAAGCTTTTCTTAATATTTGAGAATTCAAATATTCTGCCAATAAAGAACCCCCTATGGCAAATACTATACCAAATAAAGCAATAGGAAGAACAAGTGTATATTCTACATTTTTATTTTTTATATGAATAAATAGTGCTGCCAAAGTCATGGGGATGGAGGAAAGTAAATTAATACTTTGAGCAAGTTTTGGGTCAATATTTGCAAATAAAACAAGAGCTGGAATTAATATAGTTCCACCACCCATACCCATACCACCGATTATTCCCGCGAAAAATCCAATTAGACATACAAGCATTAAAACACCATCCTAAATGCTGCAATTATCATAACTATTCCAAAGCCAATTCTTAAAAACTTTCCTGTAACTTTGCTTAAAAGTTTTGCTCCAACAATTCCACCTACAATACTACCAATGGCAGCTTGTATAGTTAAGTTAATATCTAAAGTTCCCTTTGATATGTAAATTATAGAACTTGTTGTAGATAAAAAAATAATTATAGCAAGGGCAGTGGAATGGGATTTATGTTCTTCAACTTTTAGAATATTATTTAGTATGGGGACTAACAAAGTTCCACCACCAGAGCCAAAAACTCCATTAATAAATCCTGTAAAGGAACCAATTAAGCAATTTTTAAAATTAAAAGAAGAAGATTGTTTTTTCATAAAATTCACCTACTTTAAATTAGTTTTAACAAAATAATAAATTTTATTTAATAAAAATTATTTATGGTGTAAATAGAGTTTAATATAATGTATACAAAATATGATAAAGATATATGTTATAATTAACTTAAAAATATTTTGTGAAAGGGGCAAAAATATGGACAGAAGAGAAAAAATTGAAAAAACAGTTCAATGGCTAAGACAAAAAGTACAAGAAGCCAACTGTAAAGGATTAGTAGTAGGAGTTTCTGGAGGAATCGATTCAGCAGTAGTTGCTAATTTAATAAAAAAAGCATATCCAAATAATTCTCTAGGAGTTATTATGAGTATAAATAGTAATCCAAAGGATAGAGAAGATGCACTTAAAGTAATAAACGGATGTAATCTTGATTATATAGATGTTGATTTAAGTGAACCACAAATGGAAATTAGAAATATAGCTTTAAATGCATTAAAAGAAAAGAATTTATTTGACCCAAATGGAGAAAGAGCAGCAGATTCAAACTTAAGAGCTAGAGTTAGAATGTGTACTTTATACACAGTTGCCAATGACTTAGGATATTTAGTTGTAGGAACTGATAATGCTGCAGAAGTTCACACAGGATATTTCACTAAGTACGGAGATGGTGGAGTTGATTTAGTTCCTCTTGCAAATTTAACAAAGGCAGAAGTTTATGAATGGGCAAAGGAACTTGGGGTACATGAAGATGTAATCAACAAAGCTCCATCAGCAGGTCTTTGGGAAGGGCAAACTGATGAAAATGAAATGGGGACAACTTACGATATGATAGATAAAGTTGTTTTAGGAAAAAGAGATGAAGTTCCTCAAAAGGATTTAGAAATAATAGATAGATTACATAGAATAAGTGAACATAAGAGAAATATAGCTCCAGCTCCTCCAATATTTGAGTAAAATTAATATAAAAAATGTTAATAATAATGACATACGTTTACTAAATTGATTTTTTATGTTAAAATTTACGGTGTTAATAAGATATAATTTTACTTAGAAAACACATAAGAAATAAGGAGTGGAACTATGGGTCGTATAGGAAACATTATCAATAGAAAAGGAAAACAAGATGCGAAAAGAGCATCAGTATTCACTAAACATGCAAGAGCTATAGCTGTTGCAGCTAAAGAAGGTGGAGCAGATCCAGAATACAATGCAGCTTTAAAAACAGCTATAGATAAAGCTAAAGCTGACAATATGCCAAATGACAACATAAAAAGAGCCGTAGATAAAGGAGCAGGTGCTGGAGCTGGTGAAGATTACTTCGCAAACACATATGAAGGATATGGACCAGGTGGAGTTGCAGTTATAGTTGAAACATTAACTGATAATAAAAACAGAACTGCTGGTAATATAAGATACTACTTCGATAAAAACGGTGGTAACTTAGGGACTACTGGATGTGTTGGTTTCATGTTCGATAGAAAAGGACAAATATTAATAGCTGCTGAAAATGCAAACGAAGAACAACTTATGGATGATGCACTTGAAGCAGGTGCAGATGATATAATAACAGAAGAAGATGGATTTGAAGTTGTAACAACTCCAGAAGATTTCAATGCTGTTAAAGATGCACTTTTAGAAAAAGGATATGAGTTCGTATCTGCTGATGTTAAACTAGTGCCTCAAACTACAACTGTATTATCTGAAGAAGGTCAAGTAAAAGCTATGGAAAAATTAATAGATGCACTTGAAGATGATGATGATGTACAAAATGTATTCCATAACTGGGAAATAGCAGAGTAGTCATTTAAAATATTGATATTTCAATAGATACAGTTAATATTAATTCATATATTTAGTAAAAAACTGTAATAGTTATGATATACTTATAATATTTCATAGCAAATAATTATGATAAATGTATGAATATTTATGACAAACAAAAACACTTCTAATTATGATGTATGGATTAATCTATATGGAATAGTTAGGAGTGTTTTCTATGCTTATAGATGATGTTTACAAAGAATATATTTTTGAAATTAAAATAAGGAATTATACAGAAAGAACCATTAAGGGATATAAGAATAATTTGAATAAGTTTTTCGCTTATTGTGAAAATGAATATGGACTAGTGGAAATTGAAGAAGTCACACACATCCATATTAAGCAATATCTAAATCTATTAAAGTCTAAAGGTTTAAGTGAAAGTTATATAAATACAATTCTTAAGAATATAAGAAGCTTCTATGCTTATTGTTATGAGGAGGAATATTGCTTAAATGTGGCTAAAAAGGTTTCTTTTCTAAAAGAAAAGACGGTATTAATTAATACTTTTACAGATGCAGAAGTTAGAAAGATGTTGAATGTATATAAAATGGATACTTATATTAATGCTAGAAATAAGTGTATATTATCAATATTAATTGATACAGGTATTAGATGTTCAGAACTGTGCAACATCAAAAATATTGATGTAAAAGAAACGGTTATATATATATTTGGAAAGGGAAGAAAAGAACGCATAATTTCAATAAGCCACTATCTAAAAAAAATAATGATTAAATATGAAAGGATAAGGGGTAACTACCTAAAAGATAATCAATTACATTATGATAATTACTTCTTAAGCTATAGAAATAGACCATTAACTGTTGAAGCTATAGAAAGAATAGTTAAGATAGCAGGTCAAAAGGCAAAGGTAAGGAATGAAATAAGATGTTCACCTCATACATTACGTCATTATTATGCGCAATCACAACTTAAGAATGGACTAGATATATATTCATTAAGTAGAATTTTAGGACATGAAACAGTTGACATAACTAAAAGATATTTACAAAGTCTTAAAGATGAACAGATAGTAGAAATAAGTGCTAATACAAGTCCATTAATGAATTTGAAATAATCTAATATTTTGTAGATGAAGGAACTTTCTTATATTTCATTATATAAAATTGCCATAGGTACATTAATACCCCCATATTGGGATAATGTTAATTTGAAAATAATATTGTGATTAACTACTATATGATACAAAAAATATATAGTAGTATTTTTTTGACCTATACCCCCTAGTATATTTTTAGATGGAATTACTAAGCTTCATTGAGATTTTTATTACATAAGGATAATTAAATAATAGTAGATATAGCCAACTTAAGGATAATATTGAAATAATAAGTAGTAAATTTCCTTAGTTAATAATAGACAATTCTACAAGAACCCTTTACTGATAATAGCTTGACAATATTATTATAATGAAGCTATTTCATGCATTATTCGAATTCCAACTTAATTAGTCAAAGAAGCTGATAGAAGGTCTTAGAATGGCATATACAAGCTTATAAATGGTAGTGTTTGTTTGTGGATAATAATTATAGTTATATCTAGTATATTTTAATATACTGATAATACTTATCAATTAGGATGGCTTCTAAATTAGATGATTGAATGATTAACAAAAGAAGCTGATATAAAAATAATCTAGTGAAGTATTAATAATATTAAGTAATGAAAATAAGCAACTGTAAGTGAAGTAACTGAAGTTGATAAGTTAGTGATAGCTGACTACAAAATGTGATGCTAAATTATTGAAAAAATAATATCAATGTAACACAATACTTATTTTGTTACTTACTTAATATCTAAAGGATGTTGATATTTCAATGATTATTATATTCATAAGAATAATTGCGTGAATTAATGTAACATAATGGTTGACGTTATAACATTGAATGTACTACTATGTAAGTATAATAGATGTTAAGGAGGAATGATTATGGAAGTAGTTCAACCTATAAGAAATAAGGAAATAATCGCACAGTTCAAGAACGTATTATTACATAAGTCATATCGTGATTATATATTATTTGTCATAGGGATTAATACAGGATTAAGAATATCAGATATACTTCAACTTAAGGTAGAAGATGTAAAAGGTAGTCATATAGTCATAACAGAAAAGAAGACAAATAAGCATAAACGCTTCTATATCAATGAACAACTAAGAAAAGAACTTAACAAGTATATTGAAGGAATGAATAATGATGATTACTTATTCACAAGTAGAAAAGGGAATAAACCTATTACAAGGGTACAAGCCTATAGAATACTAAATGAAGTTGCAGATAAGTTAGACGTAGCAGAGGTAGGAACACATACACTAAGAAAAACTTTTGGATATTGGCACTATCAACAATACAAGGATGTTGCTATATTACAAGATATATTCAATCATAGTAGCCCTAGTGTAACACTAAGATATATTGGAATTACAGATGACATCAAGGATAAAACTATAGAAGGATTTTATTTATAGGATTTTTAAAATATGTATTGAAAAAGCTAATGTAAATTATTACATTGGCTTATTTTTTTGATTAATTATACCTTGAAGCAATTGGAGGCACTTTAAAACAGAAAATACGGCTTCAGAATTGACAGTATAATTAATGATTACTTAGATTTAAAACTTATTAGATGAAACAAGACAAAATGATAAAAAGTTAGTCTTATATTATAAATGGAAGCACTTAATAAGTTAAGCTTCTATTTTTTTAATTAAAAATAAAAGATAAAAAATTATACTTTATGAAAGGATTTGATATAAATGAAAAATACATATGTTGACTATGACAAAATTAGAAGAATAATGAAAGATAACCATATTACTATAAAAGACTTAGCTAATAAGATAGGTGTACCATACAAGACATTATTGTATAACTTCCAGCATGGAGACATGAAGGTAAGAATGTTATTAGATATCTGTGAAGTATTAGATGTGAATATCAAAGATATTTTATTATAAAAAAATTTAAGTTGGTGATTAAGATGTTAAGATTAATTATGGCAACTAAGGAAATGATGACAGTATATGGAACAGTTGAATATACATATAACAAATGATTTAAGAAATAGATTAAATTCTAAAGATTATAAGGCTACAGAAGAACTAGCAATGATTGTAGCTGAGGAAACATATCAAGGAACCGTTGACAAAATAATACCTTGTAAGGAATTACAACATCAATTAACTATAGGCGATTTTATTTTAATGGATACAGATGGATATATGACAACTTGCGAGGTGAAGACTAGTTCTACATATACAAAAAATAAACCGTTTGGTGTCCTAAGTACAGATTATCAATTCATGGATTATAAGTATTTTTCTAAGAATAGTTTTTCTAAAGAATATAACCAAAAAACTACAAATAATAGTCTAGGATAGTTATGTACTTGTAATTCAGATGTACTTATAACTTATAATCATGAATCACAAAATATATATTTCATTTCTAACTTTCAAGAATTCAAATGTAAGTTATTAGCTGAAGTTGATAACTACTTTAATACACATAGTTTTGAAGATATGGATGATGAAGTAAGACTTAATAGTTTTGTTAGTTTAACTAAAAATTACTATGATAAATATAAAAATACTATTAGTGTTTGTTTTCTATTGAATAAAATGAATATTGAAAAGTATGGTGGAATTCCTTATATAGCTAGATTGAATTTAATAAAATAGGAAAATGTTTTACATGAAACATTAGATAAAAATATAGTAAAAGAAGCTTAAATACATAAATGAGAAGAAATGTTATAAATAATAAAGCGTAATGCTGGGAGGTTCATTAAAATACAATACAAAAGGATTTGATGAAAATGTTAGGTACAAAATACTTAGGCGAAATAATTAAAGAAGAAAAATAGAATTAGGTACTAATACTTTAATCGTGGCACCTACTGGAAGTGGAAAAACGCATTACATACTTAATGATTTATGTACTGAAGACAAAAAATGTCTATATATATGTGATACTAATAACCTGAAATATAGTGTTAATTATTCAATAGCACAAGCTAAAAAAGATAATATAAGAGTAATGAATTATCACAAATTCGGGAAGATAATTAGTGGTCATGCAGATGATGAATTTATAGAAGATTATGATTACATAATTGCTGATGAATGTCATAATTTAATTAAATATCAAGGTATAGATAATAACGGTTATTTAATGGCTAGTAGAATGAAATTATTTAAAAAATATGAACATTGTAAAATAGTATTTTTTACGGCAACTCCTGAAACGTTAGATGAGTTGTCTATTAGATATAATGGAATAGATAGAAACTTCAACTGTTTAGACTTCATGCCTGAAACACATCCTGAAATTAAAAGATATACTGAAAGTAGACTATCTTATATAGCACATTACACAGATATTGATAGAGAATTTAGAGAATATGAAAATTATTTCAAACTAGGTAATCAATGCTTAATATTTACAGCACAAATAGAAACAATGAAGAAAATAGAATGTATATGTAATAAATATGACTATTTAAAACCAATATCAATATGGAGTACAAATAATGAAAAAGTGCCAATGAGCGAAGAACAAGAAAAAGTAAGAAAATATCTATTACAACAACATGAACTTATGAGTGATTATAATATATTAATAATTAATAAAGCAACTGAAACTGGTATTAATATAGAAGATTGGAATAAAGAAGATAAACCTCATAGAATGAATCTTATGATTTGTAATAGTGTAGATGATACAGAACAAATACAATCAAGAGGTAGAATTAGACATGATATTGATTTCTTAGTCTTTAGAACTAAGGATACCACTCAAGTTAAATTCCATATTGATGAAGATATACTTGATAAATGGTGGTCTAAAGGACTAATAGAAGAATTTATTATATCGAAGAATAACATGAGAGATAGCAAAGGTAGATTAGTTACAGTTAAAGCATTAACTAAAGAATTAGAGAAGTATGGTTATGCTATAAAGAATAAAAAATTTAGAGATAAAGAGTATTATGCACAAACAGGTAGAAGTAAAAATGTTGCTATGTATAAAGTAACAAAACTGATTAATTGAAAATTGTTACCTTTTTCGGAAACCTCAATGAGAGTTCCAAAAAAAGTAACAAAAAGTAGGCTACATAATAATACATAAGTAATAATAAACAAAAAATTATAGATAAGTATAAGTGATAAATTGGGTGAGTGAAACACCCAAATCATAATAACGATTAAAGCGACCTAAATACCATATATAGCTTACAATTACTAGGGTTTATAAAAAAATCATAGGTCGCAATTTGAGTAACTAAAAGTGTGCAGAAATTGTATGTAAGCCTATAAGGGTAGGGGACAGAAATTGTATGTAAGAAATACATAAAATAAATGATTTTTATATAAAAATAAATTACAATCATATCAAAGGGATTATATACAAAGGGGGATATATATGAATAGGAGACTATTAGGAATTATATTAAGTGGAATTATGATGGTTTGTATAGTAGGTTGTACTGATGGCAAAGAAACACATCAAGAATCTAAAGTTGAAGAAATTAAGGGGCATGAAGAAGTAGACGAAATGATTAGGCAAAATGTATATGATATGTTATCAGATACTAATCATAAGGAAATTAAGTCTTATAAATCAGCAGATGCAATAATAGACAAAGAATCTGTTGAAGTTACAACTACAGAATCTAGAGGTTATTATAATTTTACAATCAAGATGAACTTTAAAAGAGAATATACTAGTGGCAAAACATCAAATGGAGTATATGTATATAGACTTAAAAGATTAAAAAATAAAGGATTAGATGAAATGGATTTTTTTAAAGATTTTTTTATTGATTATATAACTTGTGAAGTATATAGTTTAGATAATAATACTTGTTTTCTAACTAGTACAAATAAAAAATATGTTGAAAGCTTAGAAGATACGTTATATCTAGATGGAAAAAAATTTAAGATAATAAGCAAATCATTGCGTGACGAGGAAAGAAGAATTAAGGGTTCATTCTTTAAAACAATGGGATATGATGATGACTATGTATTAAGTCTAACAGATAATACAAATACACTAAACATAATAAAAGAAGAAGAAATTAACGAAGCAACAAAAGAAGTAGATACAGAAATGAATTATGAAGAAAGGGAAAAGGTAGATAATGAAACAGCTGATGATTGTTATGATTACATGAGTGCATTAGTGGAAGATTCAAACATAAAGGTGTCAGTACAGTATGCATTTATTGTAAATAGTGGTAAAAAAGATATATATATTCATCCTTATATACAATTAGCTTGTAATTTAAACTTCAACACTAAAGAAGAATTTTTAAATTATGTAGAAACTGAACTAGAAAATATAAAGAAGAATGTAGAAACTATATTCACAAATACAAGAAGAGCTAGAGCTGATTTTATAAATTTAGGATTAAGTAATAGGGTATATGCAAATGATGGAAAGACACTTTTATTTTGGAGTCGTATGAACCCTGAAAGTAGTTCTATTGGACATATAATAGAACAATAGAATAATTAGAAAATGTAGATATTAATAATGAGATAAGTAAAAAAATTATCTCTATTTTTTTTACTTATTTATTTTATTTTAAAGGTTAAAGGCTAAGAAATCCACTAAGTCTTTAGCTTAGTTGCAGTTGACAGTTAGCTTATACAAAAGTAGCCCACATAATAATAGACAAGTATAATAGATAAATAATAAAAGATAAACTTGCCGAAAAATCGGCAACAGTAATAAAATTTATAACCTACTGAAAGCAAAACTAGAAAAGCAAAAAGATATATCATTAAATTTTTATTAGAGCAAAATTTCGCCAACTATACCCCTATAAAAAGTAATAGTAATACTATAGTGGTAGACATGGCGAAAAATAGCTCTAATAAAAATAAAAATGAAATTATTTGGTCTGAAGGACAAGATAAGTCAATAATTACTGATAAACCTTTATATTTTGAAGGCGAAGATGAAGATACTTTATTTTTCGAAATAGAAAGAAATAAACATATCCATCACATGCAACAAGTACAACTTATAAAAGAAGGTAATTTTTATCTTCTATATTTTAGTTATATAATTTACCCCCCTTAATTTCATTTTGGGGATTTTTTAGTGTAAAGCAGTCCAAAACGTGCCTTTGGTAAAAGGTTAACTTCTATGTGTAACATACTACCCCTACCACCCACTATGTAGTATTTCTAAGGGATAGACTACTATTTTATTTTTATTTAGGGTGGCATATATGTAGTATTTGCAATGATTTAAGCTTCTTTAGCGTTAAAATTAGCACTAAAAAACTACTAAAATAGTGCTAGTTTTATATAGTTTTTAGCTTATTGTTAATAGTAGGCTAAAGTCTAATTAAATTGTATAAAGAAATCTAAAAAGTGATATAATATAATTATGATAAATGTTAATTATGACTTTTCATAAAATTGTTATTAAAAATAATTCAAATATAGATTATGATATACATTCATAATTTTGTTATAGATTTCAATGCTGTTAAAGATGCACTTTTAGAAAAAGGATATGAGTTCGTATCT
>ERZ857750.2828-NODE-2828-length-15564-cov-4.863434_pt1 | contig 15564 bp, 4 predicted proteins | sample MGYA00519915_ERZ857750 | MGnify/ENA primary metagenome ERZ857750 (study PRJEB31778, sample SAMEA3449358) | human gut metagenome | biome: human gut; feature: human-associated habitat; material: faeces | place: United Kingdom | collected 2010/2012 ... | reverse complement strand
CACCGTTGTTCACAGTGATATCGAATTTATCTGTTACTTCTGCGCCTGTTACTGAGTCGTAAGCTTTGATCTTAGTAGAATCAAGTTCCAATTTAGCTTCATCGTAGTCATCTGAGATTCCTACTGATTGGATGTTGTCCTTGTTAGCTGCGTCAAATTTAGTTGTATCCAGCCATACTTGGTAAACCAACTTGTCGCCACGTTTCACAGTCTTGGTGTTCAAGTTTTCTTTTTCGTTGTTTGATGCATCGTCCGCATATGGGTTCGCATTTGTATCTGCGTACTTGTCTGCCAACTCTTTGTCATCATCAACAAGTTTATCACCTGTGATATCGAATTTCTCTTCAGAAACAACATATTTCTCTGGTTGGAACTTAGGTTCTTCTGGAGGACGAACTGTGTTATTGAATTCTTTATCAGCTGGTTCTGTCACGTTTGTGATCAAGGCTTTCGCTGTACCATCATGACGAACTTCAACTGTTACAACAGCTTTCATTGTGTCATAAGTTACGGTTGCGTCTGTTCCTTTAACTTCTTCTACTGTGTACTTGTAAGTACCCTCTTGACCCTTCTTGTATTTAAGGGCAGTAACAGTTTCACCAGTTTTATTGGTGTAATCTACTGGAGCAAACTTGATCTTACCAGCTGCATCGTTGGTTGCAGTTGCGATGACAACATTGTCGCTGTCTTTCAACTCGAATGTGAATTCGCCAGCTTTCAGTTCACGGCCTTCCAATTTCTTAGTGAAGTTGAATTCTACTGAGATTGGAACACTGTTGACACGTTTTTCAGTTGGTTTGTTTGGTTTTTCAACAGTCTTGCTTACTGGGTTGTAGTAGTTAACGACTTGTGCTGCCTTGTTTTCGATATCTGCACCAGCTACAACATCGTCTTTCACTGTTGCTGGGATATCAAATTTATAATAGCGTCCAAATTCAAACTTAGTCGTATCAATGATTTGAGTATTTTCAGCGTCTCCAAGTGACTTAGTGAAGCCATCTTTCAGGTTCGCTGTCAGAACACCATTGTTATCAGAGATATCGAATTTAGTCGTAACGTCTGCACCAGTGACTGAATCGTAAACCTTGATATCTGAAGCATTAACAGTCAATTTATCCTTGTCGTAGTTATCTGTGATTCCTACTGTTTGGATATTTTCTTTGTTAGTTGCTGAGAATTTAGTTGTATCCAACCATACTTGGTAGTAAAGTTTTTGACCACGTTCAACTGTCTTAGTATTCAAGTTTTCATCTTCGTTGTTGGTAGTTGTATCGACATATGGGTTTGTATTTGTTTCACCATATTTATCTGTCAATTCAGAATCGTCATCAACGAGCTTAGTACCTGTAATATCGAATTTCGCTTTAGAAACAACGTATTTCTCTGGTTGGAACTTAGGTTCTGTTGGAGGAGTTACCTTGTTGTTGAATTCTTTATCAGCAGGTTCTGTCACGTTTGTGATCAAGGCTTTGGCTGTACCGTCATGAGAAACAGTAACAGTTACCACTGCAGCCATTGTGTCGTAAGTGACAGTTGAGTCTGTACCCTTAACCTCTGTTACAGTGTAAGTGTACGTACCTTCTTGACCCTTCTGGTATTTAAGGGCAGTGACAGTTTTACCAGCTTTGTTTGTGTAATCAACTGGAGTGAACTTGAAGTTACCAGCTGCATCGTTGGTTGCCGTTGCGATCACAACATTGTCGCTATCTTTCAACTCGAATGTAAATTCGTTAGCTTTCAGTTCACGACCTTCCAATTTCTTAGTGAAGTTAAATTCAACTGAGATTGGAACATTGTTTACACGTTTTTCGGTTGGTTTTTCAGGTTTTTCAACTTTCTTAGTCGTTGGGTTGTAGTAGTTTACAACTTGAGCCGCAGTATTTTCGATATCTGCACCAGCTACCACATCGTCTTTCACTGTTGTTGGGATGTCGAACTTGTAGTAACGTCCAAATGCGAATTTAGTTGTGTCGATGACTTGTGTGTTTTCTGCATCGCCAAGTGACTTCGTGAAGCCAGCTTTCAAGTTAGCAGTGATCACACCGTTGTTGACAGCGATATCGAATTTATCTGTTACTTCTGCGCCTGTTACAGAGTCATAGGCTTTGATGTCAGCTTTATTAAGATTTAATTTAGCTTCATCATAGTTATCTGAGATACCAACTGTTTGGATGTTGTCCTTGTTAGCTGCATCAAATTTAGTTGTATCCAACCATACTTGGTAAACCAATTTAGAACCACGTTCAACAGTCTTGGTATTCAAGTTTTCTGCTTCGTTGTTTGATGCATCGTCAGCATATGGATTCGCATTTGTATCTGCGTACTTGTCTGCCAACTCTCTATCATCGTCAACGAGCTTGTCACCAGTAATATCGTATTTTTCTTTAGAAACAACGTATTTCTCTGGTTGGAACTTAGGTTCTTCTGGAGGTGTTACACGGTTGTTGAATTCTTTATCAGCAGCATCTGTTACGTTGGCAACGATTGCTTTTGCTGTACCATCATGTGAAACAACCACTTTAACAGTAGCAACCATTGTGTCGTATTTGACAGTTGCATCTGTACCAGGAGTTTCTTCAACTGTGTAGTTGTATGTCTTACCAAGATCATCACGACCGAATTCAAGAGTCTTGAAGACGATCTTACCAGCAGCGTCATTCTTCACGCGTTCAACTTCAACGCCGTCTTTCTTCAATACGAATTCGAATTCGTTCTTTTGAAGTTCACGACCTTCCAAACGTTTCGTGAAGTTCATTTCCACTGGAACTGGAACACTGTTGACACGTTTTTGTGTTGGTTTTTCAGGTTTTTCAACTGTCTTGCTTACTGGGTTGTAAACGTGAACTGTTTGGTTGGCTGTATTTTCAATATCAGCACCAGCTTTAACAGATTCTTTAACAGTTGCTGGGATATCAAATTTATAGTAACGTCCAAAGGCAAATTTAGTAGTATCGATAACAGGGTTGTTTACTTTATCTTTGATAAATTCATCTTTAGAAGTTGCAGTGATTGTACCATTTTCAACTTTGATGTCGAATTTAGCAGTCACATCTGCACCAGTTACTGAATCGTATGCTTTGATGTCAGCAGCGTTAACATCCAATTTTTCTGCATCGTATTTATCAGATACACCAACGTATTGGATGTTGTTAGCTTCTGTGAATTTAGTAGTATCAAGCCATACTTGGTATACCAATTTAGAACCGCGTTCAACAGTCTTAGTATTCAAGTTTTCTGGTTCGTTGTTGTCAACACCATCAACATATGGATTTGCATTTGTTGCTGTGTACTCGTCACCAGGAACATCATCGTCATCATCAGTCAATTTATGACCAGTGATATCATATTTTTCTTTACTTACAACGAATTTTTCTGGTTGGAATTCAGGAGTGTTCGGAGGAGTGACTTTGTTGTTGAATTCTTTATCGGCAGTACCGTCAGTTGCATTACCGTTGGCATCAACCCCACCAGTTGAAGATACGTTTGTAACCGTAGTCAATGAATGACCGTTCTTAGCAACTTCAACTGTAACAGTAGCTTTCATCTTATCGTAAGTCATTCCAAACTCTTTGTTGGCTGGGATAACTTCTTCTACTGTATAAGTGTGAGTACCTACTTTAGTGTTGTCGAATGACAAGTTAGAGAATGAAACATTACCAGCAGCATCATTCTTAACTGTTTCAACTACTGCACCTGTAGAATCTTTCAATACGAAGCTAAATTCACCTGCTTTAAGTTCACGACCTGCCAATTTCTTAGTGAAGTCAAACTTAGTTACAACTGGAGCAACAACATAGTTGTTGAACTCAGTGTCTTCAGGCATTGTAACAGCAGTACTCAAGAGACCTGTAGCGGCATCTTTAGTAACTTTAACTTTCACTACTGCGTTCATAGTATCGTAATCGATATTTGTATCGTTACCAGCTTTTTCACGCACAGTGTAAGTGTGTTCACCTTCAGCGCTGTATTCAATCGCATCAAATGTGATTGAACCATCTGCAGCATTTTTCTTAGTTTGGATGACATTGCCATTTTCAAGCAATTCGAATGTGAAGGCATCTGCTTCAAGTACTTTACCTTCAAGACGTTTAGTGAACTTGAATTGAGCTTGAGTAGGAGCTGATGTGAAGGTATTGTTGAACTCTGTATCTGCAGGAAGAGTATTTGTTGCTTTAAGTACGTGACCTTCTTTAGTAACAGTAATTGTTACTTCGGCTTTCATCGTATCATATTGCATTCCCGCTTCAGAACCTTGAACTTCTTCCACAGTATACTTGTGAGTACCAACTTGTGTATTGTCAAAAGTCAAATCGTCAAAGGCTACAACACCTTCTTTAGTATTTGTCTTAGTTTGAAGAACTTTACCAGTTGAATCTTTCAATACGAAGCTGAATTCACCAGCTTTCAACTCACGACCCGCAAGAGCTTTGCCGAAGTCGAAACGAGTCTTAACTGGAGCTACTGCAAAGTTGTTGAACTCTGTATCTTCTGGCATTGTAACATTAGCAGTCAAGATACCAGATGCAGCATCTTTAGTAACGTTAACAGTTACTACTGCATTCATATCATCGTAATCGATGTTTGTATCTGTTCCAGCTACTTCACGTACAGTGTAAGTGTGAGAACCTTCTTTATCGTAAGAAATAGCGTCGAATTGGATTGTTCCGTCAGCCGCATTCTTCTTAGTTTGGATTACTTTACCATTTTCAAGTAATTCAAATGTAAAGGCATCCTTAGTAAGCTCTTTACCTTCAAGTTTCTTAGTAAACTTGAATTGTGCTTGTGTTGCAGCAGGTGTGAAAGTATTGTTGAATTCTGTATCTGAAGGAAGGGTATTTGTTGCTTTAAGTACGTGACCTTCCTTAGTAACAGTGATTGTTACTTCAGCCTTCATTGTATCGTAAGTCATACCAGCTTCTTTATTTTCTGGGATAACTTCTTCTACAGTGTACTTGTGAGTACCAACTTGAGTATTGTCAAAGGTCAAATCATCAAAGGCTACAACACCTGCTTTAGTATTTGTTTTAGTTTGAAGAACTTTACCAGTTGAATCTTTCAATACGAAGCTAAATTCACCGGCTTTCAACTCACGACCTGCGAGAGCCTTGCTAAAGTCAAACTTAGTCTTAACTGGAGCTACAACGTAGTTGTTGAAGACTTTATCATCTGCACTTGAAGCAAATCCACCAGTACCACTGTATTTAACTGAAGCTTGCAAATCACCTTTAGAGTTCTCTGTAACAGTAACTGTCATAGTAACTGTCATTGCATCGTAATCAACGTTTGCATCTGAACCTGCAATCTCAGAGATTGTATATTTGTAGGTACCAACTTTATTGAAGCTTAATTTACTAAATGTAGCTTTACCGTTTTTGTTAGTTACAGTTTCTTCATATGAAGGAAGTGATTTGTTTTCATTGACTTCTTTGATCTTGAAGCTGAATTCACCATCAACAAGTACACGTCCTTCAAGTTGTTTTTCAACTTCTGGAGTAACTGTTACAGGTTCTTGTTTGACATAGTAGTAAATAGGTTGTTTGTACGGTGTCAAAGTGTTGAGCAAGTCAACGTTGGTACCGATACCTGTAACTCCACGCTCTAATTGCGCATTATCTGAACCGTGTCCAATTCCATCTCCTAAGAATGGCACGAATACAGAATGATATGGTTCATATCCAGAAGCTTTTTGGAAGTCAAATGGAACTTCTTTACCGTTAGGATATTGTGTGACTGCTCCAGTTTTTGGATTAGTTTCTGTATATGAAATTGTTCTAAGAGGTGTTTTCTTAACAACTAAATCCTGTGAATTCCATTCACCTGGTTTAATCGGCTTAGTTTCTGCTAGCAACATATAGCCATCGGTACTTAATGAACCATCAGAACGTTTGCTTTGTTGTCTTGGATCTAGCAAGTAAACACGAATAACGACTGAACCATCTTCTCCAACAACTTCTTTGATACGTTTGATACCGTAACGGTCCGCATCCATGAATTTCGTACCAACGGTGTAAGGACGACTTACAGTACCTGATTGATCATTTGCATCAGCTGCTTGATAAAGTTTGTATCCATCAAATTGACGTTCGCCAGATGCTGTGAAACGTTGTCCTTCTTCAGCTTTAAGAGTGTATGAAGCTAACTCAACTTCATTGCCATTTTCTTTATAATCTTGAACAGTTTTATCTGTTTTATTGGCGTTAAATGTCGGATTGTTTTTATCAACTACTTTATAGTAAGTTGTTTTATTAATTGTTACTGGTATTTTAGCGTTTGAATCAGTAATTGTACGACCATTGTAAGCTGGTTCAACAACGTTTAAAATATCTGTTGTAGTACGAGCGTTATAAACCGCAGTATAAAGTGCTTGCTCTGCAGGCGTAAGTTGGTGCCCACCAGCTACTAAGTCTGTGATACTCTTTCCAACTGCATAACCATTTTGAATAAATGGTTCTGCTTTTTTACCCTTTGGAGCAGTTCCAGCTTTATAATCTACTTGGAAAGTTAATTGGCTATTAGACGCTGCTGTAGTAGTCGTGAACTTTTGAACCCCACTAGAAGCGGTAATCGTTCTAGTCTCAACTACACTACCAGTATTTTTGTCGAGCAATTCAACCGTTGTATCGGTAGAGTCATCAAATCTCTTATAGGCACGCGCATAATATTTTGTACCATAACGTTCATTGAATTTAGTAAGATCCCAAATAGCATACGTATAGAAGTCGCCTTCTTTAGCTTGGTAACCAGCTGGTACGGTTTGAGATGCAACAGTTGCACCATTTGGATCCGTCATACCAGGTGTAGCAACTTCACCGTCTTTTAGGAAAGTTGCTACAGCAACCGGCTCGTTATTGTGGTCTGTAACAGCACGACGGCTACGACGGCTACGACTTGTTGCCAAAGCACCACCATTTGTCATATCAGTTGCAGCGCGATCAAGTGTTGCACTGCGATCTTCAGCAGCTGCTCTAACTGAGTAAGCACGGGCTGTGACATTTGGCTTAACACTTGTTGCTGCTGCCGCAGTTTCGGCTGCTGCTGTTTCTTCAGCTACTGGAGCGGCTGTTGCAGCAGTACGATTAGCCGCTGTTGCAGCTGGAGTTGCTGCAGCGGTTGTCGCTGAAGCTGTTGTTTCAACGTTGTTGCTAGCTGCATTTGTAGATGCCGCTGGAGCTGGTTTAGCTGTTTCTGTAGCAGCTTTTTCAGTTGGTTTTGCAGTCTCTGAAGCTGGTTTAGCTGCTTCAGGTTTTGCAGTTTCTGTAGCTTGTTTGTCAGTTGTCTCTGCGGCAGCCTTATCTGTTGTTGAAGCTTCTGGCGTCAAGTTAAATGTTGACGCAGTTGCCTCAGTTGAAGATACAGCTGCAGTAGGATCTGCTTGAGCTGTTGATGCTGTTGACGTCTCAACCAGGTCTGAAGAACTCTCGCCCTCAACTGATGAACCAGGATTTGATGAAGAAGCGTCAGGCGCTGTTACTTCATCAGCCTGTGCAGTATGAGCAGCAAAGAGTGCCGTTCCTAGCAAGACTGAAGCGACACCAAACGAATATTTACGCAATGAAAATCGTTGACGTCTGTTAAAAATGTCTTTCATTTCAAGTCTCCCTCTGTATGAAATAGTTAGTTATAGGTCACGAGTATACAAGAATCCTATACTTGAACTCATGATTCTATTACATTCTAACATTCTGACAATTCATGGTCAAGTGATTAAGTCAACTTTTTTAAAAAAAATAAAGTTGTCTGACAATTCAACCAACAACTTTCGCTCGTTTTTTATTCTTACAAGTGTAAAACCCTTGATTTTATTTGCTTTATACCGTTTTCAAATTTCTATTTTATTTTCTTTTCATTCCTAACTTTCTCATGATTTTCACGGAAGATGTTAGACTTATGAGAGGATTTAACTCATTTTATTGGCTGATTTCCTCACTTTGATTCTAATTTTTACCTTCTTATTACAAACCATCCGATTCTGTAACACCCTCGATAAACCATTGATATACAATTTAATAATCCTCTTTCACGACTAAAGTCTCCCATTAGCATTTCAAAAACACTAAAAAACCCAAGTATTATAGACTTGGGTTCATAGTCTTATGGGTTTCAGAGGTAAGTTCCTCTATTTTTTTCTGATATGGTTGTCATTCCAAGTCTGCAATTCTTGGTAGGACTTGACTTTCCCTTCTTCCTGAGTCGGTCTAAATGCCCTAACCGGTAACTCGTAGGCATCCTGGCCTTCAGGTGCCACCCAATGGAGTAAGGTATTGAACCAGGTTTCATTGTTAACCTTGCTTGGAATGGTGTAGATCCTAGCATGTTTGGTCTTAATCGATTCATAAGCATCCTTATGCTCTTTGGCAAAGTTGGTACTATCCATATTGAGGCTTCTGTCTTTTTCAGAAATGTAATAAAGAGCAGGCAGACTCGCAATTGGTGTTTCTGTTTGATGATCTAGATCCTTACCATTAGTTGCACCTGGCCACATTTCAAGACCAAAAGGCTCTAAAGTCTTACGCATATCAACATTGGCGTAATCCAATTCCGAGTCCAAAGTATTCGAGTTAGCTGGAATATTCATTTCCTCAATCTTTTGCGTTTTGAGATTGAGGTATTTTTTATTAGAAGCAAAATCAGCTGATGACGCACCAAAAGGCATTTGTAAGTAAGCTTGTTCATTAAGCATGAAAAGCCTTAGACTTGCCTGATTTAAATAATCTTCATCCCCAGCTTTTTTAGCCAATTTCAAGAGGTCAATTTGTTTAGGTTTTTGATTTGGTTTTTCCGTGTCATACATATAGATATTAAAGTAGTCATACTTATAAAGTGTCTCACCCTTGGCATTTTTCTTACCAGATTCATCCCCCTTGTACTCTTGAGTGACTAAGTATTGACCAGCAACCCCCACAATGTTAAACATGTTTCTATCATGACCAGGATTTGGTGTCACGAGTAAAAATTCTTTATTATCTCCGAAGGTTTTCAGAGTGATTTTGAACAAGGGATCCTCTGCATTGCTGCCGGAATAGACAGTCGTACTCGACTTACTGGATGCAGCTGAACCTTTGGTAGCCTTACTGCTACTATTCACAGCAAAGAAGATAGCCGTCCCTGCGATTATAAAAAGCAATGCCACTAAGAGACTTATAAAAACAATTCTTGTAGACTTATCCCCCTTAGGTGTCGGTTTCTTTACGAACTTATTTTCCATAAATAATCTCCATTTTAGTACTGATTCTAGTATAGCATAGGTGAAGACTGTTGATAAGGTGCATCGGCGGTCTAATAGGACTGGATATTTTATTTTCATTTGACAAAATCTCTCGGACAGCGTACAATCAAGGAAAGTAACATTCGGAGGTAAATGGAGACATGAACAACTAAGTCTATTCACAATAAACCTGCTTTATTTGATAGATTGTTTTCATGTCTTTTTTGCGCTCTTTTTCTGTAGAAAATTTATTGGTGGTATCTGCGTTTTTTTGCATCCACACCATCACTATCTCCTAGAGGGCTTTTTAGCTAGATTCAAGACGGTTCTATCTTATAAGGTAGGACTGTTTTTTGACCTTTGATATTGTTTGAAGTAAAAACTGTACTACCCATGAAACACTATCAACAAGCACACAGACCTAGGAGGTCCTATGATACAGATTCAACATCTAACTATTACCCATACCAAAGATTTACGTGAACTAGTCCATGATTTAAATGTAAATATAGCTGCAGGCGAAAAAGTCGCCATCATTGGGGAGGAAGGTAATGGAAAGTCAAGTCTCCTTGCCCTTCTTGTCAATTCTAATGCACATTTTGACCACCTGTCTTACGAGGGAACTATTACTAAACCAGATAGCCCTCAGGTCTATATTCCCCAGCAAATTTCGGAAAACTTGCAAGCCCTAACCCTTAACGATTACTTTTTTGCGGACAGTTATGACTTAGACTACGCCAGCCTCTATCGTTTGGCTGATGAACTCCATTTTGATAGTGAGCGTTTTGCTAGTAATCAGCTTATCTCCACTCTGTCTGGTGGTGAGAAACTCAAAATTCAACTCATCCGAGAATTAGCTCGACCTCACGACATCATTTTTCTTGATGAGCCATCAAACGATATGGATTTAACTACCATCACTTGGTTAAAGGACTTTATCAAACATTCTGATAAAACGATTATTTACATCTCTCACGACGAGGATTTGCTCAGTCAGACAGCTGATACCATTATCCATCTGGAACTCCTTAAACGTCGTCGACAGGCCAGAACCAGTGTGGAACATCTTGACTATGATAACTATAGTCAACAACGCTCCGATGCTTTCCAGCAACAGATGCAGCAAGCGAAAACCGAGAAAAAAGCCTATGACAAAGCCATGGCCAAGCATCGCCGTATCAAACAAAATGTTCAAACCACCCTACGCAATACGCATGATAGCACGCAAGGACGATTGGTTGCTAAAAAGATGAAAGCAGTCCTCTCACAAGAAAAACGCTACGACCGCCTTGCCCAAGACATGACACAGATGCCTGATAAAGAAGACAGCATCGATCTTTTCTTCTCTCATATCGATCCTCTACCTCAGGGAAAATATCTTCTAAATCTGGATGAAAGCCAGCTAAGCATCGCTCCCCACCTATCCATTGAACATCTAAAATTTTCTTTGAAAGGACAGGAAAAAGTTGGTATTGTTGGAGATAACGGCTGTGGTAAATCCACTCTCTTACACTATCTCTACCAAGAACTTAGCAGGAAAACAGACCTGACTATCGGCTACATGCCCCAACATTACGATTTTATCTTGCAAAATGATTTGTCACCGATAGCGTTTTTATGTAAGACTGGCGACAAAACTGAGAAAGAAATCATAAGTTCCCATCTCGCCAACCTCAACTTCAGTCATGATGAAATGAACCATGCAATTGCTGACCTATCTGGTGGCCAAAAAGGAAAACTACTCCTACTGCACATCGTCTTAGAAAGCCCTCAACTCTTGATCTTAGATGAACCAACCAGAAATTTTTCACCCACCTCACAACCCCAAGTCCGACAGCTCTTCGAGAACTATACAGGTGCCATTCTGACAGTCTCACATGATGTCAACTACCTCAGACAAGTTTGCCAAAAGATATATCGCCTGAACTCATACGGTTTAGAAGAAGTTGAGATTTAAGAGATCAAATCTATCATTTTTACAAGAAAAGTCTCAAAAGAAACCTTTTCTTCATATGTAAAAGAACTCAGGCAAAACCTGAGTTCTTTTAATGTTAATCAATTTCAAGACCACCAGTATAGAGTCGGTAGTAGGTACCACCTTGTTCCATAAGGCTGTTATGGTCACCACGTTCAATGATACGTCCATGATCCATAACCATGATAACGTCAGAGTTAACGATGGTTGAAAGACGGTGGGCAATAACAAAGACCGTACGTCCTTCCATAAGTCGGTCCATCCCCTCTTGTACCATTTTTTCGGTACGAGAGTCAATAGAGGATGTCGCTTCATCAAGGATGAGGACCGGCGCATTGGCAAGGGCAGCACGCGCAATGGCAATCAGCTGACGTTGTCCATTAGACAAGCCTGCGCCATCATCTGTAAGAACAGTATCGTAACCATTGTCCAAATGTTGCACAAAGGAATCCACGTTAGCAATACGAGCAGCTTCAAGAATTTCCTCGCGCGTCGCATCGGAACGGCCGTAGGCAATATTTTCAGCGATAGTCCCTGTGAAGAGATGCGTATCTTGAAGTACGATACCAAGTGATCGACGAAGAGAATCTTTTTCAATCAGCTTCACATCGATGCCATCATAAGTAATCACACCAGATTGGATGTCGTAGAAACGATTAATCAAATTGGTAATCGTCGTCTTACCTGCACCCGTCGCACCAACAAAGGCAACCTTTTGCCCCTTGTCTGCATAGAGATTAACGTCATGAAGGATTTGTTTCTTACCATCGTAAGAGAAATCAACGTCTTGGAAGACTACATTTCCGACCAACTCGACCAATTCATAGTCGCCATTTGGACGAGGGTGTTTCCAAGCCCAAAGATTGGTTTTCTTGTCTGTCACAACCATTTGACCATCTACCAATTCGTAGTTGACCAAAGTGACCTTACCTTGGTCAACTTCTTCTGGTTCATCCAAAAGGTCAAAGATACGGTCTGCACCAGCAAGTGCCATAAGGACAAAGTTAAGTTGTTGAGACACCTGAGTAATAGGACCATTGAAGGAACGGTTCAATTGTAGGAAGGCCATGAGACCACCGATAGTCAAGCTACCGACACCATTTAGAGCAAATACCCCACCGACCAAGGCAGTCAAAACAAAGGAAACATTTCCTAAGTTCCCAAGAATGGGCATGAGAACATTGGCATAGCGATTGGCCAAGTATGATGATTGGAAAAGTTGTTCATTAATCTTATCAAAGTCAGCCATACTTTCTTCTTCATGAACAAAAGCCTTGACTACCTTTTGACCTGACATCATTTCCTCGATAAAACCATTCTCAATCCCTAGGTTCTTTTGTTGTTCACCGAAGTAACGACCTGATTTGGCTGATACATTTTTGATGACCATAAACATGATGCCTACCATGATTAGAACCACGATAAAGAGGAGGGGACTAACCGTAAGCATGGTCACCGTCACACCGATAATGGTAATAGTCGTTTGCAGCAACTGTGGAATAGATTGTTCAATGGCCTGACGGAGGGCATCGATGTCGTTGGTATAGATCGACATGATATCCCCATGTTGGTGAGTGTCAAAGTAGCGAATCGGAAGCTTTTGCATACGAGCAAAAAGCTGATTACGAAGGGAACGCAGGGAATCTTGTGAAATCGTCGCCATGAGGAGGGAGGCCACATAGTTGGCAACCACACCGATAAGACAAAAGACCCCAACTGACGTCAAGAAACGTAACAATGGCCCAAAGTCATGGCTACCAGATTTGAGCATGGGTTGAACGTAAACGTCAACCAAGGACTGAATAGAAGCCGTCAAATTGACCGTTGCCAAAGAAGCAACAACAATGAGGACAAAGGCAATACTAAGCGAAAGTTTGTAGTCTTGCCACAAAAAGCGTATAAGACGTGCTAGAGAGCCCCAATTAGCTTTTTTCTTATTCTGCATCTGCTACTCCTTTCCCTTGTGTTTGCATCTTGTATACTTCACGATAGATGGCATTATTAGCTATCAAGTCGTCATGAGTACCAATAGCATCAATACGGCCATCATTCATAACGAGGATACGGTCTGCATCTTGGATAGATGAAATACGTTGACCGATGATGATTTTGGTCGTGTCCTTAAGACTTGAAGCGAAGCCTTGACGAATCAAACTATCTGTCTTGGTATCGACTGCCGATGTCGAATCATCCAAAATCAAGATTTTCGGATTCATGAGAAGGGCACGTGCGATACAAAGACGTTGACGTTGTCCCCCTGAGACATTGGCTCCACCACGTTCAATCTTGGTGTTATAGCCATCCTTAAACTCTTGGATAAATTCATCAGCTTGGGCAATCTTACAAGCTTCAATGATTTCCTCATCTGTTGCCTGCTTATTTCCCCAACGCATATTTTCTTTAATGGTTCCTGAGAAAAGGACATTGGTTTGAAGGACCATGGCAACTTGCTTACGTAAGCTATCCAAATCATAGTCCTTAACATCATGCCCGGCAACCCTAACCTGACCTTCTTCCACATCATAAAGGCGAGGAATCAGCTGAACCAAGCTTGATTTACCTGAACCCGTTCCACCAAGGATACCAATAACTTCACCAGACTTAATATCCAAAGTGATATCTTTGAGGACATGGGTCTTGTCACCATTTTCATCCGCGTATGAGAAATCCACATGATCAAAGCTGATAGAACCATCTGCAACTTCTGTTAAACCATTTTCAGGTGAAACAATGGTGGCTTCAGTGCTAAGAACTTCATCAATACGTTCAACAGATGCTGTAGAGATAGACAACATGACAAAGATCATCATGAACATCATGAGTGACATGAGGATGGTCATGGTGTAACTGAACATCGAAGTCAATTCCCCTGTAGTTAAGCTACCACCAACGATGAGATGGGCACCAAACCAGGAAATCATAAGGAAGGACGCATACATAGACAACATCATAGCTGGGTTAGACATGATAACTACACGAATGGCACGCATGAACATCTTGTAAATACGACGTGAGGCCTTCTTAAATTTGTCAGTCTCTTCCTGCTCTTTAACATAGGATTTCACCACACGCATGTTGGTGATATTTTCCTTGATACTGTTGTTAAGGTTGTCATAAGCCTCAAATACTTGAGTAAAAAGAGGATATACGATTTTGGTAATAATGGCCAAAACCACACCAAGGAAGATCGTTACCCCAACAAAAATCCAAGCCATTTCAGCATTAATCAAGAAACTTGCTACAATAGCAAAAATCAGGTTAAGTGGTGCACGCACACAGACACGGATAATCATCTGATAAGAGTTCTGCACGTTGGTAACATCTGTCATCATACGTGTCACCAAACCACCAGCTGAGAACTTATCGATATTTTCAAAAGAGAAAGTTTGAACCTTTTTGAAAATGGCCTGACGTAGATTCTTGGCAAATCCAGCAGAGGCAAAAGCTGCATAGCGAGCCGACTGCATGCCGCAGAATAGTGATAGAAAGGCACAGACCAGCATGAGGCCACCGTAGAGCCAAATGTTAGACATGTTAGATTGCTGGACACCTTTGTCCAAAAGATTGGCCATAACAAAGGGAATGGAAATCTCAAACATAACTTCTAGCGTCATGAAGAGGGACGCTAGGATTGAGGGTTTCTTGTATTCCTTTATCTGGGGGATAAGGGTTTGAAACATAATTACCTCCGTTTAATTTGTTTTTCTTTTTTGATGCTTTCTTGAGTGATGGCGGACGTCAGCGACCGACTCAGTCGTTCCATGACTAGTTATCGAGCCAAAGTCTCGATAACTCCGCTTCCTATAACTGCTTCTGCAGTTATAGGAATATCATCACGACGAAAGCATCGCTTTTGGGCAGAGCGAGCTGTCGAATCGCGAGCAACTTCGAACAAGTGCAAATAGGTTCAGGATGACCCCTACCACGGCGAAAAATATCGCCTGCCCTGAGCAGAGCATGTTTCAGGCATTGATAGATATAAGCTAGTCCTGTAATCCATCATGGGAAAACATCATTTTTGGGCAGAGCGAGCTGTCGAATTGTGAGCAACTTCGAACAAGTGCGAATAGGTTCAGGATGAGCCCTGCAACGGCGAAAAATATCGCCTGCTCTGTGCAGAGCAAAGCTTAAAACTAACAGTCTTATGCTTATCATTTATCTATAAAAGAACGGTTATACCCTTTTGAGAGCATACAAAAGCCCCTGAGGGCAGACCCTAGGGATTCTTTCATTCTTATATATATGTCACTAGTATAGGCTAATTTGAGTTAAATTGCAAGAGAAATAATATTTTACATAAAAATCGGTGGGTATTTTACAATTTTTGCATATAATAGAGCTAAAAAGCAACTGGTTTTAAGAATTCTTATCTAAAACATTCGGA
>ERZ857750.2824-NODE-2824-length-15573-cov-5.959144_pt1 | contig 15573 bp, 10 predicted proteins | sample MGYA00519915_ERZ857750 | MGnify/ENA primary metagenome ERZ857750 (study PRJEB31778, sample SAMEA3449358) | human gut metagenome | biome: human gut; feature: human-associated habitat; material: faeces | place: United Kingdom | collected 2010/2012 ... | reverse complement strand
GATAAAAGGATCAAACTGTCGTTAGGGGGTTTGAGTCCGATGGAGTATAGACGCAATCTTGGAATTGCTTAATTCAGGTCCAAGAAAGCGTCCGCCCCCCCCAAGACCCTGAAGAGGGTCTCTAAAAACTACTACTATATAATACGAGGTGAAGTTATGAATATTAAAGTTTGGACAATTCAATTTCCAAATGTGTTAGATATTATTGAAAAAAATGAAATTTATATTGCAGATCTGAAAGAAAGTCGATATATAAAGAGAAAAAATATTAATTCAGTATGTTTTAAACAGGAAATAATGAATTTAGAAGAGCAAGAAATGATTTATTTTGACCCAGTTAATCAAGAGGCTGTATTAATTGATTTCAAAAGAGAATTCGAGGCATTTTATAAACAAATAATAAGAATATTTAATGAAGCAAATAATATGAATTTAAGTGGTATTATTTATGGGTTCTGTAAACAGGATAATAATAAAATTGGCAGTTATGATAATATTAGCCAATTTAGGATGGCATTGGAAAAAAATAAAAAGTTATTGGCTCCCTTTTTGAATACACTAAATAGTGATTGTAAAATATTAGAACTTGACTTTGATGTATCGTCTATTAATGTTATTCCAGTAGGTTATAAGCAGTTTGAGCGTATAATGCCACCATGTATATATAAAAAAGAAACTAATGAAAAAAAAGAAATTCTATCAATAATTAGAAATATGTTATATAAATTACCACCAGCTGATTTAAATGTTGGAGATATTATCCAATGCCATTTGCCATGGATAAAAAAAGAAAATATTGTAAATATATATTCACTTAGCTCCCGAGAACTCCCGAAACATTGGTGAGAAAAAAGTGCCAGACCCCCAGTACTAAATAGTAGCAGGCAGAAGATGCATCTGTGACAGTGTTCATTCACAATTTGACAGATGGAGCAAAAAAGGTTTTTTGACAGCGGATTATTTACAGGAGAAAATTGAAAAATTAGAGTCACAACTGAAAGGTGACAATATAGCAGATGAATACATAGAGGTACGCCTGTATTTGTACAAACGCAAAAAAGAAAATTACGCTCCAGGCAATGCCATTTAGCTAGATGTTCGAGAAAATGTTCGATTTGTAATTGAGTTTTTTCAAAAGTACCAAAAAAGCTATTTATGAGGCAAAGCAGCAAAAAAGAGTATACGAAATAAACGGATTAAAAGAATAAAAATAGTCCGCATCCCCGTTACAGCAGCTACAGAACACAGGATCTTGCAAAGCAAACTGATATTCTTAAATCGAACAAAGTAGGTAGAGAGAGAATTGCCGAAAATTAACCAGTCGGCAGTGCATTTTCTTTATTTAAGAAACTGCTTGTAATTTGTCTCGTTTAGGAATATAATCAATATGTATTTTGCCCAAAATGTGTACTGCACTATGTGGCGGTACATATTTTCCATAAGGGGGATTTAAAATTGAGAAGAAAAAAAGTAATATTGTTCCTGCTGTTGACGGGCACTGCGCTTTTAGCAGGCTGTGTGAAAAAGAGTGTAAAAAAAGAGGAGGCAGAAACAATCAGGGTGTACTTGTGGACCACAAATTTGTATGATGAATATGCACCTTATATTCAGTCACAGCTTCCAGATGTGAATATTGAATTTGTAGTTGGCAATAACGATTTGGATTTTTATAAGTTCTTGGATGAAAATGGCGGACTTCCTGATATTATTACGTGTTGTCGTTTCTCACTTCATGATGCAAGTCCGCTTAAGGATAGTCTTATGGATCTTTCCACAACAAATGAGGCAGGTGCAGTCTATAATACATATCTCAATAATTTCATGAACGAGGATGGAAGTGTGAACTGGCTTCCTGTATGCGCGGATGCGCATGGATTTGTAGTAAACAAAGGATTGTTTGAAAAGTATGGTATTGAGCTGCCGACAGATTATGACAGCTTTGTTTTGGCGTGCCAAAAATTTGAAGAAGCAGGTGTTCGCGGATTTACTGCAGATTATTACTATGATTATACATGTATGGAAACACTGCAGGGACTGTCTGCTTCAGAGCTTACATCTACGGATGGACGTAAGTGGCGTACTGCTTATAGTGATCCTGCCAACAAAGAGCGTGTTGGCCTGGATGATATTGTTTGGCCGCAGGCTTTTGAGCATATGGAACAGTTTATTAATGATGTGAAATTGGGACAAGACGATCTGAAACTTAATTATGATGATGTAATAGGTATGTATCAAAATGAAGAGCTTGCTATGTATTTTGGCACTTCAGCTATGGTGAAGACATTTCAGGATCAGGGCATCGACACAGCGTTTTTACCATTCTTTAATCAGAATGGTGAAAAATGGATCATGACAACTCCATATTTTCAGATAGCCTTAAATAAAGATTTGGAACAGGATGATTCGCGACGCAAAAAAGCAATGAAGGTATTAAAAGAGATGATGTCAGAGGAAGCGCAAAATCTAATTATTGCGGATGGTCAGGATATGTTAAGCTACAGTCAGGATGTGGATTTTTATCTTACTGAGTATTTAAAAGATATTAAGCCTGTTATTGAAGAAAACCATATGTATATTCGTATTGCATCAAATGATTTCTTTTCTATTTCTAAAGATGTGGTTTCTAAGATGATTGCAGGTGAGTATGATTCAAATCAGGCATATAAGGCATTTAATGACCAGTTAAAGGATGAAAAATCAGCTTCTGATGATGTTGTGTTGAAGGTACAGAATACATATTCAAATTACTTCCATGCTGACGGCGGAAATGAAGCTTATTCAGTTATGGCAAATACGCTGCGCGGTATTTACGGGACAGATGTGCTTATTGCAGCGGGAAACAGTTTTACAGGAAATGTGCTGCAGGCTGATTACACTAAAAAAATGGCAGGCAGCATGATCATGCCAAATAGTCTTTCGTCTTACAAATGTGAAATAACAGGAGCAAAGCTAAAAGAAATATTGAAAGCTTTTGTGGAAGGCTGCGAGGGCGGATTTATTCCATTTAACCGCGGTTCACTGCCAGTTGTCAGCGGCATTTCTATGGAGGTTAAGGAAAATGGCAATGGCTATACATTGACTAGCATAAAAAAAGACGGAAAGACAATCAAAGATGATGATACATTTACTGTGATGTGTCTGGCAATAAAAAAGCATATGGAGCCATTTCTTTCATTAGAAGGTGATCTGTTCGAAGGTGGAGACACGCTCGTGAAGGATACATGGATCAATTATGTCTTAGGGGATGATGCTGTTTTGGCAAAACCAGAGCCGTATATTACTTTGAGGTAAGTAGATGGATGAGATAAATTACAGGAAAAAGAAACAGTTTATGAAAAAAAGACTGGGAGTATTTGCAGCAGCAATTGTCTTAATCATTGGAGTCAGTATGGTGGGCATCCAATATACAAGGTTTGTGTCGAAGACTGTGTATCAGGAAAGTACTTCTCATTTGACAGAGATCTTTCACCAGTCAAATAAAGCATTAAATGAACTTGTCAATAAAAATTTGACATATCTTCATATGTGGAGTGCGTATCTACAGAAGGCTTCGACAGAAAAAGAAATTTGTGATTATATCAATAAAGTACAGGAAGAAACAGGATTTTCGGGCTTTTATTTTTTATCGTTTGATGGCAATTATAAAACGATAACAGGCGAAACCGGGTATCTTGGATTACAGGGAAATCTTGATGATAAGATCACTCAGAGAAATGATATTATAATGAATGCAGCACTGCCTGGAAAATCACAGATGCTTGTTTTTGCATGTCCTGAAGTTAATGGAATTTATCAGGGGTTTGAATATGACGCCATTGCTGTTGCATATGACAACTCTGATATTGTAAAAGTATTAGATATCTCTGCTTTTCAGGGAAATGCAGGTGGATATGTAGTTCATTCAGACGGACGCGTTGTGATTGATCATGCACCAGAGTCATGGAAAACAGCATATAATTTCATAGCTGTTTTAAGAGATCATTCTGGGCTTTCAGAAGATGAGATTATGGCATTTTCAGAGGAGCTTAAGCAGGGACACACAGGCGCTATGCTTGTAAATTTAGAGGGAAGAAATTACTATCTGATTTATGAAAAGGTGAACATTCAGGATTGGGAATTGCTTGGAATTGTTCCAGCTGATATTGTCAATGCCAGTATGAATGAGCTGCAGTTTAGTACGCTTATTATTGTAGGTGCCCTGCTGTTTAGTATTGCAGCATTCATTATTGTAATGATTCTTAGAAAAAACCGGTTAAATATAAAGAGCAAAAATACACAAATTTTGTACAGGGATGAGATGTTTAAAAAACTGTCGATGAATGTAGATGATGTTTTTTTGATGGTAGATGCTAAGACAGCCAGAGTTGACTATGTAAGTCCGAATGTTGAAAAGCTGCTTGGTATTACAGTGAAACAGATTAAAGAGAATATTTATGTTTTGGGAAAGCTTCATCCGCAGGATACAGAAGGACAAAGATCTAAACATCTAAAAGGACTGCTTGTCAATGAACAGCGTGAGTGGGATTTTGAGTATGTTCATAAAAAAACAGGGGAACAGCGTTGGTTTCATATCATAGCAATGGGCAGTGAGATAGAGAAAAAACAAAAATGTATCATTGTAATGTCAGATAGAACTGCCGATAGGAAAATGAATCAGGCATTGTCAGATGCTGTCAGTGCAGCTGAAACAGCCAATCGTGCAAAGAGTACATTCCTTTCAAATATGTCTCATGACATTCGAACACCAATGAATGCTATTATAGGTTTTACTACACTTGCTGTAAGCAATATTGAAAACCAGGAAAAGGTAAGAGACTATTTAGGAAAGATCCTTGCATCAAGCAATCATCTGCTTTCTTTGATCAATGATATATTGGATATGAGCCGCATTGAAAGCGGAAAGATTCATCTTGAGGAAACTAAGGTTAATTTGTCAGATCTTCTTCATGATTTGAAGACAATTATAAGCGGACAAATTCATGCAAAGCAGTTGGAACTTTATATGGATGCAATGGATGTTACAGATGAAGATATATACTGCGATAAGACACGATTAAATCAGGTGCTTTTGAATCTGCTGTCAAATGCAATTAAATTTACACCGGCAGGAGGAACAGTTTCTGTTCGTCTAAGACAGTTTCCAAGTACTCAAAAAGATTGTGCTCAATATGAGATTAGAGTCAAGGATAATGGAATTGGCATGAGTCAGGAGTTTGCACAGAAAATTTTTGATCCCTTTGAGAGAGAGCGAACATCTACTGTAAGCAAAATTCAGGGTACTGGACTTGGCATGGCTATTTCCAAAAATATCGTGAATATGATGGGCGGTACGATTGAGATTAAGACGCAGAAAAACAAAGGTACAGAATTTATTATCCGTTTGATGTTTCGTATTCAGTCTGAGAAGCATCGCGTTGAAAAGATAACAGAGTTAGAAGGTCTTAAGGCATTAGTAGTAGATGATGACTTTAATACATGTGACAGTGTTACAAAGATGCTTGTAAAGGTTGGAATGCGTTCAGAGTGGACTCTTTCAGGTAAGGAGGCTGTTCTTCGTGCAAAACAGTCAATAGAGTTAGGGGATGCTTTTCATGCGTATATTATCGACTGGCGGCTGCCTGATATGAATGGAATTGAAGTTACGCGTCAGATAAGAAGTCTTGGCGATGATACTCCGATTATTATACTGACCGCATATGACTGGTCAGAAATTGAAGTGGAAGCAAAAGCAGCAGGCGTAACTGCGTTCTGTGCGAAACCGATGTTTATGTCAGATCTGCGTGAAACCTTAATGACTGCACTTGGCCAGAAAAAAGAACAAAATAATGATGACGTTCTTCCAGAGGCAGATTTCAATTTCAAAAACAAACATATATTGCTTGTCGAAGATAATGAATTAAATAGTGAGATAGCCACGGAGATTCTTACCGAGTATGGTTTTATTGTTGACACAGCAGAAAATGGAGCTGAGGCGCTAGAGAAGGTAAGTACTTCAAAGCCAGGCACTTACGATTTGGTGCTGATGGATGTGCAGATGCCTGTTATGAATGGGTATGAGGCTACGAAATGTATTCGAAAGCTGAAGGATCCTGCATTAGCAAATATTTCAATATTGGCAATGACAGCCAATGCATTCGATGAAGATCGAAAAAAAGCACTTGAATCAGGCATGGATGGCTTTTTGTCAAAGCCAATCGTAATTAAAGAACTTGTTCAGGCACTGAAAAATAAATTTACTGATAGGTGATAAATTACGTTTGAAACAATAGGGAAGAAATAAAGGAGAGTTGATAATGGCTTACAGCAGTACAAAGAAAAAATCAGCTGGTATTGTTCAAATAAGCATTGGTATACTTACGGTTATTTTAGTTGTATTAATTATTGCGATGATGATGATTGTATCTAGTATCCAGGGAACGGCTCGTATAGTTAACTATGCAGGTCTTGTTCGTGGTAAAACGCAGCGTATCGTAAAGCTTGAAATTTCTGGAAAACAGGAAGATGATATGATTCAGGAGATTGAGTCATTTATCGATGGATTGATGAATGGAAACAAAGAGCTGAACTTGGTTCGTCTGGAGGATAGTGATTTTCAGACAAAGATGGAAGAACTGAATGAATACTTTTTAATGTTAGAACAGGAAATTATGCAGGTGCGTGCGTATGGAGCTGATAAAACACAGATTCTTTCAAAGAGTGAACATTTTTTTGAAATTTGTGATGAGGCAACAGGACTGGCAGAGGTGTATTCTCAGCGAAAGGCATCATTATTATCAGTATTTGAAAAATATATAACAGCAGATATTGTTGTGTTGATGCTTCTGATAGGATATGAATTTATTAAAGCTGTGCGATATGCGGCGATGAATCGTGTTTTGCAGAAAAAAGTATATATTGATGGTGCGACAGGGCTTCCTAATAGAAATAAATGTGATGAATTGTTAAGTCAGCCAGATGCCGCACCAGAGGATATAGGTGTGTGCAGCTTTGATTTGAATAATCTTCGCATAATCAATAATAGTATGGGGCATGAGGCAGGTGATGAATATATTCGCCGTTTCGCCGTCTGTTTACGCGCATCCATGCCGGCAGAACAGTTTGTGGGGAGAGCCGGAGGAGATGAATTTATTGCTGTTACTCACGGAATGGGTAATGAAGAGATGAAAGCCTGCCTTGCATCAGTAAGAGAACAGATGGCAGAAGAATCTAAGTCATATCCGGATACTCCATTAAGCTATGCAGTGGGCTTTGCACTTGCAAGCGAGTTTCCTGGAAGTACAATGCAGGAACTGTTTAATTACGCAGATAAAAATATGTATATCAATAAGAATCATGTAAAACGTGAGGAGGCAGCAGCGCAAAGACAATTGGATTACAAGCTGTTGAAGCTATTGAATATGCATGGAAAAACTTTCACGTATTGTCTGTACTGTGATGTAAAGCTAGATACATATCGTACAATTCGTGCAAACAACAATTTTTTTCTGGCATCGGATGGAAGCTATTCTGGTGCTGCAGACCAGATTGTTAAAGAGAAGATAGGAAAACAGGATAAAGATCGTTTCCGTCAATGCCTTAAGATTTCTTATTTGTGTGAAAAGATGCGCACAAAAGAGGACGTTATGGAGCTTAAGTATGATGTAAATGAGCAAGAGAGTTACAGCCGCCTGACATTCATTCCAGTAGACTGGGAAAAAACTGGAATGCTTCATCATTTTCTCTTGGCATTTGAAACTATTCGTCAGGGTGCAGGAAGCCATGCAGATGCAAAGGAACAGCTGACAATTTATTATGAACAGCTAAAGCAGTCTATTTTGGAGAACGACAGCTACGTAGATGCACTTCTCGAACAAGCTGATGTCATTTATACGGTAAATCTCACAAATGATATTTTGGAAAGAATCATCCTTTTAGGTAAAAGAAAAAAAGAAAGTCTGGATATGCTTTTTGATTATCCGCTTCCTGGTTCATATAGGGATTATTGCAGTGAGTATAAAAGAATAGTCACGCAGGAAACTCTTGGAAGCTATCGTATGGCAGATGATTGTGAAAAGCTGTTAAAGCGTTTTGATGCGGGCGAAAAATATTTGTCAGTTGAATTTTGTATTTATGGAGATAATGGCATTGTTTACTGGATACAAAAAACCATTTTGATGACGCAGACAGTTGTGTTTGACGAAGAAACAAGGAATGAGATTTATGTTGTCCATGCAATTGTTCTCTTGCAGGATACTACCCAGCTGCATGAGCGCGATGAGCAGGAGCACGCAAGATTGCAGGCGGCTTTTGATGAAATGCGCGTGGCAAACCGCACAAAAACACAGTTTTTGGCGCGCATGAGTCATGACATTCGTACACCGCTTAATGGAATCATTGGTCTTTTAAAGATTGATGAGGAGCACTTTGATGATGAAGAGCTTGTGAAGGAAAATCATGAAAAGATGAAAGTTGTAGCAGACCATTTACTCTCATTGATTAACGATATACTGCAGATGAGTAAGCTTGAGGAAGGCAATATTGCTTTGAAGCATGAACAGATTTGTTTGCAGGAATTGATGAATGATATTGAAACAATCACTATATCACGCGCAGTGAGTGAAGGAATTAAATGGGAGTATGAGAAGGAAAAAACAGATTTTGTTTATCCTTATATTTACGGAAGCCCTCTTCATATTCGCCAGATCTTTTTAAATATTTACGGAAACTGTATCAAATATAACAGGAAAAATGGAACTATAATGACATCTGTAGAGTCACTGGGAGATAAGGATGGGATTTGTACGTACAGATGGACTATTTCAGATAACGGCATGGGTATGAGCAAAGAGTTTTTGTCTCATATTTTTGAACCATTTGTACAGGAAAAAAATGATGCAAGAAGCATTTATCAGGGAACAGGACTTGGAATGGCAATTGTAAAGGAACTGATTAATCAGATGAAAGGAACAATTGAAATTTCAAGTGAAGTGGGAGTTGGCTCAACCTTTGTTGTTACAATTCCATTTGAGATAGCCCCACCACCACAAAAGCTGCAGGAAAAAGAGTCGACTGGCAGTATTGAGGGTATGAAGCTATTGATGGCAGAGGATAATGAACTAAATGCTGAGATTGCGACAACACTTTTGACTGACAGAGGTGCTCTTGTAACGAATGTATCAGATGGAAAGCAGGCACTTGATGAGTTTACAAAAAATCCGCCTGGAACGTATGATGCAATTTTGATGGATATAATGATGCCTGTTATGGATGGACTTACAGCAACAAAGGCGATTAGAAGTCTCACACGACCAGATGCAAAGACAATTCCCATTCTTGCAATGACAGCAAATGCTTTTGAAGAGGATGCAAAGCAGTGTTTTGCTGCTGGTATGAATGCACATATTGCAAAACCAATTGATATGGAATTTTTAGAAAAAACTTTACAACGCATTTATGAGCAGTTATAATGATAACGAATTTATTTTAAGAAGTCTAAAGAAGGGGGACTATAAGTGAAAATTAAAAGAAAACAAATGGTAATGCTTGTGATGCTTGCAATATTTGCAGCATTACTTGTTGTCACAATAACAACAGGAGGCAAAGAGACAGACGGTGAATATACAAGCATCGCATATGCTACCATTTTTTCACTGCTTCCGCCAGTTATTGCAATTGGTCTTGCACTTTTTACAAAAGAAGTATATACATCACTTCTTGCAGGAATCCTTGCAGGTGCATTGCTGTATTCTAATGGAAATCTGGAAACAATGGTCAACACTATGTTCTTTCATGAAGAGGGCGGTATGGTGTATAAGCTTGCAGATGCATGGAATGTCGGAATAATTGTGTTTCTTGTTATGCTTGGAATTTTGGTGTCACTGTTAAATAAAGCAGGCGGTTCAGCAGCATTTGGAAAGTGGGCATCAAAGCGTATTAAGACAAGAATCGGTGCACAGATCAGTGTTATGATTCTTGGTGTAATGATTTTTGTCGATGATTATTTCAACTGTCTGACAGTAGGAAGTGTTATGCGTCCTGTGACAGACCGCCACAAGGTATCAAGAGCAAAACTGTCCTATATTATTGATGCGACAGCAGCACCAGTATGCATCATTGCACCAATCAGCTCTTGGGCAGCAGCAGTCACTTCATCTGTTCCATCCGATTCTGGAATCAATGGTTTTGCCGTATTTATTCAGACAATCCCATACAATCTATATGCGATTCTTACACTTGTAATGCTAGTTGCTATCACACTTCTTCGCGTTGATTTTGGACCAATGAAGCGCCACGAGATGAATGCAATTGCAGGTGATTTATTTACTACACCGGGAAGGCCATATGAGGGCAATGAGGAAGAAGTTATTAAGGAAAATTCTCATGTGCTTGATCTGATTCTTCCAGTAGCCGTTTTGATTGCAAGCTGTATTATTTCAATGATTTATACAGGTGGATTTTTTGAAGGTACATCATTTGTAGACGCCTTTGCAGGATCTGATGCGTCTGTTGGACTTGTACTTGGCGGTGCTGTGACATTGGCATTCACATTTGTTTACTATATGATGAGAGATGTTCTCACCTTCCAGGAATTTACAGAGTGTATTCCAGATGGATTTAAATCTATGATTGCACCTATTATGATTCTTACTTTGGCATGGACATTGTCAGGTATGACAAATCTTCTTGGTGCGAAGGTATTTGTTGCAGATTTGGTGGAGCATTCTGCACAGGGAATGCAGGGCTTTTTGCCTATGATTATTTTCCTTGTTGCTGCATTTCTTGCATTTGCAACAGGAACATCATGGGGAACTTTTAGTATCCTTATTCCTATTGTAATCGGTGTATTTCCGTCTGGTCAGATGATGGCAATCTCAATCTCATCCTGTCTGGCAGGTGCTGTGTGCGGTGATCATTGCTCTCCAATTTCTGATACAACGATTATGGCATCAGCAGGCGGTCATTGTGAGCATGTCAACCATGTAGCAACTCAGATCCCATATGTTGCACTCGTGGCAGCTGTATGTATGGTAGGATATTTTATCATTGGTGTGCTGCAGGCAGTTGGTATGGCACAGCTTTCTCTTATTTCACTTCCGATTTGTATTGTGATTTTAGTAGGAGCACTTTGTGTAATTCGCGCAAAGACAGGTGGAAAAGAGGAAATCTAAGACTTTTTGCAAAAGTATTTCAAAATAATGTTTTTTTAATAAAACAGCTCTCTGCGGAAGATATTACATATCAGCAGAGGGCTGTTTTTGACATTTTATTCTAATATAGAGTCGAGAAAGACAAGTAAAGCTTCGCGTTGTTTTGGCGTCAGGCGGTATACTTTAGCAATAAGTGGATCATCACAAAATTGTCCATTTGTCTGCTCATCAAAAAATTCACGCAGTGAGATATTTAATGCTTCGCAGATATAGGATAAGATTTCGATTGTAGGATTTTTATTCCCTAGTTCAATATCGCGCAGATAGCTTTGCGAGATACCAGACAGTGTTGCAAGCTTATTTACAGAATAATTTTTTGCGGTGCGAAAAAAAGTAATGCGTTTTCCAACATTCATAGCATCAGTCCTTTCATAGTAAGTAGATCATAAACCTAGGATAGCAGAAAACAAAAATGAAAATTACATATATAGAGATTGACAACATATGCTATAAATATTATTATGGCATAAGCAAAAAAATAATTGCTGAAATTAAAGAAAAATTGTGCCATAGACAGTGACTGTCATTCAACGCAGCTATAATATCGTTATAAGAACTATTCAGAGCCATAAAAATATGTTCTGTGAATGGGGTATGAATAGCTACACATTATTGGAACTATGATTTGCACATGAATATATAGGAGGAACGCAAATGGTTCATACAAAAGAAGCTGTTTTGATGTTGGATACGCCATCCGAATCAGGAGAGTCATGCGTACTTGGCAGCACAATTCTTCGTAGTCAAATTGTTAGAATTCAATTTTGTTCTAAAATGCCATTGGAAGTATGTCAGGAAGAAATGTGGGATGTGTCTGCAGCGCAGGATAGAAGCATTTTGGCATGGGCAAAGAAGGTTTTCATTTATTCTAAACTGTTGTATGAATTATATATAGCTTCAGATACCAAAATAAAGCTGCAAAACGCCAGAGGACTGTTTTGGGGATATGAGAATCTCTGTGAAATCAATTTAGATAAATGGATTGATTCAAGCAGTGTATCAGATGTGAGTTATATGTTTTGTGGATGCCATAGCCTGAAAAAATTGGATGTATCAGGACTAGACACATCACATGTAGTTAATATGGAAGGAATGTTTTATTGGTGCAGTAAGCTTCAGACTTTGGATGTGAGTTATTTTGACACATCACATGTAATCAATATGAAAAGCATGTTTGATTATTGCAGCAGTTTAAAAAAATTGGATTTAAGTTCATTTTGTACCAAGCATGTAATTGATTTTTCGTCAATGTTTGGAGAATGTATTCAGTTAGAAAAGCTAGTTTTAAGCGGATGGGATACTAAAAGTGCAGTATATATGCGTGGAATGTTTGAAAACTGCAGAAGTCTTCGCATGCTTGACGTATTATCTTTTTATACAAAAAATGTTATCAATATGAGAAATATGTTTGCAGGCTGCGAGCAGTTAAGACATATCGAACTATCCTCATTTTCGACAGGAGCACTGCAGGACATGAGGGAAATGTTTCACAATTGCAATTGTTTACAGATGCTTGATTTATCAGGCTTTGATACAAAAAATGTAACTAACATGTCATATTTGTTCTGCGGATGCAGCAAGTTAACGAAGCTTAATGTAAGCAGCTTTGATACAGCAAATGTGATAGATATGAGTAATATGTTTTGTCGGTGTGAAAGCCTTACAAGTATTGATGTAAGTCATTTTGATACATCACATACAGAGAGTTTTGCAAGAATGTTTAGAGACTGTGCAAAAGTAGAAATACTTGATGTGAGTCATTTTCAGACACAAAGAGTACTTCATATGGAAAATATGTTTTATGGATGTAAGTGTCTTAAGTATTTGGATTTACGTGGATTTGACTGCTCAAAGGCGGCAGATTTGTCATATATGTTTTATGGCTGCCAGTCATTAAAGAATGTTTTAACTGCAAAACGACCATCAGATAGAAAACATAGAGCAATTATGATAGAATTATTGGCAGGATGTAAAAAGCTTGCAGAAGAAAAGAAAGGAATGGGGATATGAGAAAGAGTATGAAAGAAAGCAATGAAAACGCGAAAATCAGAAAGAGCGCGCAGAATGCAAACTCTGATTTCAAATATAAGCGTATTTTACAGCTTTACACCAGATTACTTAAAGGTGAGGTGATAAACAAGGCAAAGGAGGCAGCAGCTGCGAATGTCACAGAGCGTTCTATCCAGCGTGATCTTGATGATCTGAGGGCCTTTTTTGATGAGCAGGCAGCAAATGGAAAAGATTCCTATGAGCTTGTATACAGCCGTAAAGAGCATGGCTATCTTTTACATACAAAAGAAGCACCGACCTTTACAGACAGTGAAGTGCTGGCTGTTTGCAAAATTCTTTTGGAAAGTCGTGCATTTAGGAAAGATGAGCTTGAGCCTATGCTTCGAAAGCTTATAAATAATGGTGTCCCGAGAGAAAAGCAAAAGGCAATCAAAGAACTGATCTCAAATGAACTGTTTCATTATATAGAGCCACAGCATAGACAGCACCTTGTTGAAAAATTGTGGGATTTGGGAATGGCAGTCAAAGAACAGCGTATGATGAAGATTTCATATCAGAAGCAGAATGGTGCGATTGTGGAAAGAAAGATTAAGCCAGTTGGCATTATGTTTTCTGAATTTTATTTTTATATGCCAGCCTTTATAGCTGATATTGACAAGGAATCTCATTTTACAAATAAAGATGACAGCTTTCCAACAATTTATCGAATAGATAGAATCCGTTCTTTTGAGGTATTAGAAGAGACATTTGAAATTCCATATCGTGACCGCTTCGAAGAAGGAGAGTTTCGCAAGCGCATCCAGTTTATGTATGGCGGACGGCTGCGCAGCATTCGCTTTATCTATAAGGGAAGCAGCGTCGAGGCTGTACTAGATCGACTGCCAACAGCACAGATTATCGCAAAGAGACCAGAAGGCTATCTGATCAGCGCAGAGGTGTTTGGAGACGGCATTGATATGTGGATCAGGAGCCAGGGAGATATGGTGGAAGTGGTGAACTAATGTTGGTGCCACAGAAGTTTTACGAAGGGCGGTAGGAGTGCACCCAGTAAGTTCTGAGAAGGGCGTCCTCGGCGATGACTTTGTCGGCGCCCCTTGTTCCCGCGGCGCCTTCTATGCACCTTTTTGTCTTAGTTACTGCGTAAGCCCGCTCCCACACGGGAATCGCCTCGTAAAGTTCATCCGCCTCGGCCGTCCTAGCGAAGGTTACGTATTGAAAATGATGGAATAAGTAATTGGAGAAAATATGATGAATTATGTAAAAATACGATGTAATCAGTACATAAAACATATTGAGGATTGTTTTGCAGCAATTTTTCGTTTTACAAAATATTTTCCACCTTGTCTCTATATTGCATATGTGATACAATATCATCATCAGTTGACAAAACTCACTGTGAATTATTGTAAATTTTCTACAAAAAACATAAGACATTTGCCGGGGTGAAAAAATATGAAAGTAGTAACATTCAACATCCGCTGTGATTACGGTCAGGACGGACTTAATGAATTTGCAAACCGAAAGAAACTGATTTTAAGAAAAATCAATCAGGAAAAACCAGATATTATAGGATTTCAAGAGGTGCTTCCGCATGTTGCTAAGTGGCTTAAGGAAAATCTGAATGAGTATTATGTGATTGGCTGCGGACGCGGAGCAAATCTTCGTGATGAGCAGATGAGCATTGCATATCACAGGGACAGAATTAATTTGATCAGTATGGAAACCTGGTGGCTGTCTCAGACACCAGATGTGCCTGGATCACGCTATGAAGAGCAGAGTAGTTGTCCTCGCACAGCAACAGATGCGGTTTTTGAAGATATTAAGAACGATAAGGTATTTCGATTTATTAATACGCATCTTGATCATATTGGTGCACAGGCAAGAGAGAAAGGGTTGACTCAGATTTTGAATCAGCTAAAACAGGAACGTTTCTGGAAGGATATTCCTGTAATTTTGTGTGGTGATTTTAATGCAGAACCAAATGCACCAGAGATGGAAATTATTAGCAGGGATTCATTATTTAACAATTTGACAAAGGATATAGGAATCACGTTTCACGGATATTATAAAAACGATCCAAATGATCCGCCATGCAGTATAGATTACATTGTTTTAAAGGGAGACTGGCAGTGTGAAACAGTGTATAAGTGGACGGATGAAGAAAATGGAATATACCTGTCGGATCACTATCCGGTGTGCGCTGTAATAAATTTGGTTCAGCAACAAAATCATTGCACCGATGGGGGTTCATAACTTGGTTCTGTGAACTGCAGCAATTAAGCACTGACTTAACCCAGCGGCAAGCCACTGTGGTTCCATTGGCGGAGTTCTAGTGTCTGCGTACATCGCAAGGACTTTGGCAGACACATCTGTTCCG
>ERZ857750.2816-NODE-2816-length-15599-cov-4.149674_pt1 | contig 15599 bp, 17 predicted proteins | sample MGYA00519915_ERZ857750 | MGnify/ENA primary metagenome ERZ857750 (study PRJEB31778, sample SAMEA3449358) | human gut metagenome | biome: human gut; feature: human-associated habitat; material: faeces | place: United Kingdom | collected 2010/2012 ... | reverse complement strand
ATGAGGGAAAGGATCGTCATGAACAAGTCTGAAATCGAGAGCCTGTGGAGGGCACTATGCGCGACCACGTGCAAGCCGGGTACGCATGCACCATACGATAGCGTGTGCGTGCACAATCGAGTTGTCTACGCGACCGACAGCTACGTCCTGCACCGCGTCGAGGGACTCTTCCAATCCGGTATGATTTTTCGCGCTCTCCACGGTCGCGAGCTCGCGTATATCGACCGTACCGACGTCCTGGACGGCCTGCTTAAATACCGGCCGGACAACCGCGAGTTCGCAAACATGGTTTCCGACTACGACCCCGCAAAGCTCATGCTCGCGCTGCGACCGCACAGGGCGCTAGGCTCGACAGTTAAGTTCTACAGCGGGGCGCGTCGCGAGTATGCGCCCCTGGTCATCGTGAGCGAGACGATCGCACCCAAGGAACCGATTATCATCACGACCGTCATCCAGGGCGAGAAAAACGGGTGGAAATAGCTACAATACCGTTAGGCTTACGGGATTCGGCAAGGGGCCGGGTCCCTTTTTTCTGCCGGAAAGGAGGCAATGGAATATGGACGTCAATGTAGTTACGGATCTGGTGAGCAACGTGGCATTTCCTATCGCAGCATTCGTGATGATGTATTACAGCAACACGAAGACCATCGAGGAGCTTCGCAAGACCATCGAGGAGAACAGCCTGATCATGGCGAAGCTCTCCGAGAAGCTCGACAATCTCAACGACAACAAGGAGGTCTAGCGACATGAGACCGAACCGCATCGAGCGGAAGAAGGGCGCGGCTCTCGCCGCGTTTTTCTTTGCGCTCGCAATCGCATTTTCCGTGCCGTCCGATGCGGAGGCATACCAGAGCGTCGATAGGTACGTATCTGACGGGCACGGCTACCTCAATGCGTCTTACCTCGTCATCCATGAGACGGCGAATCCAGGCGCAAGTGCCTACAACCATACGCTATTGTGGGCGCGTGACGACACCTATGCCGTTCACCATGTTATGGAGCTGGACGGCTCGACCGTGTATAACACGGTGCCGGAGAATCGTTTGTGCTGGCATGTCGGTAACGGCAACTACGCCACTATCGGCATCGAGCTCGCGCACGCAACGAACGCCTCCGATTTCGCGAAACAGTGGAGCGAGGCCGTCAAGTGGACCGGTGACGAGCTGCGCGCCCACGGTTGGGACACATCGCGCCTGCTATCACACCACGAAGCGGCTCAGCGCTGGGGAGGTTCGGACCATACCGACCCTGACGGTTATTTCCGCGCATACGGGAAGACGTGGCTCGAGTTCAAGCAGGCCGTTTCCGCGTATCTCGGCAGCGGATACGTGGCTCCGATCGCGCCGACCGACGGCAACGGGGGCACGTATCAGCCTCCGACCTCCGCGACTCGCGCGGCCTTTCCCAAGTCAACCGGGAAGTGCGTGAACGTTCACTATGCGCTCCATAACCGCTATGGCGCGTGGAACGAGGCCGTGACCAATTTCAATGACAGTGGCTCCGATGGCTTCGCGGGCGTGCCCTACGGCTCGCACGATATGCTGATCGCGTGGACCGATACCGGCACGCTGCGCTACCGCGTCCACACCGAGGAGGCCGGGTGGCTCGACTGGGTGCAGGCCGCTGACTATAACGATAGCGTGAATGGCATGGCAGGCATCTGGGGCCAGACTATCGACGGCGTTCAGATGTATTACATCACGCCCGACGGCGACTACAAGCAGGTCTACTACCGTAGCCAGGACGTCGCTCACGCCGGGTACTGGGACGAGGTGTGCGACGATGGGACGACCTACGGCGGAGACGACTATGCGGGCCTGTACGGTTACGCGCTCGACCGTCTCCAGTGCTACGTGTCTGACGGCACGCGCCGGTAAGTGAAAAAAATTATTGTAATAACAGTTGACACACAAAGCACCCATTTTCTATAATGCCAATAACAGCAACGGGAAAGGAGGTGCATTTCATGACAAACGCAAAGAAGGAGCGCGGGCGAATCGGACGACGAATCCAGATCTGCCATTGTATCGGCAAGACAGTCGACAACGGCAAGCTGATTGATTTCGAGTACGACCTCTACGGAGACTATTCGGACCCGGTGAAGGCTACGAACACGCTCCGCCAACGATTAGGGGATTCGTTCATCTCGATCACAAGCGTTGAGACCGAATCCGACTATTACTCAATCCCCACAAGACTTTTTCTAGAAGTCGCCATGAACTACTCAATCGGAAAGGAACCCCACTATGATTAACGAAAATACCCAGCTCGCGCCTATGGACAACTGCACCGACCTCTACACCCCGGCAAGCTACTCCAGCATCCAGGCAACCGACGCCGCGACCAAGAAGCTCGTCGTCAACGCGATGAACAACGCCGAGTCCCTGTCCGACCACGAGGGCGAGACCCTCAACGTCATCGGCGTGTTCACCAAACCCGGTATCCGCCGCGCTCGCGACAAGAACGGCGTCGATACGCCTTGCACCAATACCACGCTCGTATGCGAGGACGGCACCGCCTATTTCTCCCAGTCCGAGGGCGTCCGCAACGCCGCGGATAACTTCATGGCCGCAGGCCTGTTCGAGGAGGGCGAGATCGTCCCGATGAAACTCGTTTCCAGCAAGCTCCCCAACGGCAATACGCGAAAGACGCTCGTGCTCGTCTAGTCAAGACTTAACCCTCACATCCCGTTGCTTTAATATCAGGCGGTGCGGTCAAGGCCGCACCGCTTTTTATTTTTGGAGGTCGCCCATATGGCACGTGCTAAAAGGACATCGGACGAGGTATACAACGCGCGACGCCGCGCAAAGCGACTGCTGGATCGCCTGGAGCGCGAGGACGTTAGCGGCATGAGCGCGTCGCAGAAACGCGCGCGTGCCGACTATATCGCGAGCGTGCGCGAGCAGATCGCGCAGTCATACCAGGGGACGCAGCGGGTGCATCAGGCGGTCGAGGCGCAGACTCGCACCAAGAAGGCGGCGGAGCGACTCGACCGCATGACGACCGCGCCGCGCAAGGCGAAATCGCGCGCCGCGAGGTCTAACCTCATATTCCAGCGCCAAATCAACCTGGCGCGCTCGGGCGCGCCGAGTACGCTCGGCGACAGCGGCAAGGAGGCCGTATCGGTCTTCTACGCGGCGACGCGCCGTTTCTGGCGCGGGAGGGACCCCAAGGAGCGAAACAGGCTGATCATGGAGGGGTTGGGCGCGACGTCGCTATCGGAGGCCTACGACCGCGTCATCGGTGCCAACAGGAAGGCGCTCGACAGCCTGGTGTCGGCGGGAGCGCAGACGTCGCTCGTCGAGGGGCTGACCTCCGAGAACGAGGCCTTCTATGGCGAGGTCGATTTCGATGCCGAGCTGGCCGGCTCGGCGGTATGGGCCTCAAAGATCGTAATGTTCGGGTAGGAGAGAAAAAAAGGTGCGGGGATGGGATACAAGTCGAAGAGGCCGGAGTTTCGGGTAGCGGCGAGCTACGACACCGAGACGTGCAACATATGTACCGACCGCGCCGGTAACACGTGGCGCGCCTATCCCGTGCTATTTATCGTGAACGACCTTCGCGGGTGCGACCTGCGGACCTATGAGCCCGGCGCGGGCCGTATCGACTTCTACCGTCACGAGGGGGAGATGCAGGCCGCCATCGACGAATATATCGCATGGGGCGAGCGCGAACACTGCATCCCGATCGTCTGCGCCTACAACCTCATGTTCGACCTGCAACCGCTCATGCACGACCTGAACGCTCGTTGGGACATGGAAGTGTCCGCGCAGAGTGCCACGAGCGCCTATACCGTCGATATCGTGCGCGACGGGGCGGTAAAGCTCCGGTTCTGGGATACCTTCTATCTGGAGATGCGCGGTCTCGCGAAGATGGGCGAGGCCGCAGGTCTGCCGAAGGCCGAGGGCGATTGGGACTACTCCAAGATTCGCACGCCAGAGACCCCGCTCACGCAAGAGGAGCTATTCTACGCCGGGCGCGATACCGAGGTCATCCCGGCATACCTTCGCTATCTGCTCGAGTCAAACGAGTGGCTGCGCCCCGAATGGCTCGGCGTGCGCGTGCTGACAAAGACGTCTCTCGTGCGCCAGGCGGGAAAGATGGAGACGGGACGTCTGCGAATCCCCAGGGCGAAGGGAAGGCCGATATCGGTACAGGCCGCTTTCGAGCGCATGTGCGCCGAGGAGCTCGCGCCGACCTACGCGCAGTACGCGCTGCGCAAGGCCTGCTTTCGAGGCGGATTCACGCTCACGAGCGCGCGCTATTCCGGCATCGTGCAATCGAACGTCTACTCGATTGACGAGACCTCGGCGCACCACGCATATATCAACGGCCATATGTGCCCGGTCCATTTTCGCGGCCTGCTGCCGCCCGTGCTGCAGGCGATGGCCGAGACCGTGTGCGCGACCGGCCTCGACGCGGCGATGCGCCACTGGGAGGAGCCGTTCGGGTGCGCCTTCCACGCCCAGATACGGTTTACGAACATGCGTTTGCGCGAGGGGAGCGCGTTTGAGTGCTGGGACATCGCGTTGCTGTCCGAGGCGAAATTCAAGGCCAAGGGGCAGCTGGGCGACTGGGGCGGGCAGGCCGACCGCGACGGCGTGACCGCAGTGCGCAGCGCCGGTTATGTCGATACCGCATATAACGGGCGCTTCGCATTCGGAAAGCTGGTATCGGCCGACTCCGCAATCGTCAACGTGTCCGAGTTGGAGCTATGGTGCATGAGCCGCGTCTACGAGTGGGACGCGATGGAGGTCATCCTGGGGGAGGGCACTATGTCGTTCGTCAAGCCGCCCGATTACGCGACGCTGCTCTCCAACCTGTTCTACGCGCGAAAGAATGCGTGCAAGCAGATTTTGAAAACCTATGAGACCGGCACGCCGTACGCACCGGACATCCCCGAGACGATTCCCGAGGGCATCGCCGCGCGCATCCGCTCTGGGGAGATGGAGCGCGCCGACCTCGAGGCGTACTACAACTCGACCGTCAAGGGCATGTTCAATTCCATCTACGGCATGGAGGCGCAGGACGTATTCAAGCCCGGCTACAAGGTCGAGGACGGCGAGATAGGCGTCGACCGCTCGACTGTCGTTTCGCGCGAGACCTATTCGGAGCATTACGAGGACGCGAAAAGCAAGCTCGTGCTCTACCCCTACGGCCTGCGCATCGTGGGCGGCTCCCGTATGGCCATCGTCGCGGCAATCGAGCTCATATACCGCGCGCTCGGCGAGCGCGTGCGCGTGCTGGGCGGCGATACCGACTCGCTCAAGATATCGTGCGATATGGACGTCACGTCGGACGACCTCATGGACGCGCTCGCCCCCTTTCACGCGGCCGTCACGGCCTCCATAGACTCGTGCATGGGCCGCATCCGCGCGAACTTCCCCGCCTACGCCTCGACGCTCGCGGGTGTCGGCACGTTCGAGGTCGAGGGCGAGGCCTACCCGCTCCATATGGACGCCTGGAACAAGGCGCGCGTGAGCTGGGACGGAGAGCACGCGCATATCACGTGCGCGGGCCTATCGCGTCCTACGGGTATGTACCATATCGAGAACTGGATTGACGACATGAGTGCCGCCCATGGATTCGCCGAGGTCGCGCCTCGCGTGCTGGGATGGGGCGTGCGCGTGTCGCATGCCGTGTGCCACGCGCTCGAGCGCTACCGGCCCGCCGCAGCCGATGTGCTCGACATGGACGTGACCGACTACCTCGGCGAGACCGCGCACGTGAGGACGCACGAGTCGATAGCGCTCTATCCGTCCGACCGCGTGCTCGGAGATTCCGAGAAGGGCGGCAACGCGCGTACCGTCGCATATATACGCGAGCGGTACGGGCGCGAGGCGGACACGGCAGAGCGCGTCATCGACTACGACGGCGAGCACTCCAGCTACACTTATATCGACGATGAAGGGAACGAGGCCGAATGGTAAACCTGAACGACGGCATCCATTACAACTGGGAGAAGACCCTGAGCTACAACGCCGACATCACGATGGTCGTCGGCGCGCCCAACAAGGGCAAGACGTACGGCCTTCGCGCCTACGCGCTCAACGCGGCCATAAAGCGCGGCGAGCGTTTCGTCGAGGTGTGCCGCACGCTCGACGAGCGCGACAGCGTGAAGAAGGGATACTTCGACAAACTGGTCGCGACCGATGATGAGTTCGCGAGATACGAATATAAGTGTGAGAACAACGAGTTCAAGTACCGCGCGCGCGACGCCGAGAAGGGCACGCCGTGGAAGGTGTGCGGGTACGTCGTCGGCTACGCCGAGATGCAGGGAACCAAGAAGAGGACGTTCGCCGACGTCAAGAACATCATCTTCGACGAGGCGATCATCGAGAACATCGACGCCAGCCACACCTACAAGCGCAACGAGTGGAACATGCTCGCGCGAATCATCGACTCGTGCGTCCGCGAGGACCCCTACGACGGGCACCGGATAAAACCGCACGTCTTCCTGCTGGGCAACGCCGTAGACCTGCTGAACCCCTATTTCGCCGCGATCGGCGTGAAGGGGGTCCCGAGATTCGGCTATACGTGGTATCTCGACAAGATGGTCCTGCTCCATTATGTCGAGCCGGACGAGCACGACCGCTACCGCATGGATAACACGCTCGCGGGCCGCATGGGCCAGGTAACCGGCTACACGAAGGCCACTTACGCGAACGACTTCGCCGAGGACGACCGATACATCTCAAAGAAGCCCCCGCGCGCCAAATACGTCATGGGGTGTGTCCATATGGGGGAGAAATACGGTATCTGGGCCGACATGAGCGAGGGCTACTACTACGTGACCGGAAAGATACCGAAGAATGCAGAGCCGGTATTCGCGCTCACGAGGCGCGACAACACGCCCAACCGCATAGCCGCGCGGCGCGCCGTCAAGACCCTGCGCGTCATCGTCCAGATGTACTATGAGGGAAGCGTGCTCTTCGACTCGGTGAAGGTGCGCGAGGGCTTCCTGGACGCTATGGCCCTATATGGCGTAAAATGACAGCGACGCCCGCGATGACTCGCGCGGCAGGCGGCGAGTAGGGACGATTCGGGACAGCTATATCGTTCGGTCGATACCCGAACCCCGCGCGCTCGGCGGCGTGTTTCAGCCGCACGCGCCAAAGTTTCGCAAAGGCGTTATATAATGGGCGCGATGCTCGGGCGAGAGCCCGTCCGCATCGCGCCCTTATTTATAGCTATAGAAAGGAGCTGACATGGACGAGGACGAGAAGCCCAAGACCGAGGACGAACTGACCGCAGACGAGCGGGAGATCGAGGACGAGACCGGCGCGTCCGGCGAGGAGGCGCACCGCATCGGCGAGTTCGACGACCTGCGCGACCGCCTGGAGCGCATCGAGGGCACGCTCGGCGACATCGCCTCCACGCTCGAGGCTATGCGCACGACCGCTGCCGCGATCGACATCGACAACGGGGCCGACGTGGTCGACGTCGACGGCGACGGCGACGCCGACGCCATCGCCGACGACGGCGAAATCGAGATTCCCGATTACGAAGACATGGACCTTGACCTTTAAGGAGGCTAACAGATGGCAACCAACAACACCACGATCGCGGGCCGCGTGTACCTGTCCGCGACCAACGATTTCCAGCAGCGCGTGCCCGATCCGACCGTCTCGGGCATCGACGCGACGAGTAAGTTCCTGTTCAAGCCCAACAACGGCCGCTACCTGAACGAGTTCATCGACGCGTACGTAAACCGCATCGGCGACCAGATCATCCACAGCAAGGAATGGGAGAACCCCCTGCGCGCCTTCAAGGGCGCGACTATGCGCTACGGTTTCAGCATCCAGGAGTCCGCATTCAAGTGGATCAAGGCGCACACCTACAAGGTCGACGACGCCGTGCTCGAGAAGGTGAACGCGCCCGAGGCCGCAGTCTGGTACCACAGCGTCAACCGCAAGGACCGATACGATATCTCGCTCGAGTACCCCGACCTGCGCCAGGCATTCACGGACGAGTACGGCCTTAACCGCCTCATCGACGCCGTGCTGACCGTCCCGCGCAACTCGGACAACTACGACGAGTACCTGTGCATGCTCAACCTGATCGCCTACTACGAGCACAACTGGGGATTCTTCAAACACCACGTGAGCGCGGCCCCGACCGACGAGAAGACCGGCAAGGAGTTCCTCAAGGCCGTGCGCGCCTACGCGAGCAAGCTCGAGTTCCCGACCTCGCTCTACTCCCCCGTCTCGGCCGAGTACGGTATCCCCGTGTTCGCGAAGCCCGACGAGCTCGTGCTCCTCATCACCGCCGACGCCATGGCATCGGTGGACGTCGACACGCTCGCGGGTATCTTCAACCTCGACAAGGCCGATATCAAGTACCGTACCGTCGTGGTGCCGGAGCTCCCCGTTGCGAACGCCTTCGCGCTCCTCACCACGGACGCGTTTTTCGTGTGCCAGGACGTCGTCTACTCCAACGAGTCCTTCTACAATCCCGCGACGCTCAACACGAACTACTACCTGCATCATTGGGAAATCGTATCGGCCTCTCCGTTCGTCCCCGCGATCCTGTTCACCACGGACGCCGCGACCGATATCCCCACGTTCACGCAGACCTTGACCGGCGTCAATATCACCGCCGCCTCCGAGAGGCTCAAGCCCGGAGACACCACTCAGCTGACCGTGGAGCTCGCCGGCTCCATCACGGACAACGGCCTCGGTATCGGCGTCGAGCCCAACGCCGTAACCTGGAGCGTGAGCGCCGAGACTTCCGCACCCGGCGTGAGCGCCGAGACTTCCGCATCCGGCGGTGCGCCCATTGCGCTCAACTCGGCGACGCGCGTCGACCGACTGGGCGTGCTCCACGTGCAGAAGTCCGGCCTCGAGGCCGGTAACGTCCTGCACGTGACCGGTACGACGTCATACGTCAACCCCTCCGGCGCAACCGAGCCCTATACGGGGACCGTGGACATCACGATCGCCTAGCCTATAATCTATAGTGCAAGGCGCCGCGCCCCCGCTCATGCGTGAGCGGGGGCGCATTTTTATTAAGGAGGACATATATGGGCGATTTCCCGAACCTCGACAACGTGGACGTCTACAGGTACGACGACACGCTCGACTACTCACGATTCAAGCCGACCGCGCGGCTCAAGATGTGCAACGTCCCCTGGTGCGGTGACTACGATAACGTCGTCAAGTTCGACGACGACGCCGCGCGCGACGCCTGGTTCGACGCGCTCGAGGGCGAGACCGTCAACCTCGATACCATGTTCAACGTCAAGCCGGACGGCGCGTCCAAGGTGCCGGTACCGGTGACCTCGGCCCAAGGGTACAACTACCTTGTCGTGGACCTGCCGCGCATGACGAGCGACGCGCAGCCGCTCGCGTATGCGGCGGGCGAGCGCAAGCGCCGATACTGCTATTTCATCCAGGACGCGCAGCAGCTATCCCCAAACTCGACGCGCCTGCTCCTCACGCTCGACGTATGGACGACCTATATCAACGAGATGCAATTCGACTACGTGCTGCTCGAGCGCGGGCATGCGCCGGTGGCCGCGTCGAGCGTGGCCGACTACCTCGCGAACCCGCGCGAGAACAGCGCGTACCTGCTCTCCGATGACGTCAACACCGGTGGCGAACCGTATGTCGAGACCGCGCGCGCCGTCAAGAACTACAGCGCCGAGACGCAGCGCGCATGTATAGCCGCATACGCCGACCTCCAGGGAGACCTCGGAGGCGCGTCCGCGCCTAAAGTACCGGCGATTTCGGAGCCTGACACCTCGGGTATGCTCGCACCGCGCGTGTACTCCGTCGCAGTTGGCGACCTCCAGCCGTTCCTGCGCGCGCTCGAGGCCAACGCGCCCTGGATGAAATCGACGGTGCTCGGCGTGTTCTTCGCGCCGTCTGACCTGCTCACGCAGTCCGCACCGTTCACGCTTTGGGGCGTGCCGGTGACCATCCTGGACGCAGTCCAGAAAATCGAGACGTTCATGCGGCCCGGCGTGGCGGATTTCGGCTACCCGGCCCAGGCCGCAGGTTTCGCGAAACTCTACACGTACCCCTATGCCGCGATCCGCATCGGTGACGAGCGCGGGCAGACCTCGACGGTGCGAATCGAGGACCTGGGCGCGAACGGAATACAGCTCGCAAGCGCCGTCAACCTCGTCATGCCGTATATCTCCATCGACGCTCGCCTGCTCGGTATCGCCGGTGCCACGGATTCTCTCACGTTCCAGACAATCGAGGGCCGCACGTACAGCTACGGCGGGGCGTGGGGCGAGTACCTCAAGAGCTGGAACCTCCCCGTGATGCAGGTTACCCAGAGCGCCGCGAGCCGTGCCGCGTACACGACCGTCTACAACCGCGCGCATGCGAGGCTCGCGGCCGACAATGCGCTTGCGTCGTCGCTCGCATCAAACGCGACCGCGAACACGAACGCGAACAACTCAGCCAAAAACATAACCGACAACAACGCCGTCAACACGGCCGCGAACACGGCAGTCACAAGCAACGCTAACAACTGGGCACTCACCGGAGCGAGCGCATCGAACAAGAAACTAGCCGCCGACTGCAACGCGGACAACGACGCCTCGACCGCGATGACGGGGTTGCAGAACGACGTCGTCGCAATCACCACGGCGAACAACAACGCGGCCGCGATCGCGAGCTCTGCCGGTTCCGTCATCACGGGAGGACTCACCGGTGGCCCCGCCGGCGCTACGAGTGCCGCGATCGGAGGTGTGGCCGACCTCGCCGTATCCATCCCCTCGGCAAACGCGGCAGCGACGATATCGCAGTCCAGCAACTCCGCGGCCGTAGCGGTAGCGCAGACCAACGCGCTACAGAAGACGGTCAACGCCGCGAATTACACTGCGGCCGTATGGGGGGTTCAGAACAACGCGAGCAACTCCGCGACGACGCTCCGCAACGAGGCGAGCACCAAGGTCGCATCGAATAACGCAGCCGTCATGAGCACCAACGCGGCAAACACCAAGGCGACCGGGGACGCGAACGCGAACCGCGCATACGCCACCGCGATAGACGCGATATCCGCGGGCCTCAACCAGGCGGGTGTCGCGGCCCCCGCGCAATTCGGGGCGAACGCGAACGGGCAGTCGAGCGCGACCGCCCCGCGTGCACTCTTCGCCCAGATCGTCACGCAGCGAGAGTGCGACATCATGAACGCGGCCTCGGCATTCGCCCGCTACGGTTACGCCCTCATGCGCGAGTTCAGTATGGAGCGGATGCAGGTCATGCGCCATTTCACCTACTGGAAGTGCGCCGAGGTATGGTGCAGCGGCAACGGCAACACGCTCGAGGGCGCGCAGGGCGCGATCAAGGATATACTTATTCGTGGCGTGACCGTCTGGAGCCGCCCGGAGGAAATCGGTCACGTGAGCATCTACGATAACCTGTAAAGGAGGCATCATGGCAGACATCGACCTAAACGCACTGCTTAAGGCCAAGACCTATCAGGGCATGACCGACGAGGAGATTAACGCGATCATCGACTACAAGGTCGAGCGCGCCAAGGGCGACGCGACCATCAGTAAGGACATGGAGGCGCACCAGGCGATTATGAGGGAACTTATGGCCGCGCAGGCCGAATCCGGCGCGAAGGTGCGCGACGTGTTCCAGGCCGCACTGGACGCGCCGACGACCTATGAGGAGGTACACGTATGAGCAAGGGGCGCAGGGGCTACAAGGGGCCCCGTAAGTACAGGCCCGGAGCGCAGCCGACATACTGGCAGACCGAGGCATACAACCAACAGCTCTTCACCATGTTCCAGAACGACCTGATAGAGCTTGCGCTGTCGCGCTTCCGCTGGCTAAATCTACCCGAGACCTGCAACGAGCGCTTTCTGGAGTGGACGCTGCTCACCGAGGGCGCGGCCACGCTCGCGTACCCGAATGCGGGTGATACCCTGCTGTCCCTGCGCGCCGTGCAGCAGGGCGCGCCGAACATGTACGACGAGCCGCGCGCATGGCGCGCGATGGGCATCACCGGCAAGACCGATTTCATGTGCAATTGGGATAACGCCGTCTGGGTCTGGGAGAACTGCACGCGCTACCCCATGCTCGTGAAGATAAACATCTGGGCGCGCGAACTGACCGACATCATGCGCACGAAGCAGATCAACCGGTTCCATATGCGCATGCCGTTCGTCATCAAGGGAAACCAGGACCGGACTTTCGACGTGCAGAACTTCTATAAGGCGATCGCAAACGGCGAGCCTTTCGTTTTGGCATACGACAATTTCCAAGACATCCAGACGGACGCGACCATGCCCGAACGCGCCAAGGAGTATATCGGGGACAAGCTGCAAGAGGAATGGGCGAACACGTGGGACGCGATATACCGCGAGCTCGGCATCGACTCCATGCCCTTTAAAGAGGAACGCATGATCGAGGATGAGGTCAACTCGACCATGCAGCCGACCGAGATCGCGCGGATGTCCCCGCTCAACACGCGCCGCGCAGCGTGCGACAAGCTGAACGCTCGATTCGGTGACCGCCTGGGCGCGCCCGTCACCGTCGTATGGGCGCGCGACAACCTGTCCAGCAACTACGACATCTCGCACCGCTACGATACGATGCTCGAGAGGGGGTAAAACGCATGTTCGATTTTCCCGAGGTAAACACGGACGAGCGCTATGACTATATGACGATAACGCTCGGCGAGTGGCACGAGCTGGGATTCTATAGGCCGCTCGAGGACGATTCGTGGCGCTTCGACGCATATAACGACGAGCAATATACGCGCCTCTGTACCAAATTCCTCAACCGCTTCTACGACCGCGAGGTCTCAAACACGGTACCGAGTAGGTGGAAGCGCGCATACCTACGCAAGCTCAACGAGATCATGCCAAAGTACAGACTGCTATACGCTCGCGTCGAGCAGGGGGTTAACCCCATCCAGGAGTCCCGCGAGCGCGAGAAGTCGCGCGACATCTTCTCCGACTTCCCCGAAACGATGCTTTCCGGTAACTCAGATTATGCGAGTACCGGAAACGACCGCGAATCGGATATGTTGCGCGAAGGTAACGCCGCAGAGCTATTGACGCAGTTCGCGCGCGATTGGCAGGATGTCGACGCGCTCATCTTGAACGAGCTGGAGCACGTTCTATTTACGGGGATCATGGCACCGACCGTTCCGTTATGGTAAGGAGAGAATGCGATGAATGGGCTATGGATACAACTTGCGAACGTCTATACTATGATTCATCGCAAGGAGGTGAAATAATATGTTTCCTGTTCTACCGTATTTTAACCCGTGGATGCTGACTAACCCGACATTGCCTAAGCTCTATTGGGATGTGAAAAGCCCGGAGCAACTGATAGCCAACGTCTATTGCATCATTAACGCTTTTAAAGACCATGTGAACGACGTTACCGGGCAGGTCAACGATAACAGCGAGAAAATCGCGGAGCTGGAAGAGCTTTTCCAGAAATTCATGGATTCCGGCTTCGAGGATTATTACGAGAAGCAGCTGGAACAATGGATTGACGACAACGTTAAATGGTTGTGGGAAACGTTCGCGCAAATGGTGTTCTTCGGCCTTACGTCCGATGGTTATTTTTGCGCGTACGTACCTGATTCATGGGCGGATATCACGTTCGATACGGGCGCGGTATACGGCACCTCGAATTACGGGCGCTTATTGCTCAAATACAACACGGACGGTCAAGGAGTTATAGACAACACCGCGCCGGATTACGAGACCGGGGATTTACCCGCGGATGTCGCTAAGTTGCAAAACGAAATGAACGAGTTGCGCCATACTGTATATAGCGCACTGACAGAAAGAGGTTAGAAATGGCTGTTAAACCTATTGTGTTCGGTAAAGATCTTCGACCCTCGACCGTTGAGGCGATCAAGAAAATCAACGAATTGGTATCGGCCGTCAACGACATCGACACAAGCGCTATCAACAGTTTGGTAACGGAGGTGAATAACTTGAAGAATACTGTCGCCTCTCATACGACCACCATCGAAGCCAACACTACGAGCCTTGAAGCGGTTAAGACAGAACAGGCATCACATACTACCGATATCGACAAGATAAAGGTAACGCTGTACACACCGCTTAAAGCCGACGAGACCACAGAATAGCCAAGGAGGTTTATTTTATGGCAACAACGCAATACATAGGAGCGCGGTACGTACCGCTATTTGCCGATCCGATTGAATGGGACTCCACTAAAACGTATGAACCGCTCACTATCGTTTACCACGAGGGCAATTCATATACATCTCGTCAATACGTTCCAGCTGGTAAGTTGTTGACTGATAATGCCTACTGGGCACTCACTGGTAACTATAATGCGCAAATTGAGCAGTACCGCGCTGAAGTGCAGACGTTTGATGTGCGAATCTCGAAAAACGCGGTTGATGTTGCGAGTAATGCAACCGCTATCGCAAACGAGGCTTCCCGCGCCACCGCAGCCGAAACCGCAATTGAAGGTAGCAAGGCACCTAACGACCACGCAAGCGAGACGGCTGCCTACGGTGTCGGCGACAGCGTTAACTACGGACACGTTCGACTGGCAACCGACAATACCCCGACTACAAGCGGGGCCCAAGACGGAATTGCAGCAACCCCCAAGCTGGTAAACGCGCTCGTCACGGACTTAAACAAGAAGTTCAACGTGCTCGTCACGGACTTAAAAGAGAAGCTCAACGCGCAAATCGCGACCAAAGCGGACCGTGTGGAATACGCGGGCAAGAAGCTCGTAACTATCGGTGACTCCATCATGTACGGTATGGGGACGTCCACCCCCGAGACGCAGAGCCTATACGCACAAATCGCGGCCATGCTGGACATGACCGTTTACAACTACGCGGAAAACAACGCAGGATTCACAACTAACGGATCTGGCACACACAAAGCGAACTATCTAAAGCAGTTGACCGTAGCACATGACGAACACCCGGACGCGGACGTTATCGTTATCTCCGGTGGATGCAACGACGCGACCGTTGACAACGACGTGTACGCGTCAGCCGTGACGGCTTTCAGGTATGCACATGACAATTTCCCCAATGCAAAGGTTTTCGCTGCACCGTTCCAATACGGAGCGTGCCAGGGTAACGACACGATCGCAAACGGCAACAGCGGACGCAACCTCAAGGTTATCAACAACATCTCGCGCGCTGCACTGGCAACGAACACGTGTTTGATTAACCACTGCTGGGAAATGATGGTTGGACAATCGCAGTTGCTTTCAGATACAATCCATCCGAACGCGGAAGGTGCAAAGATTCAGGCAGCTAAAATCGTGATGGGAATGTTGGGTTACGATTACCGGCCGACGTATTATGATCTTCCCACTCCCGGCCCCAACGTCAATCGAAACGAACTTACTGCATACTGTATCGACGGCATCGTTACCGTGCAGGGCACTTGCAAGACGACTGGGCGCGTCGACGCTTTCAAGCCGATTGCGACATTGCCGGCATACGCGAACCGAGGAACCTCGCGCGTGCTCGGAGGAATGGTTGGAAATTCTTGGAGTTACATCGGTATGTATCACACCGGTAATCAAATTACTACTCCCGTAGGAATCGATGCGAACAGTGACGTGTATATCGGACAAGAGACATATCCGCTGGGTATGTAGAGCACACATGCTAGA
>ERZ857750.2806-NODE-2806-length-15641-cov-3.689914_pt1 | contig 15641 bp, 7 predicted proteins | sample MGYA00519915_ERZ857750 | MGnify/ENA primary metagenome ERZ857750 (study PRJEB31778, sample SAMEA3449358) | human gut metagenome | biome: human gut; feature: human-associated habitat; material: faeces | place: United Kingdom | collected 2010/2012 ... | reverse complement strand
ACGCTGATTCACGCGCATACGCTGTTCACCGACGGTTCAATCGCTGAACGGCTGGCGAAAAAGCGCGGCTTGCCGTATGTCGTCACGCTGCGATACAGCGATCTTTCGGTGATTTGGAAATATGAACCGCATTTGCGGCCGATGGCGCGGCGGATTCTGCGCGGCGCGGCGCGGGTGGTCTGTCTGGGCAGCGCGGCGCGGGAGAAGGTGCTCGGCTGGTTTTCGGGCGCGGCGCGGGATGCGCTGGATGAAAAGCTGCATGTCATTCCCAACGGCATCGATCCCGCATGGCTGGATGGCGAACCCCGAACCGCGCCGCATGCGCCTGTGCGCGTGGGTTTTGCGGGGCGGATGAACGAACGGAAACATCCGCTGGACGCGCTGAATGCGGCGCATGCGGCGGGCTTTGACGTGGTCGCGTGCGGCGACGGGCCGCTTGAGGAAAAGTTCTGCGCGGCGATGCGGGCAGGCGACCGCTATCTGGGGCGCATATCGGGCACGGACGCGATGAAGGCGTTCTACGCAGATTGCGACGTGCTGCTTGTGCCGTCCTCGGCGGAGACGTTCGGCATGGTCTATCTGGAGGCGATGAGCCAGGGCGTGCCCGTGCTGTATACGAAGGGGCAGGGGTTTGACGGCCAGTTCCCGGATGGCGAGATCGGCTATGCCGTGCCGTGCGGCGATGTGCAGGCGCAGACGGAAGCGCTGAAGCGGGTTGTGCAGGAGTATGCCCAGCGGTCGCAGCGATGTGTAGCCGGTGCGGAGAAATACGCGTGGCCGCGGATCGCGGGCATGTGGATGAGACTGTATCGGGAGATATGTATTGAAAAACGCGGAGTGTGAAGCATTGCCTGTGGGCAATGCGGGGGACGCGCTCCGCTGAGCCTAGGGGATTAGGGGGAGATTTCGACCTCTCCCCCTTAAATCCCCTAGGAACCCCATAACCCCCTTTGAAACGAGCAGGGTTTCGACCCTGCACCCGGGGTTGTATAAGAATCTTCGAGAGGGCGCGCGAAGGGTCATAGGGGCGACCGCAAAGCCACTATATACAATCGACGGCAAGGCCGGAGGCCTTGACCGGCGAATCCCCCAGACCTCCCTCCTCGAGGGAGGGGGACCGCCCGCAGGCGGTGGAAGGAGTAAGCCCAATCATATGCCCGACATGCGCCGCGTGCGTCGGGCATATGATTTTTTTTGTTTCCGAAGAATTGGAGTGGGCAGGCCGAACCGGCCGAACGGCGGTTTTTCGGCACGAATGACCCGTCCGCGCCCCATCCGCAGACGGACAGATTGTGGTATAATCGTGGTGTGAGGGTTACGCGAAAAGACGGTTAGTTTCCGGATTTTACTAAAAAAATGTGAAACCGGAGTAAAAAAACCGTTTTGAATGTTATTTGGAGGATTCACAAATTCGAAATGCTGTGCTATAATTGGAAAAAAGTGGCGGGGATGAGGACAATGTGTCCCGAAAATAAGTGTTACAGAAATGTGACGAAAACCCGGAAAGCGGGCGCGAAAACGTAAGATAACGACGCATTATGTGTAACTGAAAAAAATGAACGTTTTTCGCGGGAAGCCGCGCGGATGCGCGCTTTTTCAAGCGGAAAACAGCATGTTCCGACCTTCTCATCCACACCAAACGGGTGAAAAGGCCGGATAAAAGCCGCGCCGCCGGATCACGCAAATGTGACGGGCGCGAAACAATTTCGTTTCCCCATGACGATAAAGCGCCGCCCGGAAAGGCGCGCGGAACGTTAGAAGATAGATACAAACCAATCTGAAGGAGGTTTTTCAAGATGAAAAACAGTTGGAACAAGGTTGTGGCGCTGATGCTCGCGGCGGCGCTGTGCGTCTCTTGCGGCGTGACCGGCTTTGCCGAGGACACGCAGACGGACGAGAACACCGAAATCGTCGAGGTGGTCGAGCAGCAGACTCAGGAAGAACCTCCGAAGGAGGAAGCGCCCGCGCCCGTGCAGGAGCCGGAGCCCGCGCCGGTGCAGGAAGAACCGAAGGAAGAGCCTGCGCCCGCGCCGGAACCCGTGCAGGAACCGGAACCCGCGCCCGCGCCTGTGAAGGAAGAACCGAAAGCCGAGCCTGCGCCCGCGCCGGTGACGGAAGAGCCGAAGGCCGAGCCTGCTCCGGAAGCGCCGAAGGCTGAAGAGCCGAAGGCCGAGGAGCCGAAGAAGGTAGAAGAAACCAAGGCCGAAGAACCCAAGTCGGAGGAGAAGCCCGTCGAGCAGCCGACCGTCCCCGTCACCAAGGTTGAGCAGCCGGCCGAAGAAGCGCCCGCCGCCGACGAGGTGAAGAAGGAAAACATCACCGTGTGCATCGAGTGGGAGGACGAGGATAACGCCCTCGGCCTGCGCCCGATGACCCTCGCCGTCACCCTCAGCGGCTCCGACGGCCAGACCTATTCCGCGACCCTCGCCGAAAAGGACGGCTGGCAGCACACCTTCGCCGACCTGACGATCCAGCGCGGCGCGGAAGTCATCTATTATTCCGTTGACGCGGACGACGCGGCCGATTACGACAAGGACGTTCGCGGCCTGACCGTGACCTACACCTGCACCGCGCAGCCTGTCGCGGACGAGCAGCCCGCCGCGGACGAGCAGCCCGCCGCGGACGACGAGAACCTCATCGACGATCAGATGGACGGCGACCCGGCCGAGCTCCCGGACGGCAATATCCCGACCGTCACCGAGACGGAAGACGGAACCGTCATCGACATGGGCGAAACCGCCGAAGAACCCGTTGAGGGCGAGGAAGCCAACGCCGAGAAGCCCGAGGAAGACGGCGAGCTCGACGAAGACTTCACCCTCCCCGAAGAGGGTGAGCTGCCCGAGGAAGACGCCGAACCCGAAATCCCCGAGATTGATTTCAGCACGCTGAGCGTGGCCATTTCCGCCGAAAGCGACGTGGTGGAGCTGGGCGGGGACATGGTGCTGACCGCCATTCTCACCGGGTTTGAAGACCTGAACTACACGCTCCAGTGGCAGTTCTCTGCGGATAACGCGAACTGGGCGAACGTGGACGGCGCGACCGATTTCACGCTGCGTGTGCAGATGAACGAGGAAAACCGCGATTACTTCTGGCGCGTGTCCGTCGATAACATCAGTTGGAAGAATCCCCCCGTTGTCCAGACCGAGCCGACGCTTGAGGCCGCCGAACCCGCGGCGGCTGAACCCGTAGAGTCCGCCGAGGCGGCGGAAACCGGCGCGCAGGAATGACGCGCCCGTTTTTCCCAAATCTTTTCTTGAGGCGGCGCACCGTTTGGCCGCAGATTCGCTTTGATCGTTCCGGAAGCAAGGGTAATGCCGCTTCGAGATGAAACAGGAGGATAAGACAATGAGGGATAAAGTAAAACGCTTTTTATCCATTCTGATGACGGCGCTGATGCTCGTCAATCTGATGCCGGTTGGGGCGCTGGCGGATGGGATTACCAGTATCGGGTATAAGCCGGAGGTCGCGGCAAGCACAGGAAATTATACGGTTTATGTCTATGCGCGGTTTGATGGAGATCCGTTGCCGGGCGTGACTTTGAATGCCAGTCAGTGGTATACGATCGGCTATATTAAAGACGTGAATTTGCCGTCTCCTGGCGGAATAAGCTGGGGGCAATATTGGTATTACAATAATAATAACTATTGCGGCAGCACCATAAATTCGACCTCTGCCAGTGGGATTATCGGAGGACTCGTACAAGAGTATAATACGAGCATTGTGATCAAGTCCGACGAATGGATAAGCGCAAATTTCAAGGCCTGTCCTGGCGCTGACACCTATAAAGAAGGAACTTCCGAACCGACATGGCATTTGGATATCATTGTAGATATCAACAAAAACCCGCCGGTTCATAATCTGGTGTTTAAGGTCAACAACTCTAATGGAAAACAGATAGGTACCCCGAAGAAAGTTACAGGTAGATGGACAAATCCTCTATCGGCAAATAAATATTATGCGGGAAACCCTGTGCCTGAAACCATCATAGATGGTGGCAGAAAATATCAACTAAAAACAAAACGGGAAGGCAATCCGAATCTTGACACCAAGATATATTTTAACGAACCTATAAAAAATGTAGAGTTCTATTATAAAGACATGGGGCCTGTGGTTCGAAACTACACGGTAAACTATTATCTGAAAGAAACAACGACTAAAGTTGCAGAGTCTATAACTGGAACTGCGCCGCTCGGCGAGACTGTGACCCCGCCCACCGAGGTTACGGGCTACACGCTGGTTCCGGGTCAAGAAACGTCGCTCACGATTGTCGATGGCAATAACGTTCTTAACCTCTACTATTATAAGAACGTCGAGCTGACGGCGAACAGCGCCGAGTTTAAGTATGATGGAACGCAGCAGAGCGTTTCCGGCTTTACCGGTGCGCCGGAAGGCGCTGATTTCAGCGCGATCAACGTTGGCGTGTCGGGAACGGATGCTGACACCTATCCGGCGAACTTCCCGAAAGACATCCTTAACACGGTTGACGGAACAGGAAAGTATATCGTTACGGAGGCGAATCCGGGAACGCTGACGATCAGCAAGCGCGAAGTGACGCTGACCTCTGCTTCTGATGAGAAGGTCTACGACGGCACGGCGCTGACGAACGGCACGGTGACGGTTGGCGGCGCTGACGGCTTTGCCGACGGCGAAGGCGCGACGTATGACGTGACGGGAAGCCAGACGGATGTTGGCGAGAGCGATAACACGTTCACCTATACGCTGAACAAGGGCACGAAGGCGGACAACTACACGATCACCAAGACCGAAGGCAAGCTGAAAGTCACGGCGGCCACGGACGAAGTGGTTGTGACGATCAAGGAGAACGCTGGCACCACGAAGTATGACGGAACCGAGAAGACCGTAACGGGCTACACGGTTACCAACATCAGCAACAAGCTGTACACGGAAAAAGACTTCACGTTTAACGGCACTGCGGAAGTGAAGGGCACCGACGCGGGCACGTACGACATGGCGTTGAAGCCTGAGGACTTCACGAACACGAACGCGAACTTCGCGAAGGTGACGTTCAAGATCGAAGACGGCCAGCTCGTGATTGAGAAGCGCAAGGTGACGCTGACCTCTGCTTCTGACAGCAAGGTCTACGACGGCACCCCGCTGACGAACGACACGGTGACGGTTGGCGGCGACGGCTTTGTTGCCGGTGAAGTGACGGATATCAAGGCAACGGGCAGCGTAACGAACGTTTCCGAAGGTGAAGTGACGAACACGATCACCTTCAAGACGAGCGACAAGTTCAACGCGGACAACTACGCAATCACCAAGACCGAAGGCAAGCTGAAAGTCACGCCGCGCAGCGTGACGCTGACCTCTGGCTCTGCTGAAAGAGTCTATAACGGTGAAGCGCTGACGAAGAACGAAGTGACCGCAAGCACTGGTGAAAACGAGGGCTTTGTTAAAGGTCAAGGCGCGACGTATGACGTGACGGGAAGCCAGACGGACGTTGGCGAGAGCAAGAACACGTTCACCTACACGCTGAACGAAGGCACGAACGCGAATAACTACAGCATCGAGGTCGCGTTTGGTACGCTGAAAGTCACGCCGGTAACGGCCGAAGTGATCGTGACGATCACCGGCAGGACGGACGAAATGCTGTATGACGGCAAGGAGCACAGCGTCTTTGGCTATGATGTGACGGTCAGCAACACGCTGTATACCCCGAAAAAGGATATGCAGTTTAACGGCATTGACGAGGATATGACCGCAAAGGGCATCGACGCGGGCACGTACCCCATGGAGCTGACCGCTGAGGACTTCACGAACAAGAGCAAGAACTTCTCGAAGGTGACGTTCGTTGTGACGGACGGCTATGTGAAGATCAACCCGCGCCCGGTGACGCTGACCTCCGAAACGGCTGGCAAGACCTATGACGGCACGGCGCTGGAGAAGCCCGCTGTGACGGTCGGCGGCGACGGCTTTGTGGAAGGTCAGGTGAAGGAGATCAAGGCGACGGGCAGCGTGACGAACGCGGGCAGCGTGGCCAACACGATCACCTTTACGCCGAACAAGGAAACCTTCAAGGAAGGCAACTACGCGATTACCAAGACCGAAGGCACCCTGACCATCGCCAAGCGCAGCGTGCTGATTACCTCGCAGTCCGCGACCAAGACGTATGACGGCTCGGCGCTGACCCGCCCGGCCGTGACGATCACCGGCGACGGCTTCGTTCCGGGCGAACTGGCGAAGGCGGAGGCGACCGGCTCCATCACAAAGGTGGGCAGCACCCCGAACGCCATCCAGTATACGACGACCGGCGCGTTCAACGCGGCCAACTACAGCATTGCGCTGTCCGTGGGCACGCTGACCGTGACCGAGAAGCCGAAGCCGGAACCGCGGCGCACGTTCAACCTGACGATCAGCTACGTCTATCAGAACGGCAAGCGCGCGGCGGCTTCCTACAACCGCGGCGGCCTGAAGAACGGCGAAACGTTTGATATCACGTCCCCGGTCATCGCGGGCTACACGGCCTCCGAAACCGTGGTCAGCGGCACGGTCTACAACCGCGATATCAAGGTGACGGTCATCTACACCGCCGACGGCGTGAATCTGGATGACTACGGCGTACCGCTCGGCCTGGGCAACATCACCATGAACGTGGGCGATTGCTTCGAGTAACCCTTTCACCGTATCCGGCGCGCGCTGTGCCCGCCGGATGCGGTCTCTCCGTACTACAACAACAGGAGGAAAAAGGCCATGAAAAAAATCCTCACCTTGTTGCTCGCTCTGTGGATGTTGACGGGCTGCGTCGCGATGGCGGCGGGAAATCAACTGGTTGTCGGCAGCACAACGGCGATGAGCGGCGCGTTCTTCACGGATTTGTTCGGCAGCAACACCGCGGATATGGACGTTCGGGCGCTGCTGCACGGCTATAACCTGATGAGCTGGGATCACGAAACCGGCACGTACCAGATCAACGACAGCGTGGTCGCGGGCATGGCCGTCTCCAAGGACGCGCAGAATAACCGCGTATACACGTTCGACCTCTACGGCGATTTGAAGTTCTCCGACGGGAGCGCGATCACCGCGAAGGATTATGCGTTTTCCATCCTGCTGACGGCCTCGCCGGAGCTGGCGAAGCTGGGCGGGCAGTCCGCCGCCGTCGGCGCGATTCTGGGGATGGATGCGTACCAGTCCGGCAAGTCGTCCGTCCTGCGCGGCGTGCGCCTGCTGAGCGACACGCAGATGTCCATCACGATCAGCAAGGCCTACGAGCCGTATTTCTACGAGATGGCGCTGTTTGATTACAGCCCGTATCCCATCAGCGTCCTTGCGCCGGGCTGCAAGGTGGTCGATACCGAAAAGGGCGTGGGCATTGTCAATGCCAGCGGCACGGGCGCCGCGATTTTCACCGCGGCGCTGCTTCAAAAGACGATTCTGGACGCGGCCACCGGCTACATGAGCCACCCGTCCGTCGTCAGCGGCCCGTACACCCTGACGAGCTACGACGCGCAGAGCGGCACGGCCAGCTTTGCCATCAACCCGTATTACAAGGGCAACGAGGACGGCGAAAAGCCGACCATCGAAACCATCGTCTACCGCACGGTCGCCAACGACGAGGCCATCGACCTGCTGCTCAGCGGCGAAGTCGATCTGCTCAACAAGATGGTGGCCGCCGATACGATCAGCAAGGGGATTCAATCCACTGCGGATCAGCCGTTCTCCGTGGCGAACTACCCGCGCAGCGGCCTGAGCATGATTAGCTTCAGCTGCGAGCGCCAGACGGTCTCCGGCAAGGCGGTTCGTCAGGCGATTGCGAGTTGCTTCGACCGCGACGCGCTGGTGAAGGCCTACACGGGCAACTTCGGTCTGAAGGCCAACGGCTATTTCGGCATCGGCCAGTGGATGTATCAGCTCGCTGCGGGCACGATTCAGCCGCCCGTCGTCGATCTTCCGGCCAACGCGACCGCCAAGGAAACTGCGGCTTACGAGAAGACCGTCGCCCAGTGGGACGCGCTGTCCCTCGACAAGCTCAAGGATTACCCGCTCGACCTCGATCAGGCGACCAAGCTGCTGGATCAGGACGAATGGCGGATCGGCAAGGACAGCATCCGCGCCAAGAAGATCGACGGCAAGACCGTCGCGCTCGACCTGACGCTGATTTATCCGGAGGGGAACGCCGTGGGCGACGCGCTGAACGCGACGCTGGCGGAAAACCTCGCGGCCATCGGCGTCCGCCTGACGGTCAAGGCCGTTCCGATGAACGAGCTGCTGGATATCTACTACCGCCGCGTGGCGCGCGACTGCGACATGATCTATCTGGCGACGAACTTCGGCACCGTCTTCGACCCGAGCACGACGTATTCGACGGACGCGGCCTACGTGAAGACCGTCAACCGCACGGGCATTCGCGATAAGAAGCTCGCCCAGCTCGCCGTAGACATGCGCAAGACGGAGCCGGGCGACGTGCTGAGCTACTGCCAGAAGTGGGTCGCCTTCCAGGAGCGCTGGACGGAGGTTCTGCCCGCGATCCCGGTCTACTCCAACGTGTACTTTGATTTCTACACGACCCGCCTGCAAAACTACCGCGTGACGGAAAACCAGACGTGGACGCAGGCCATCGTCGGCGCAACGCTGACGCAGACAGCGGAATAAAGTAAAAGACGGCGGACGTATCCGCCGTCTTTTTGTTGTCGCTCGATTTTTCAGCTTAAGACCTCCCTCTTCGAGGGAGGTGGACCGCCCTGTGGGCGGTGGAAGGAGTTCTCGGTGGAAGGCATCCCACCGCCATAACGCAGACAAGACTTCGCGAAATTCACGTTTCACGAAGTCTTGTCTGTTTTTTCTGTTTTTCTCGCGGTTTCAGCCGCTTTCCACGCCCGTCACTTCACCAACAGCATGGTGAGGTCGCACACGTTGGTGCCCGTGGGGCCGGTGACGATCAGGCCATCCGTTTGGCGCAGAAGGTTGTAAGCGTCGTTATCGGCCAGCGTCTTTTCGATGGAGAGCCCCTTTTCGCGGCAGCGCGCGGCAAATTCGCCGGTCACAAGGCCGCCCGCCGCGTCGGTCGGGCCGTCCGTACCGTCCGAGCCGACGGAGAAAATCAGGGTGTTCGGCAGGCCGTCGATCCCCGCGGCGACGGCGACCGCCAGCTCCTGATTGCGCCCGCCCTTGCCCTTGCCGCGCAAATGCACGACGGTTTCTCCGCCGAGGATCACGGCACAGGGCGCGCCGAGCGGCTGGCCGCTCTGGCGGATTTCCCGCGCGACGGACGCAAGCATCGCGCCCGCTTCCCGCGCCTCGCAGTTAAGCGTCGTCGTCAGCGTCAGCGTGCGATAGCCCAGCGCCTCGGCCGAGGCCTTCGCCGCGTCGCAGAGGGCGCGGACGTTGCCGGTGATCTGCGTCTCCACGTTATGAAGCTGCTTGGGCGTTTCCGTTTGCAGCGCGGGCAGGACGTGCGGCGGGATGACCAGATGATAGCGCTCGATGAGCTGCTCGACGTCCCGGCAGGTGGAGCGATCCGGATAGCACGGCCCGGAAGCGATGGAATCCAGCGAATCGCCGAGCACGTCGCTGAGCACGATGGCCAGCACATGCGCGGGCGCGCAGCGCTGGGCAAAGCGGCCGCCCTTGACGGCGGAAAGATGCTTGCGGATGGTGTTGATCTGCACGATGTCCGCGCCGCAGGCCAGAAGCTGCCGCGTGATCTCCGCGCAGTCGTCCAGCGTCACGCCTTCAAGCGGCTGCTCAAAGAGCGCCGAGCCGCCGCCGGAGACCAGGAAAATCACCTCGTCCTGCGCGGTCATGCGATCCGCCAGCGCCAGCGCCGCCCGCGTCGCCGCCACGCCGGCCTCGTCCGGAATCGGGTGGGCGGCCTCGTAGATGGTCATGCGCGGGATATCGCCCTCGCTGTGGCCGTATTTGGTGATGACAATGCCCTCGCGGAGGTTCTCCCCCAGCGCCTTTGCCGCCGCGTTCGCCATGCGCCACGCGGCCTTTCCGATGGCGATCACGGTAACGGGGCGGTCAAAACGCCGCCCTTCCAGCGCGCGGTAAACGGCGGCGTCGGGCAGAACCGCCCGAATCGAATCGTCAATGATGCGTTTTGCATCTTCCGTCATATGCATGACGACCTCCTTGTTTTGGGATGAAAGCAGGATGAAAAGGCGGGATGGACAGCATCCCATCCCGCCTTATGTTGCAGATAGAAGCGTTTTTTAGTGGAAGAACAGCGAGATGATCCAGATGAACACGATGCTGGCGAGACCCATCAGCAGGGTGCACATCGTCTGGGTCTTGTAGCCGTCCTCGGCCTTCATGCCGCCGAAGTTGGTGACGACCCAGAAATAGGAATCGTTGGCGTGGGAAACGGTCATCGCGCCCGCGCCGATGGCCATGACGGTCAGCGCGGCGGCGAACGGAGAGGTCAGCCCCAGCGCGCTCATCAGGGAGCCTTCCGCCGAGTACAGACCCAGAATGCCCGCCGTCGTCGTGATGGCCACGGTGGACGAGCCCTGCGCCGTCTTGAGGATGGCCGCGATGATGAACGGGAAGAAGATGCCGACGTTGGACAGGAAGGACGCATGCTCGGTGATGTAGGTGACGATGCCCGCCTCGGAGATGACCTTGCCCAGCACGCCGCCCGCGGCGGTGACAAACAGGATCGGGCCGACGGTGCGCAGCGTCTCATCCGCCAGCGCGTAGAATTCCTTGCCCTTGCCCGCCGAGAACAGCGTCGCGACGGAGATAATCAGACCGACGGTCAGCGCGATCATCGGCGTGCCCAGGAACTGGAGAATCTGCGCGAAGAGCCCCGTCCACTTGGCCATATCCACGATGGACTTGACGGCCATCAGGATAATCGGCATGACGATCGGCGCGAAGGAGATGCCCGCGCCCGGAAGCTGGCCGAACTCGGCCTTCAGCTCGTCATAGCTCTTGGTCGTCTCGTTGCTGTCCTCATCGGCCGCGTGAACCTTCTTGCCGATGTAGCGCGCGTAGAAGTAGCCCGCCGCCAGAGACGGGATGGAGACCAGGAAGCCCACCAGAATGACCATCAGCATGTGGCTTTCAAGCCCCAGCGACTGCGCCGCGGCGATCGGGCCCGGCGTCGGCGGGATGAACACATGCGAGGTATACAGGCCGGCGCTCAGCGCGACCGCCATCGCGACGGCGGAAACGCCGGTCTTCTTGACGATGGCCTTGCGAATCGGGTTGAGGATGACGTAGCCGGAGTCACAGAACACGGGAATGGAGACGATCCAGCCCATCAGCAGGATGGCCAATTCCGGGTGCTTGTCGCCCACGCGGCGGATGACCCAGTCGGCCATGGTGAGCGCGGCGCCGGTCTTTTCAAGGAAGAAGCCGATCATCGCGCCCAGAATGATGACGATGCCCAGCGAGGAGAACGTGCCCGAGAAGCCCGCGCCGATGGTGCCCGGCACCTTGGCCAGCGGCAGCGCCAGCAGCGCCAGAATCAGCGACACGCCCATGATGGACAGGAACGGATGAATCTTAAATTTCGAAATGGCGACGATCATCACGACAACCATGATGAAAAAGGCGATAATCAACGGAATACCGGTCATAAAATAATTCCTCCCTCGTATGTTCGGATTCGTTCGCCCAGCGGCCTGTCGATCCTCTGCGCCGCGGAGCGTAACCGATGGATGCCCATATCCTCCTCTCCCCTGTCGGGCAAAAAACAGAAACAAGATTCAACTGTCTTCTCACAGAAAACAGGAAATCAACGGAAATGGCGGTTGAAGCTCGATGTTATCAAAACGATTCTTGGAGTACGCGAAGGGTCATAGGGGCGACCGCAAAGCCCCTATATCCTATCGACCGCAAAACCGAAGGTTTTGTCGGGCGCGTAACCTTATGGGAGACGATTGCATAGCCTGCGGGCTATGCGGGTACGCGCTCCGCTAGGCCTAGGGGATTAGGGGGAGATTTCGATTTCTCCCCCTTAAATCCCCTAGGAACCCCATAACCCCCATTGAAACGAGCAGGGTTGCGACCCTGCACCCGGGGTTGTATAAAAGGCTTCGTGAGGACGCGCGAAGGGTTATAGGGGCGACCGCAAAGCCCCTATATGCAATCGACGGCAAGGCCGAAGGCCTTGACCGGCGCAGCCCCTCAAGACCTCCCTCTTCGAGGGAGGGGGACCGCCGCAGCGGTGGAAGGAGTTCGTTCCCCGCAGACGGTGGAAGGAGTTATCAGACGGCGGCAGAATGAGTCAGCCTAGCGGAGCGTCGTTCACCTTCCCCGGATGCCTACGTTTATCGACCCCCCCCCACTTTTTTGGTGGTTTCGTTCCTTTTCGGCATACATGCGCTGGTCGGCCAGAATGCGGATATCCGCCGCCGCCGCGCTGTCTTCGGGATAGTGGGCATAGCCACAGCTCGCGCCGATTTGCAGGCGCTTGCCGTCGATCTCGTAGGGTTGGGTCAGCGTTTCGACGATGAGCGCCTGTTTTTCCCGGCGCTGCGCGTCGGTCAGGTCGGCGCGGTAGACGACGGCGAACTCGTCCCCGCCGATGCGGAACACGCAGTCGCGGCTGCGGATGCAGGTTTGCAGGCGCTGGGCGACGGCCTTGAGCAGCTTGTCGCCCATGTCGTGCCCATACGTGTCGTTGATGGGCTTGAAGAAATCCAGATCGAGGTAATACAGCGCGAACGGCATCTTCTTCTTTTCCAGATTGGCGAGCACGCGGCTGAAATACCGCTCGTTGTACAGGCCGGTCAGGCCGTCCGTATTCGCCAGATTCTCCAATTCGACCTTCTGGCCGACGTCCTGCCCGATCATCATCACCTGCGTCAGCAGGCCGTCGCCGTCAAACATGACGGGAATGATGTTCAGCAGCGCATAGACGTTTTTCTCCCGGATGCAGTATTCGAATTTGAGGATGTCCGTCTCCTTGCGCAGCACGCGGCGCAGATACTCCGGCTCGAGGATCTGGTCCATCTTCATCCCCTCCGCCTTGCCGAGCACCAGATACCGGCGGCTCATCAGCTCGATAAAATCGCGTTAGCGCCCCGATTCGGGGTAGAGCGGCTTGGAGAGCATGTTTTCGCGATACTCGTATCGGTCGCGCGCGAGGTCGCAGACGGCGTAGCGATCCGCAATCCGCCCCATGCCGGTGAACAGCCGGTCGGAGACCTCCTTCTGCCGGGAGAGCATCTGCTGTTCCATCTTCAGCGATTTAGCCTCAGCCTTCATGTTGGCCAGAATCAGCCACGAAACGCCCAGCATCGTCAGCGAGGCGATGAGCGTCGCCAGCGAGATGGTGTCGGCCTGCATCTTCCGCGCGCCCGCCTCGACGACGGAGGCGCGCACCACGCCGACGATGGACCAGTCCTCCATCCCGGACGGCTGATAGACGATGTAATATTCTTCCCCGTCCAGCCGCCCGACGAGGCTGCCGCTCTTCCCCTCGGCGATATCCGCGCGCATCTCGGCCTTTTCGCTCCGGCTCACGGCCAGCGCGTCATCCACAAAGTCGAGGAAGTTGTCATGCAGCCCGTCAAACTCGGTCTGCGATTCCAGCGAAAGCACGACCGTGCCGTCGCGTTTCACCATATAGCAGTCGCTCGCCCCGTCGTAGAGCGAGACGGAAATCGTCTTTTCCAGCACGTCGTTTCGAAAGGTGACGGCCAGCCCGGTGTATGTCGAGCCCTCCATCAGCACGGGCGTGCGGATCGGCTTGGCGAAGACGACCTTTCGCGCGCCGTCCGTGGATGGATACGACGTGAGAACCGGCCGATTCTCGTCGTATATCGCCATGAACACGCTTTCCTTGTGCGGCGAAATGCCGTGCCGCCCGCTGACGCTGCTGTATTCGCCGTTCTGGTTGAACATGTACAGCTCGCTGTACTGCCAGCGCGCCGCCTTGTCCCTGATGACCGACCACGCCTCTTCCGACGTGAGATTGTAGAACTGGTTGGGCAGATCGCTGTCCCACTCGTCCAGCAGCTTCCAGTTTCGCTCCGCAAACAGGGCGAACGTCCGCGCCACCTGCGCGTAGCTCGCCTGCAAATGGGAGACGTTTTCCTGACGCATCAAGCCCCGGTTGATATAGCTGTATCGCGCGATTTCAACAAAAATCAGGACGAACGCGCCGAGGATGGCCAAATATAAGGGGGTGCGCTTTTTCACGCTGCCACGTCCTTTCGATAATGGATGAGGCGCAGGGACGGCGCTTGGCAGTCCACTCCTGATATTATAGTATAACAGACCGGATGTTTTTTTACAATCCTTGGGTTCGAAAATGGGGTTGACTCCTTCCACCGCCCACGGGGCGGTCCCCCTCCCTCGAAGAGGGAGGTCTTTGGGGAGGGAGGACGGGGGAACGATTGCATAGCCTGCGGGCTATGCGGGCACGCGCTCCGCTAGGCCTAGGGGATTAGGGGGATTGAAGCCATGCGCCCGCAGCGTGGGAAAAAGCATGGCGGAAATCGGAAATCGCAAGGAGCGCTTGCGCGACTATGCGAGTTTCCCGGACGATTTCGATTTACCGCGCTCAAAGGTCGCAACAGGGTTGCTCCCTTTCGCTTGGGATGCTTCGCCTCGCTGAGCCGCCCACAGGGCGCGCTCGGCTTCGATCCTCCCTTAAATCCCCTAAGAACCCCATAACCCCTGTTGAAACGACCAGGGTTGCGACCCTGAACCCGGAATTGCAAGGCGCTGCATGAGCAAAACAAAAAAGAGCCATAGCAAACAAAGAGGAATCGTATGAAGACAGACGAACAAAAGCTGAATATTGTCGGCGCGGCGGCGCAGCTTCTGCTGGAAAACGGCAGCGAAACCTACCGCGTGGAGGAGACGGCGCAGCGCATGGCGAAGGGCTTCGGCATGGAGCAGGTCAACATCGCGGCGTTTCCGACGTCGGTTTTTCTGGAGGCGGACGGGCGCGCGTACGTGCGGCGCATCAGCCGCCGCGGCACGAACAGCCGGCGCATTGCGATGGTCAACGAAATCTCCCGCGAGGTGGAGCACGGCAAGCTCAGCGCCGAGCAGGCCGAGCGCGCGCTGGAACGGGCGCGCAGCACGCCCGGCTTTTCGCAGCGCGTCCTGATCCCCGCCTACGCGCTGGCGGCGGCCAGCTTCTGCCTGCTCTTCGGCGGCGACGCGGCGACGTTCGGCGTGACGTTCGCCATCGGCGTGATCGTGCAGGCGGTTCAGCCGTGGTTTGCGCATATCCAGATGGGCGTGCTGCTGGGCAACTTCGTCGGCGGCTGGCTGACGGCGGTGCTGGCGCAGATGCTGCAAATCGCGCTGCCGGTGTACAACGTCAACGCGGCGATCATCGGCGGCATTATGCCGCTGCTCTCCGGGCTGGCGATGACCACCGCCGTGCGGGATACCGTGTACGGCGATCTCGTTTCCGGCATGACGCGCGCGCTGGAGGCCATGCTGCTGGCGACGGCCGTGGCCATCGGCGTGTATACGGGCCTGAAAATGGCCGCGATGATGGGAGGGATCGCCCTGTGATGCGCACCATCATCGTCGCGGCGCTCGGCGCGTTCGGCGGCACGCTGGGCTATGCCTACATCCTCAACGCGCCGAAAAACACGATTCTGCCCGCGTCCTTCATCGGGCTGGCGGGTTACATGGCCTATGTGCTGCTGGGCATGGCGGGCTTTGGCACGATGTCCGCGTATTTTCTCTCCACGGTGCTCGTCTCG
>ERZ857750.2802-NODE-2802-length-15655-cov-23.269038_pt1 | contig 15655 bp, 16 predicted proteins | sample MGYA00519915_ERZ857750 | MGnify/ENA primary metagenome ERZ857750 (study PRJEB31778, sample SAMEA3449358) | human gut metagenome | biome: human gut; feature: human-associated habitat; material: faeces | place: United Kingdom | collected 2010/2012 ... | reverse complement strand
GATTTTTTTGCAGACACAAAAAAGGCCATCTCAAAGTTTATTTGAGACAGCCTCTACTCCAAATGCCTTACGGAAGGCTATAAATAACGTGAGTTCGAAATAAGGATAAATATATTTCATTGATAATTAGAAGCATAGCGGTAAAAGTATTAAATTTATAGTACCAAATTATTAAGTACATGACAAAAATTTGAATGCATCGAATTGGGGTGTATATATCGATCGGAAAAGCGCGTTTGAGATTTCCTCAAGACCATATTTGACCAACGACTTAGCTCTTCATCCATACTTCAGAATTTTTATCAGTTTATTTTTCTAGGTCGCTACTCCATCTTCAGGTCGGTTGAAACAGATCAGAATCTGAAGTTCTGGTATCCCGTCAGAGTCCTTGATCCGACTTCCGGCGAGATAGACATACTGCCCTTTATGCAAAAGAAGCTTGTAGTAGAATTTCTCCTGTCCGACTTTGAGGGAGTTGAAGAGCCACCACACTCTGATTCTTTTTCCTGTGGAGGGCTTGACAACCCACATATCCTGCCGAATACAGATATAGTATCGAATCCTGTTGTTGTTAAGCCAGTCAATCCACTCTTTGCTGATAAACTCTCGGTCGGCCACAAGGCAGTCGATGCAGTCATGTCCAAAAAGTCGGATGAATCGTTCCATGATAGTCTTGCGTTCCTCCCAATTGGAATTGCCTCGTTTGTCCAAAAGGCTGAATAGCAATGGAAAGGCATTGCCTTTGTAGGTGATGCCGAGGGTGAGTATGTTGATATTGAACTCTCCGAGCTTCCAGTTAGTATGGTCCATACTCGGAACCAAACCATCCTTAACAGGAAGCAATGAGAAGATCATCCTTGTTACCAGGTCAAGGTCCAAGGCATAGTTGGCGATGAATCACTGAATGCGGCACAGATTGGAATCACGCTCAACCGACGTAGGCATTGCCGAAGCCGGTTTGTGAAGGCTTACAGTCTGCACTACACAAAGTGCGTGGAGCAATATAAGCCATAAGCTTAATGCGGGCTAGATTCATCGAATTTCCAAAATACTCTTGTATAATCGGGAGGGTTGGGTTAACTTTGACTAAGTCTTTGGAATCAGTAGTCTTCATAGAAAAAGCGGTGAATTTTTCTTTAAAGTTACTGATTTTAAAGGATTTTTTTGCAAATATAATCTATTGATAATTAGATGATTAATAGTAGAGCTTTTTGTCATCTACTAAAAATAATTTTAAATCAAAAAGTTATTAATGAAAATATTAGGTTTAACTGTTTGTTTGTGGTTGTTTCATGTGCTTCCTATGATTTCTCAAGTATTGGTCAAAGGTAATGTGAAGAGTGAAAACAAACAAGAAGTAATTTATGCTTCCATTCAGCTATTACATCCCGATTCTTCCTTTGTACAAGGAACCATAACGGATAGTATAGGTAACTATTGCCTGCAAAATGTATATTCGGGTGATTATCTACTTTTTGTAAGTTCTATGGGATATATACCGCAATGGCATATTTTTAGTATAGGAAGCCAAGATAAGAAATTACCTTTGCTTACGCTGAAAAAGGATAATATATTATTGGATGAAGTAGTAGTAAAAGCTTCTTCTTTTGTTCGTCAAAAAGATCGGGTATTAATTATCCCAACTGAACAACAAGTAAAACACGCCTCTACAGGATATGATCTTTTGTATAATCTGATGATTCCGGGAATGTCTGTCAATACACAAAAAGGTTCGGTAAATACATTGTTGGGAGAAGCTGCCCTTTATATAAATGGGCAAAAAGCTGACTACAAAGAAATACATGCTCTTCGTCCTAAAGATATTGAAAAAATAGAATATTTTGAAATGCCTACGGGGAAGTATGCAGGTGATAAAGCCTCGGTCAACTATATATTGAAAAAGAAAAATACGGGTGGTTATGTTGCATTAGATGGGATGCAAACTATCGGGTATTGGGGAGGCGACTACAATGCCAATCTAAAGGTTATGCACAAAAATACCAGCTATACGCTATTTGCCGGTCATTCCATGGAACGTAATGGTGGGATACGAACAGATAAAAAAGAAACTTTTTACTTCCCGGAGCAGGAAATAAGCCGTACAACTCATGTAGATGATGCAGAGTTGAATAAGAACAAACAATATGCACAACTGAATATTAATGACAGCAATGATAAACGGACATTAGCTGGAAAAATTTCCTTCGTCCATCAAAGCATGCCTGACAATTATAGTAAAAGTGTCATTGAATATGATAGTGCTCCAGTTAATGATATTAGTGCAAAAACTGAAACAACCCAGACTACCCTAATGCCAAGTTTGAATTTATATGGAAGTTTTAAATTGGGACAGACGCAGTTTTTTAATGTTGATTTAACGGCTACTTATACAAACAATAAGTATATACGAAAGTACACGGAAAGAAACTACTTTTCTCATACGAAAGTGGACGAAAGTTTATACAATATTGCATTTTCAACAGATTATAATATCCAATTAAAACACAACAACTTTTTCGGATTAAACTTCAGCCATTTACATTCTATTTCTTCTGCCACATATAAAGAAGGTTTTAATGAATGGAGTCATTTATGGACAACTGAGACTTTATTAATGGGACAATACAATCAAAGCATCGGAAAAATATATATGAGTTTGCAGCTTGGAGGTGATTTATTGCAATATTGTTTGCATAGAAATGAAGCAAAACGTTACCTGTCTCCCCATGCTAATATCTTATTGAACTATCAGATAAATTCCGAAAACTCTATATTGTATGGATTGAATACAGGAAATTCCAATCCACCTATGGAATGGATAAATAATGTGAATCAAGAATTGGATTCATTGTCTGTTAAACGAGGAAATCCGCATCTGGAAAAGACCAATTATTATAATAGTTATTTGGTTTATAACCACCAGAAAGGAAAAATCAGTCTACAAGTGGCAGGTCTTTATTTTGGAGCTATAAACAGTGTTTTCAGTGATTACTATATAGAAAATGATAAACTGGTGAATACATTCTGTACTGGAGGAAATTTTCATCAATTAAAAGGCTCACTTGCTGTTACTTACAAGATAATTTCTAGTTTACATATTAAACTGCTAGGATTTTATCGTTATAATGAAATTACGGGAAAGGTAAAGCAACATAAAAACGAATGGGGAGGAAGCATGGATATAAACTATTACTGGAAAAATTTTGCATTTAATATACACGGAAAATCTACGGGAAAAACATTAGATAATTATCCCGCTTTCATAGATACCCCTGCAACTTACGGTGCATTTGTGCGTTGGAATCATAAAAATTGGATGGCAGAAGCCGGTACGGACAATACATTTAGCAAACACAACCGAACTAAAATGTATATGGATATGGGGGTATATCGTTTTCATAACAGCTCTTATAGTGAAACGTATCAAAAAACAGGTTATATCAAAGTGGCTTATACATTCGACTTTGGAAAGAACACTTCTAAAGAACAGCGTAATATTAACACTACAATAAACAGTGCAATATTGAAAGCTGAATAATATGAATCTACATAAAATTAAGAATAGATATGAAAAAACAAAATCTGCCTGCTGATCGCCAGTCTCTTCGTTGTGAGTGCCTACTCTGCCAATCATAAAGTAACCGGAAGTATAAAAGACATAGCACAGAACTCCATACCGGCAGCCACCATATAATACTGGCTCCAGACTCCTCTTTTGTCAAAGGAAGCGTGACGGATGAGAAGGGAGGATTTTGTCTGGATAACATAAAGGAGGGAAAATACATTCTTTCTGTCAACTGCATCGGATATATCAGCCGTTTTCTTGACTTTGAAATGCCCGACAGGGATTATGAACTGCCAACGGTCATATTAGAAGAAAACAATGTAACACTAGATGGAGTCACCATAACAGGTAGTTCATTTATTCAGAAAAAAGACTGTTTACTGATTATACCCAGTAAACTACAATCAAAATATGCATATAATGGATATGATTTATTGTATAACTTAATGATTCCGGGGGTAGTCGTAAATCGTAAGGAAGGAGCTGTAATAACTTCTCGGGGTTCTGCTACACTATATATAAATGGAGTAAAAGCTGATTTTCACAAAATACAGAATTTACGGCCGAAAGATATTGACAAGGAATTTGCGTTATAACAGAAAAAATATATGATTGAAGACAAGAATACCAAGCATCGAAACAAACTAAACCGCATGAGCGATGCTGAAGTTATAGTGATTCTTATCCTGTTTCATTCCGGTGGTTTTCGTTGTTTCAAGCATTATTCAAGGAGTATATCTGCAAACATCTGAAATACCTGTTTCCGTGTCAGGTGTCCTACAACCGTTTTGTGGAACTGGAAAAGGAAGTACTGCTTCTCCCATTTTCATCAAGAAAGTCCTGTTAGGGACCTGTACCGGTATCGGCTTTGTTGATTCCACTCCTTTACGTGTTTGCCGTAATCAGAGGATATTGATTCATAAGACATTCCAGACACCGTTCCTTCAACAATTTCATTGCTAACTCTTTGTCGGCTATTGCAGCATACTGTTTCTTTGAAAAGAAACCCGCCATTGATGTTAGTTTTATCAATGACGGGCAACTTACTATCTTTTGATTTTATATCGAACTCACGTTAAATAGGGTTTAAATTATTCCCACTCGATTGTTGCAGGTGGTTTTGAAGAGATATCGTAGCAAACGCGGTTTACGCCTTTTACTTTGTTGATGATATCGTTCGAAACCTTTGCCATGAATTCGTAAGGCAAGTGTGCCCAGTCGGCAGTCATGGCATCAGTACTTGTTACGGCACGCAATGCTACGGCACGTTCGTAAGTACGTTCATCGCCCATTACACCTACACTCTGTACCGGAAGCAGGATGACTCCAGCCTGCCATACCTGATCGTACAAGCCCCAGTCGCGTAAACCCTGGATGAAGATGTCGTCTGCGTCTTGCAGGATACGTACTTTTTCCGGAGTGATATCTCCTAAAATACGTACAGCTAATCCCGGACCTGGGAACGGATGACGGGTAATAAGATGTTCCGGCATACCTAATTCACGTCCTACACGACGTACTTCGTCTTTAAACAAAAGGCGGAGAGGTTCGCAAAGCTTCAGGTTCATCTTTTCCGGCAGACCACCTACATTGTGGTGACTCTTGATTACTGTACCGGTAATAGACAAAGATTCGATGCAGTCTGGGTAGATAGTACCCTGTGCCAGCCATTTTACATCTTTAATCTTATGTGCTTCTTCATCGAATACATCAATGAATCCTTTGCCGATAATCTTACGTTTACGTTCCGGTTCTGTTACACCAGCCAGTTCTGAGAAGAATTTTTTGCTGGCGTCTACACCGATTACGTTCAATCCCAGACATTCGTAATCATGCAATACATTCTTGAATTCGTTTTTACGCAACATTCCGTGGTCGACAAAGATACATGTCAGGTTCTTGCCGATAGCCTTGTTCAGCAATACGGCTGCTACTGAAGAGTCTACACCTCCACTCAAACCTAAAACAACTTTATCATTGCCTAATTGTGCTTTCAATTCAGCTACAGTTGTTTCAATGAATGAAGCAGCGCTCCAGTCTTGCTTACCGCCGCAAATGTCTACTACGAAGTTTTTCAAAAGTAATGTTCCGTCTTCGCTGTGGAATACTTCCGGATGGAACTGTACTCCCCACAGTTTTTCTCCTTTAGCCTGATAAGCAGCTACTGCAACCTTGTCTGTTGATGCGATAATTTCAAAGTTTTCCGGTATTGCAGTGATGGTGTCACCGTGGCTCATCCAAACTTGAGAGTTTTCACGAATGCCTTTCAGTAACGGATTGTCGTGTTTGAAAGTAGCCAGATGTGCACGTCCGTATTCACGTGTATTAGCCGGTTCAACGTTTCCGCCATTGGTGTAAGCCATAAATTGCGCGCCATAGCAGATGCCTAAAATAGGGTACTTGCCACGAATGTCTGTCAAGTCTACCTTAAAAGCTTTCTCGTCGTATACGGAGAAAGGGCTTCCGGAAAGAATGACACCAATTACAGAAGGGTCATTGTGTGGAAACTTGTTGTAGGGAACAATCTCGCAATACATGTTCAGTTCGCGAACACGACGCCCGATAAGCTGTGTGGTCTGCGAGCCGAAATCAAGAATAATGATTTTTTCCTGCATATTGTTTTACGTATATGTGTATAATGTATTCTATGCTACAAAGGTACTTAGAATTTTTCAGATTTGCTATATGCTTGAAGTAAAAAAACGAATGAGTCGGGAGAAAGCTTCTTGTAGTAGAGAAAAAACAAGGATGAAGAAAAAAAAGTACACTTTTAATTTTGTAGTGTTTATTTAATTACTAATTTTGAGCACATGTAAAAATAACATTTTTTATAGAATAATTAACTATAACCTTAATATACAACTATGAGTTATTTACGATTCGATAAGACGCTGATGACAAATTTGGAAGAGTCTTTACCGCGTGAGATTCTTCGTACAAACCGGTCTGGAGCGTATCATTGTTCTACTATTGTAGATTGTAATACTCGCAAATATCATGGGTTGCTTGTGATTCCAATTCCTGAATTGGATGATGAGAACCATGTGTTGCTTTCTTCTTTGGATGAGACTGTTATTCAGCATGGAGCTGAATTCAATCTTGGGTTACACAAATATCATGGTGATAATTATAGTCCGCGCGGTCATAAGTACATCCGTGAGTTTGAGTGCGACAAGGTGCCTACTACTATTTATAGGGTAGGTGGGGTTGTATTGAAAAAAGAAATTATTTTCGTACACCATGAAAATCGAATTCTGATCCGGTATACTTTGATGGAAGCACATTCAAAGACAACTCTTCGTTTCCGTCCTTACTTGGCATTCCGTAGTGTACGTCAGTATACTCATGAAAATGATAAGGTGAACCGTCAGTATGAGGCCGTTGAAAACGGAATAAAGACATGTATGTATGCCGGATATCCGGATTTGTATATGCAGTTCAGTAAGTCGAATACATTCTGTTTTACTCCCGATTGGTATAGAGGAATCGAATATCCGAAAGAACAGGAACGTGGCTATGATTTCAATGAAGATCTTTATGTTCCAGGCTATTTTGAAATGGATATTGAAAAAGGGGAATCCATTGTCTTTTCAGGAGCTGTGTCTCCGATTGATCCTGCAGAACTGAACGGACTTTTTGCTTCTGAGGTGGATAGACGAATTCCGAGAGACAATTTCAAGAATTGTTTGATTAATGCCGCTCATCAGTTCCTGAATAAACAGCACGGAGAGTCATATGTTTTGGCTGGTTATCCTTGGTTCAAATGTCGTGCTCGCGATATGTTTATTGCATTGCCGGGATTGATGTTGGCTATTAATGAAGTAGAAAAGTTTGAGACTGTGATGGACACTGCAGTCAAGGCCATTTATGCTTTCATGAAAGGCGAGCAGACTGACTTGAAAGTATATGAAATGGAACATCCGGATGTTTTATTGTGGGCTGTATGGACTATTCAGCAATATGATAAAATGGTATCCCATGATGCCGCCAAGGCCAGATATGGTGCATTACTGAAAGACATCATGACGTTCTTGCTCGATGGCAAGCATCCTAATATGACGGTGTGTGAGAATGGCCTGATTTATTCTGACGGAAAGGAAAAAGCAATTACTTGGATGAACTCTTCTGTTAACGGTCATCCGGTAATTCCTCGTACAGGATATATTGTAGAATTTAATGCATTGTGGTACAATGCACTGAAATTTGTGGCTGCACTTTTGGGAGAAAATAATGAAAATGAGTTTACCGTTCGTCTGGAACAGTTGGCAACACGTGTAGCTCATTCATTTATAGATACTTTCCTGAATGAATATGGTTATCTGCTCGATTATGTCGATGGAACAATGATGGACTGGAGTGTTCGTCCGAATATGATATTTACAGCAGCATTCGATTATTCTCCTTTGGATGCGAAACAAAAGAAAGCTGTGGTAGATATTGTGACTAAGGAACTTCTTACTCCTAAAGGACTTCGTTCGTTGAGTCCGAAGAGTGGAGGATATAATCCAAACTATGTAGGTCCTCAGTTGCAGCGTGATTATGCATATCATCAGGGTACAGCATGGCCTTGGCTTGAAGGATTCTACCTGGAGGCTTATTTGCGCATCTATAAGCGCAGTGCGATCTCCTTCGTGGAACGTCAATTGATCAGCTATGAAGATGAAATGACTCGCCATTGCATTGGCTCTATTCCTGAATTGTTTGATGGAAACCCACCGTTTAAAGGACGAGGAGCTGTATCATTTGCTATGAATGTGGCTGAGATTTTGCGTACATTGAATTTATTGGAAAAGTATGATAACTAATAAAAAGGGGGAGAGAGTATGAAAGTTTTAATGTTTGGTTGGGAATTTCCTCCTCATATTTTAGGAGGTTTGGGTACAGCCAGTTACGGTTTGACAAAAGGTATGTCGCAACAACCCGACATGGATATTACGTTTTGTATACCGAAACCTTGGGGCGATGAGGACCAAAGCTTCTTGAAAATTATAGGAATGAATAGTGTGCCTATTGTATGGCGTGATGTACAGTGGGACTATGTCAATAGCAGAGTAGGTAGTTATATGGATCCGCAGTTGTATTATGATATGCGTGATCATATATATGCCGATTTCAACTACATGCATACTAATGATTTGGGATGTATGGAGTTCTCTGGCCGATATCCGGATAATCTTCATGAGGAGATAAACAATTATTCTATTGTGGCAGGTGTTGTTGCCCGTCAGCAGGAATTTGATATCATTCATTCGCACGACTGGTTGACTTATCCGGCAGGTATCCATGCAAAACAGATTTCCGGAAAGCCGTTGGTTATCCATGTGCATGCAACCGATTTTGACCGTAGTCGCGGTAATGTAAATCCTACTGTTTATTCAATAGAGAAGAATGGTATGGATCATGCAGATTGTATCATGTGTGTGAGTGAGCTGACACGTCAGACTGTGATTCATAAATATTATCAGGATCCTCGCAAGTGCTTTACTGTACATAATGCAGTATCACCTTTGTCGCAGGAAATACAGGATATTGTTCCAAAAAGAAACCCGAAAGAGAAGATTGTTACATTCTTGGGACGTATTACCATGCAGAAAGGACCGGAATATTTCGTAGAAGCAGCAGCGCTTGTATTGAAGCGTAGCCGTAATATCCGTTTCGTAATGGCAGGTAGTGGTGATATGATGAATGCAATGATCAGACTGGCTGCAGAAAGAGGTATTGCAGATCGTTTCCATTTCCCGGGATTTATGAAAGGTAAGCAGGTATATGAAATGTTGAAGGCTAGTGATGTATATATTATGCCTTCTGTATCTGAACCTTTTGGTATATCTCCGTTGGAAGCCATGCAGTGTAGTGTACCTACTATCATATCTAAACAATCGGGTTGTGCTGAAATCCTTGAGAAATGTATTAAAACAGATTATTGGGATATTCATGCTATGGCCGATGCTATTCATTCTATTTGTACCAATCCGGCGTTGTACGAATATTTGCGTGACGAAGGAAAGAAAGAGGTAGATGGAATCGTTTGGGAAAAAGTAGGTCTGAAAGTCCGTAACCTGTATGAGCAGGTCTTGAAAAACTATGGTAAATAATAAAAATCTGAATCATTATGAAAACAATCTGTCTTTACTTTGAAATACATCAAATCATACATCTGAAACGTTATCGTTTCTTCGAAATAGGTACCGATCATTATTATTATGATGATTATGCCAATGAACAGGGAATTAATGAAGTAGCTGAACGTTCTTATATTCCGGCGTTGAAAACGCTGATTGAAATGGCCAAGGAAAATGGCGGAGCGTTTAAGGTTGCTTTGTCTATTTCCGGAGTTGCCTTGGAACAGTTGGAAATTCATGCTCCGGCAGTAATTGAACTGTTGCATGAACTGAATAATACAGGATGTTGTGAATTCTTGTGTGAACCTTATTCTCACGGTCTTTCTTCATTGGCAAATGAAGATTGTTTTCGCGAAGAAGTAGGACGTATGCGTCGTAAGATTAAAGATTATTTCGGAAAAGAACCGAAGGTATTCCGTAACTCCAGTTTGATTTATACCAACGAAATTGGTGGTATCGTAGCAGACATGGGATTTAAGGGTATGTTGGTAGAAGGCGCAAAACATGTGTTGGGATGGAAGAGTCCGCACTATCTGTATCATTGTGCTGAAAATCCGAATCTGAAACTTTTGATGCGTGATTTTAAATTATCGGACGATATTAGTTTACGTTTCTCTAATACTGAATGGAATGAATATCCGCTGTTTGCTGATAAGTATATTGGATGGATTGCTTCTATGCCTGAAAATGAGCAGGTAATCAATCTGTTTATGGAACTCTCAGCTTTGGGTATGGCTCAGCCGCTGTCTTCTAACATCCTGGAGTTCTTGAAGGCATTGCCTGTATGTGCAAAACAGAAAGGTATAACTTTCTCTACTCCGAGCGAAATTGTATCGAAACTGAAATCTGTAGACATGGTGGATGTTCCTTATCCGATGTCTTGGACAGACGAAGAAAGAGATATCAGCCCATGGTTGGGTAACGTAATGCAGCGTGAGGCTTTCAATAAATTGTATGGTGTAGCTGAACGTGTTTATTTGTGTAATGACCGTCGAATCAAGCAGGATTGGGATTATCTGCAGGCTAGTAACAACTTCCGTTTCATGACTACAAAGGATACAGGAGTGGGCTTGAATCGTGGAATTTATGATTCTCCTTATGATGCATTTACAAACTATATGAATATATTGGGCGACTTTATAGCTCGCGTAAATGCATTGTATCCTGTTGATATGGATAATGAAGAGTTGGGCTCATTGCTGACAACGATCAAGAATCAGGGTGAAGAACTGACTCAGTTGACAGAAGAGGTGACTAAACTTCAGGCTGCCTTGAAGAAGGCTGAAGCTGCTGCAGGAAAGAAGGAAACAGCTGCAAAGAAAGCTGCTTCTACAAAAGCTGCGGGAGAAAAGGCTACTGCAACTAAAAAAGCATCTGCTAAGAAAACCGCAAAATAAGGAATAAAAACCTATCTAGAAAGATAAAAGCTTGTGTTGAAGGGAAAGATTCTGTTGTTTAGAATCTTTCCCTTTATGTTTAAAAGCGATAAGTGGTTTTTTTATCTGATGAAATAATTGATAGAAATAAAAAAGGCTACTCGTTTGTGAGTAGCCTTTTTATTTTTGTAATATGTAGTTTAATGAAGTTTAGGACGCGTATAAATAATATTCATCTTAATATCTTCTGTATCCCCTGTTCCTCTTACGAGTCGTGCAGAACCTACACTTAAATCATGTTCTACACCAATGATATTGTTTTGAGAATCTAAACTGATATTAACTGGTATCAGCAATACTTTATGTTGCTCTTCCAGTTCTTCCCAGTTATTGGTGTTTTTATCTGGCTTGATTTCGCTGAATATCCGGCTGATGAGTCGGTTCAACTTAGTGAATGAATAAGAGTTGGTTTTGCTGTCATAAGAAGCAATAAAAGAACTCTTGTTGTCAATCGTTTTGTTTTGCTCGAAGAAATCGATCATTTCAGACTCCTGTATCAGCATCAGATAAGATGGAGTTCCCATTTTATATTTACTTTCACTTTCGTTCTTGTATTTCGGAAGTGAAATAGATACCGCATTTAATGTATCCTGATAATGTTCGCTTTCGAAGATTTTCTGCAAGGGTAAAGTCATTTCCGTACACAAGCCAGCAGGAGTTTTCAGATAAGTACCCTTTTCATCTTGCATTTGACTGTCGAAATTCGCATTGTGGAAGTTAGTTGACATAAAGACTTCCTTTGATGCAGCAAATGGAATATAAGTGGTAGCCAAAGAATCTTTATCTCCGGCACTGTTCTTAATCCAGTATTTAGCCTGCATACGCAACCATATATCTTCTATATATACAATAGAGCCATCGCCATTGGTTATTTCAGCATAAAATCCGGGGAAGACGTGATTAATGAATGTTTGTGCATCCTTAAAGTAATCTTCACCACCTTCTCTTTGCTGTTCTTTGGCTGCTTCAGACAATCTGTTTACAAAGTCCTCGTTTACCCGTACAGAGATGCTTGGATAGTATTTGGTCGTATTGTGTATAGAGTCGCTTACCGTTTTGTCGTAGGCAGAATAATCTTTTAAACCCAAAGGTTCGCTTTTATAAGTCCAGTCGTTGCTATTACTGAAATCGTAGTCTGTATAATACCACTCTTTATGTGTACCGTCGTCTTCGAAAGGAGTTTCAAGCTCTTTTACCTTTACACGAAGTGAAGCCAATGAGTCTCCAAAATAATTGTTGTAATAAAACTCCAGTGTTACAGAGTCTATTTTTTCCAGTCGTTCTGGAAACTTATAACCTTCCGGACAATTGATTTGCGCCAGAAATCCTGCTTTCAGTTCACCAAATTCTTTGTCTGTAAATTTACCCAAATAAGCAGTGCTGGAACGTGAATAGACACGGTCGAGTGTACGTGTAGCCGTTTTTACCGGATAGGTTTCTGCAAATGCTTCTATCTGGTCTCCATCGGCTACAAACTGACCTATTCCGGTAGTTTGGTCATCACAACTATAGAGGGCAGCAGCCAATCCCATGGCTGCCAAGAACTTCACTTTCATGGTTTAATTTTTTACATTAATTTTTATTCGGCATCTTCTGTTACTTTGTCGTACAATGCATCGCATGCATCTGCAAATGCAGTTTCGTCAGCTTCGTAACCGATGACTGGAATATTCAGACTCTTTGCATAGTCTATGATATTCTGGTTGACGTGTTCACTGTTTTGTACTACTCCATCAGAATAAGCGACGGCTAATTTACATAATTCTTCGTAATTAACGGGAGAATTAATCATTTTAACATCTTCAGGAGTAATGCCTTTTAATAATAATTGTTCGGTAAAGTTGGGTGCTAAATTAGATTTGAATCCATCACTATACACCGAAAATACAACTTTTGAGTCTCTGAATGAAGGTTCGTCACAGTATGCTTTCTTTATATACAATGGAACCATAGCACTCATCCATCCGTGACAGTGAATTACATCCGGACACCAGCGCAGTTTTTTTACTGTTTCAAGAACGCCTCTGGCATAGAATATGGCGCGTTCGCCATTGTCTTTATATTCATTGCCATCTTCGTCGGTAGTCATCAATCGGTGCTGGAAATAATCATCATTGTCAATGAAATAAACCTGTCGGCGAGCAGCTTGGATAGAAGCTACTTTGATGATCAACGGATGGTCTGTTTCATCAATGATCAGATTCATCCCTGACAAACGAATCACTTCATGTAATTGATTTCTGCGTTCATTTACATAGCCCCACTTAGGCATAAATGTTCGGATTTCACGGCCTTTGTCTTGAATGGCCTGTGGCAGGTTTTGACCTATTAACGATAATTCACTTTCGGGTACGTAAGGAGTAATTTCTTGTGTGATGAATAATACTTTTTTTGCGCTCATTGTTTTATTGTTGCTCATAATCTGCTGCAAAGATATAAAAAATAACAAAAGGGGGGGTATGAGAATCAATTAATTATTCCTTATAGTATGTTAATGAGTTGATAATAAGTATTGTGTATAATCTGATGTGAACAGGTGCCTTGGAATAAGTTGATAATTTTATGTGTTCTTTTTCGCAATCTTCTTTGATTATGTGGTAAATAAGGTCTAACTTTGCCGCGGTTTTAGAATTTCATAAGTTTAAAAGCTGGTATAAATGAAATTAATTCAAACAATTCACGAACTTCGTGTAGCACTGGATGTGCTTCGGAAAGAAGGTAAAACGATTGGCTTGGTTCCTACAATGGGAGCTTTGCACGATGGACACGCTTCGCTGGTTAAGCGGGCAGTGGCTGAAAATGATGTAGTAGTGGTCAGTGATTTTGTAAACCCTACTCAGTTTAATGATAAGAATGATTTGCTGAAATATCCGCGTACGCTGGATGCCGACTGCGCGTTGCTGGAGGCATGTGGAGCCGATTTTGTATTTGCTCCTTCTGTTGAAGAAATCTATCCAGAACCGGATACACGGCAGTTCAGCTATGCTCCGCTGGATACCGTGATGGAAGGTAAATACCGTCCGGGACACTTCAATGGGGTTTGTCAGATTGTGAGCAAATTGTTCTTGATTGTGGAGCCTACCCGTGCGTATTTTGGCGAGAAAGACTTCCAGCAGTTGGCTATTATCCGTGAAATGGTGCGCAAGTATCCTTTCGACTTGGAAATTGTAGGTTGTCCGATTGTCCGCGAAGCAGACGGATTGGCTTTGAGCAGTCGTAATGCACGTTTGTCTGCAGAACAGCGTGTGCAGGCATTGAAGATTTCAAAAACTCTGTTTGATAGTGTGGAGTATGGAAAAACTCATACATTGGCAGAAACAAAGCAATTTGTAGAAGCAGCGATTGCCGAAGCAGAAGGATTGGAACTGGAGTATTTTGAAGTGGTAGATGGAAATACTTTGCAGACAGTGACAAATTGGGAAGACAGCCATTATATTGTGGGATGTATTACTGTGTTCTGCGGTGAAGTACGTTTAATTGATAATATAAAATATAAGGAGTAATTAAAGCGATGATGATAGAAGTCTTGAAATCGAAAATTCATTGCGTAACTGTCACCGAAGCCAACTTAAATTACATGGGTAGTATTACTATCGATGAAGATTTGATGGATGCAGCCAATATGATTGCAGGAGAAAAGGTGCAAATTGTAGATAATAATAACGGCGAACGTTTCGAAACCTATATTATAAAAGGTGAGCGTGGTTCCGGATGCATCTGTTTGAATGGTGCTGCTGCACGTAAGGTACAGGTAGGCGATGTGGTTATTATCATGTCGTACGCTTTGATGGATTTCGAGGAAGCCAAGTCGTTTAAACCGACTGTGGTTTTTCCGGATAGAGTGACCAATAAGATTGTGTAAGAGCAGTGTTCCTTGTGAACCAATAAACTCATCTGAAATAAAAACGTCCGGTTGTTCCTTCTATGGGAGCAGCCGGACATTTTTTATGTCATCAAGACGACATTTTATTTCTTATAATATTGTGCTAAAGCAAGTGTGCGTCGTAAAGCCATACGGGTACAGAGGAAAGAACATACCGAACCTACCAGGAATACAATACCGGTAGATGTCATGATATTTCCCAGTCCTACAATAGGCGAAACGATACCCCCGAATGCAAATCCTAAGGCTCCCAGCAGTGCAGATGCCATGCCCGCATGAGTACGTTCGCTGTCCATGGCCAATGTGTTTGAAGCCGTAAAGGTCAATCCTAACATGGAGAGCAGGCCTATCAGAAGGACTTCATAGATCCAAAAGCTGCATTCAGAACCAAGGGCTATGCAAAGCAGTGCTGAGACGACAACCATTCCCATACTACCCCGATACAGCGCTTGTTCTGGATGGGGAAATTTGACTGCACAAGCAGCCGAAATCACGATGGAAATGGCATTGATACCAAAGCAAATGCTGAACATCATAGGAGAGAATCCATAATGCTCCTGCATGATAAAAGGTGCAGAAGCAATGTTGGCAAACAATTAGGGTGTCCAGTTCTACGTTCCTAAAAACGTAGTACAAAACGCCCTCGTAA
>ERZ857750.2751-NODE-2751-length-15940-cov-5.286937_pt1 | contig 15940 bp, 13 predicted proteins | sample MGYA00519915_ERZ857750 | MGnify/ENA primary metagenome ERZ857750 (study PRJEB31778, sample SAMEA3449358) | human gut metagenome | biome: human gut; feature: human-associated habitat; material: faeces | place: United Kingdom | collected 2010/2012 ... | reverse complement strand
TGCCCTTCGGACAAGAAGCATCCCTCGCTCTAAAGAGCTCGGTCAATTTTTATTTTACTTTTACTGTTACGATCGCTTTCTTCTTTCCGGCTTTGACCGTAATCTTCGCTGTTCCGGCTTTCTTGGCTTTCACCACTCCTTTTGCATTTACAGTAGCTACTTTTTTATTGCTGCTGGTAAATGTTACTTTATCGGAAGCGGTGATCGGCTGAAGCTCTGCTTTGATTTTATAGCTCTTCTTTTTCTTTAAAGTAATCTTCTTTTTGTCCACTGTAATTTTCTTTACGGCAACTTTCTTTTTCTGTACTTTTACATTGAATGAAGTACTGTAACCGCTGGCAAGTGTTACCGTAATTTTTGCTGTTCCGATCTTCTTTCCTTTGATCGTACCATTCTTAGAAACGGTTGCTGTTTTTGTATCACTGCTCTTATAAGAAACAATCCTGTCAGTCGAAGGCATTCTTATGGTTTTTATTTTGTAAGAGCTTTTCACTTTCAATGGAACCGTCACATCCGACTTCACATTCAATTCCACGTATGGTGTCTGTGCAACTTCCAGTGGAACATACGTATCTGCTTTTGCAAAACATGCACCAAAAACACTGGATTTTCCATAGTGATCAGCAGTTAAAATATACTGCTTTCCTTTTTCCAGCTTGCAGTTCAGTGTACCGATCGCCATTCCTTTCGACTGATATCCGCTGACTGTTTTTTCGTATACACGGAACCAGCAGGATTTCTGCCAGTAGTCTGCACCATATCCGGTGACGCTCACATAGTAAGCACCGCTTTTATCCGGTGTAAACCAATAATACGCAGTTTCTCCGTCCGTGTACTTTAAAGAAGGATAGGATTTTTTCATATCCAGTTTGTTGGAGCTGTTCAGTGACAGGTCACGTATCGTGATCGGATAACCAGTTCCTGTCAATTTCTCCTTCTCTCCATTATCGCTGTTCATGGATAACGTTTTCAGAGACACTCTGACCTGGTAATTTCCCTTTGCACCAGCCATACCCGGATTGTTTACAACATTTGATATATCATTCCCATTTGCATCCAGAAACATAACATTAAATGCATATTTATAATCATCTGTAAGAGAAAAAGCAGTACCATTATCCCAATCAAACGAATAAGTCTTTGTGCCATTTTCATATTCGACTGTCAGTTTCGCCCCATCCGGGGAAATGGTTTCAAAATCTGCATTGTAGAAAACATCTCTGGCATTTGCTTTCTGCAGGGTAACGTTTTTAATATCTGGAGCTTTGCGGAAGGTGATCGTACCCGTTCCCTGCACCTGTCCATCTACAGAATCCTGCAGTTCCAGACAGAATGTATAAGATTCTGTATTGTTCAGCTTTTCTGCAAAATACAGTGCATCGGAAGAGTAATCATCCAGTACGTGAATGTTCATATTTTCCGGGAAATTAAGATCAACATAATAATATCCTGTTTCTTCCGGTGTAAACGTGAAATAATATTTCTGTCCGACCTGTGAGAAACTTCTGGTGTATGTCTGGTTCAGTACCAGTGGCACTTCCAGTTCATCACTCTGTGCCTGTACAGAAGCATCTGTGCTGTTTGCTGTATTTACATCGTCTGTTACATTTGCAGTTTCCGTCAGTTTTTCCGTATCTGCCAGTTCTGCTGCCTGTGCTGTTACACCTATTGTGCCGGCGGCAATCACTGCTGCCAGCAATATTCCATAATATTTTTTCTTCATCTGAACCTCCTGATTCTTTTACTTCTTATTTTCATTTATTACTTTTGACAATCATCAGTATACTACATCTTAGAAACTCCCTGTAATATCTTTGGTTCTATCTCCTTTCTCAGGTCTTCCGTCTTTTTTCCTGTTCCGGTTGCTGTAAAAAATCCCCCTGAGATATTCCGGCAACATCAGGTACAACACAACTGCTGTCAGGATTTTCCAAAAGGGGATTCTATATCTGCAAATCAAATTACATCATTTTACTTTTACCTTGCATTTTGCTGTTATTTTTCCGGATTTTACAGTGATCACCGCTGTTCCCTTTCCGTTGTAGGCTGTATGATAACACACCATTCTGAAAAATTATGTTCTTTTTTTGGAATGGACTCCTCTTTCTTCAGACCGCACTTCACGCAGGTAACTCGCTGAATTCCTGCGTCTTAAAGTCAGATGCATTCCATTCATCCTCTGTTCCGGTGTAACGTACTGCGAGCAGAGAAGTGAAATCTGTAACAAGCTTCGTTCCAACTGTTGTCACTGTTTTCGGGAACGTAATATACTGCAAAGAACCACATGCCGCAAATGCTACGGCTGCTGCAAGCATCGCCGCAAAAAGTTTTTTTCGTCTCATAATATTTTCCTTCTATTTCTTATAAAATCCCCCCCATATAGCAAAATTATAACGTAACAATATCCTGTTTTCAATCATATATCAGCGACATTCTTGTACTTAAGAGGATTATGCCATGGGCAAATTATAATTTTCTGATAATTCACTCATTTTTTATAAGTATACAAATATGCGATTTTTCACTTTTTTGACGTTTGAAAACATCACTTATCATTTCTTCACAAAACGTGCGTTTGTTTTTTGGAATTTATAAACACTGCCTTTGTGCACAAAAAATGTGGATAATGTTGATAACTCAGTGTATAACTCTATTTTTCAGCAAATTCGACATTTTTCACTGTGGATAACTCGTGCGTGAATCCACATGAATTTATCCACACTCTGTTTATATCTCAAATCTTTTGTGCATTTTGCCAAACGGCTTTTTTTATTGTTTTTCTATTTAATCAGAATTGTCTTAATCAGCGTGTAAATATTTAAAATTATCTAATTATTTCATCTTAATTCCAGAAGACTTCCGCTTCCGCAAACAATGTGCAGCAAATCTATCTTATCATCCTTCAACCTTCAATTAAGATAAACACTCCGCAGAAACGCAGTATTTTTCCTTATAACGTAAGAAGGGAGCGTTCTTGCGAACACTCCCGTTTTAGTTCTCTGTTCAATTAATCTTATTCTTAAAAGTAACTTCTTGCTGCACAAGCGGTTCTATAATCTACGTTTGATACGATGATACCGGTCTGTTCGTTACTTGCGTGAACAACCTGACCATTGCCGATGTACATGGATACGTGTCCGATACCGCTTCCGTTATCATAGAATAACAGATCGCCCGGCTGTAAATTGCTCATATCTACTGCAGTACCGCCGCCTGACTGAGATGCAGCTGTACGTGAAATGCTGATTCCGAAGTTTGCCAGGACAGACTGTGTAAATCCGGAGCAGTCTGTTCCGTTTGTCAGGCTTGTACCACCATATACATATGGATTACCAACAAACTGAAGTGCATAGTTTACAACGCTCTGTCTGAGAGAATCAGAACTGCTTGCATTTGACTGTGGAACATCTCCGGTATAGTCAGAACCCGATGGTGCAGAGCTGTCTGTCGTTGTACTTCCGGTGGTATCACCTGTTGTATAATCCGGTGTTGTCGTTGTATCGCCTGTGCCGTAATCCGGAGTAACGGTAACATCACCTGTGCTGTAATCTGGTGTTGTTGTCGCATCACCTGTCGTGTAGTCCGGTGTTGTTGTCGTATCACCTGTTGTGTAATCCGGTGTTGTCGTTGTATCCGTTGTTGTGGACGGTGCCTGTGTTTCCTGCTGTGTCTGATCACCTGTCCAGTTCTGATTCTGCTGCTGAGATGCCTGTGCCTGCTGCTGTGCTGCATACGCTGCTTCTGCTTCTGCCTGCTGGCGTGCTGCTTCCGCTTCTGCTGCTGCCTGTGCCTCTGCAGCTGCCTGATACTGTTCAGCCATATATGCTGCATACTGTGCTTCATCTGCAGAACTTACTGCGGTAGAAGCGATTTCCTGTACGTTATAATCTAATTCCTGCTCAGATGCAAGCTGTTTTGCTTCTGCCGCTGCTACGATTGCTTCCTGTGCTGCATATGCTGCTTCGTTTGCATCCGCATTGTTCATCGCATTGATTGCTGCTTCTTTCATCTGATCTGCACGATCCAGAGCACTCTGTACTGCCTCTTCTCTTGCTGTACTCGTTTCGATGGATTCTGCCTCTACAAATTTTGTTTCACAGTCTACATAGTCGCTGGAAACATATCCAACTACGTCATTATCAACTGCTACTTTTACCCAGCCGTCTTCCTGATCAATAACCTGAAGCTGCTGTGAGTCTCCAACCAGTGCGATAACATCGGAATCAGTGCTTGCTTTCTTACGAACCATCAGAGTCTCTGTATTTACCGTAGCTACATCATCTCCGACTTCTGCTGCCAGCTCTTCTGCCTGTGCACCTGTTACAAAATAATCTTTGCTTACATATCCTGTAACATCTCCGGATTTGATCAGGTACCAGTCACCTGTCTGACCAATGATCTCTGCTGCTGAATTGTTATATAACTTTCCAACGATCTGACCTGTCTCTGTGCTTGCTTCATCACGAATATTTACATATTCATCAACCTGAGCAATTACCAGACTGTCATAACCGGTTGCAATCACTTTTTTTGTTTCGGAATTTTCCTTCTTTTCCTGACTTGCAATGATCTCAGCTCCGATTCCTGCTAATGGCATCTCCCCTGCTGCAAAAGCGGTAAGACCGGTGCTTGCGAAAATAACGCTTCCTGCAAGACAACATGCAGTGACTTTTACTACTCCTCTTTTCATTACTTATATCTACCTCCATGTATTGAAAACACTGTGTAATTTTCATTTATTACAAAACTGTTACATTTTTTACACGCTAATCATAACAAACCGGAGGTGTTTTGTCAACAGTAATTAATATCTTTTATAAGGATTTCATATATTTTTCAAATATTTTTTCACAGATATGAAGCCGTATTTGACTTTAAAAGAGGCTCTGCAAATTACTTTATACTTCTGCAATTCACGTATATTCCGCTTTGTTCCGGATATTAGCATTAAATACCGTGCTGAACGGACTCTACTGCATTTGCACCATCTGCTGCGGCTGTAATAATCTGACGTAACATTTTTGTACGCACATCACCGGCTGCAAAAATTCCCGTAACATTTGTGACACAATTTTCATCTGCCACGATATAACCTGCCTCATCTTTTTTAATTTCATCCGGAACCATGTTCGTATTTGGTTTCATACCAACAGCTACAAACACACCATCCACAGGAAGATGTTTCTTCGCACCTGTTTTCTTATTTTCAATAAACAGTGCCTCTACCTGATCTTCACCGCAGATTTCACTGACAACGGTATCCCAGATAATCTCCACATTCGGCAGAGCCATTAATTTCTTTTGCAGACTCTTTGCCGCACGCAGCTCATCTCTTCTGTGGATCAGATAAACTTTCTTGCATCCTCTTGCAAGAAACAGGGCATCTCCGACTGCCACATCTCCGCCTCCTACTACGGCAACCGTTCTTCCCTTGAAAAATGCACCATCACAGGTCGCACAATAAGAAACACCCATGCCAGCCAGCTCTCTTTCACCCGGAACGCCCAGTTTTCTGTGGCTTGCCCCCGTACTGATGATAATATTTTTTGCATAAAAATCACCTTCGTTTGTACGCACCGTTTTCTGTGTTTCTTCTATTATAATGTCTTTTACTTCTGCAATCTGAAATTTCGCTTCCAGTGCATCCGCATGAGAACGGAATTTCATGCCAAGCTCATATCCATTCATTCCCGGCAGTCCCGGATAATTATCCACCTCTGCCGTGTTCACTACCTGTCCTCCACTGATATATTCCTTTTCCAGAACCAGAGTATCCAGTCCCGCTCTCTGGGCATAGATCGCAGCACTTAAACCTGCAGGGCCCGAACCAATGATGATCAGATCATATGTTTTTTCCATTGTATTTCCTCCTGATATCCATTATTTTCCTGTTGCTTACCGTATATTCCTGAAATGCTATCCGATATTAGTATAGTCAATCTTTTTGTAAAATAAAAGCATTGACAAACGGTTTTTTTTAGATTATTATAATAATAACTATTACTAATATTATGATATCAGGATTAACTTGAAATTTTTAAGCTTGGCATCATTTATCTAAAGGAGAACATTATGGCAGTTTTAAAGTACAGTAAACAGCGAGAAGCCATCCGGGATTTTCTTGCTCACTCGGAAGAACATCCGACTGCTGATATGGTTTACATGAATTTGCGGGAGAGCTTTCCAAATATCAGTCTCGGTACGGTTTACCGCAATCTGTCCCTGCTCTCTGAGACCGGACAGATCCTCAAGTTAAATATGCGAGATAGTGCTGATCGTTTCGATGGCAGGATCACACCACACGATCACTTTGTGTGTGAAAGATGCCATTGTGTAGAAGATATCTTCCTGGATGATAACGAGGAGATCACCATCGCAGCACAAAAAAAATTTGATGGCAAAATCAGAAGTCACACGACTACTTTTTACGGAATCTGCAAAAAATGTTTAGCATAATATAGATATCTGCTAAAACAGGAAAATTCTGTTGTTAAACACACTACAGTAAAAACCCCGCAAAACTTAATGAAAAAAACTATTAAAAAAGTCTTGACGGAAAGCAAAAGATGTGCTATCTTAATATCAGTAACAATTACTATTATTAATACAAGGATTCAACCTGTGAATGTTCAGAGCGTAAAAGTTTTGGACATCCCAGGATTAGCTTATTAAAAATCAAAGTGAAAAGGAGATCAAAAAAATGGCAAAATTTGTATGTACAGTATGTGGTTATGTTTATGAAGGCGAAGCAGCTCCGGAAGTCTGTCCAGTATGTAAAGCACCGGCTTCTAAATTCAAAGAGATGGATACAACAATGGCATGGGCTGCAGAGCACGAAGTAGGTATCGCTTCTGATGTTCCGGAAGACATCAAAGCTGACCTGAGAGCAAACTTCGAGGGTGAATGTTCTGAAGTAGGTATGTACCTGGCTATGGCAAGAGTTGCTCACAGAGAAGGATATCCGGAAATCGGTTTATACTGGGAAAAAGCAGCTTACGAAGAAGCAGAACATGCAGCAAAATTCGCTGAATTATTAGGTGAAGTTGTAACAGACAGCACAAAGAAAAACCTGGAAATGCGTGTTGCAGCAGAAAATGGTGCTACAGCAGGTAAATTTGACCTTGCAAAACGTGCAAAAGCAGCAAACTTAGATGCAATCCATGATACTGTTCATGAAATGGCTAAAGACGAAGCTCGCCATGGAAAAGCATTTGCTGGACTGTTAAAGAGATACTTTGGATAATTTATAAGCCTGAAATAAGAAGTAATAAAAAAAGAAGTACGGAATGAAGAAATTCTTCAATTCGTACTTCTTTTTTGTTAAAACTTCTGTTTTGTCAAAATAAGTCGATTACTTCTCTCAAAAATTACTTGCAAAAAGAAGAAATAAGTAGTATTATATTTCATAACAAGTAGTAATTAAAACTACATAAAATAATAAACAATACTAATCATATAATTTTGCAGAACAGAGAGGAGTGTTTTGTATGAAATTTAAAATAAAAGACCCTGGAAGTGCAATTACTCATTTTATTGCATGTGTGATGGCAGTACTTGCGGCTGCCCCGCTGCTTTTAAAGGCAGCAAGAGAACCGGATAAGATTCACCTGATTGCGATGAGCGTTTTTATTCTGAGTATGATTCTGTTGTATGCAGCGAGTACAATTTATCACACAGTGGATTCAACTGAGAAAGTAAACCGCAGACTTAGAAAAATGGATCACATTATGATTTTCTTTTTAATTGCCGGAAGCTATACTCCGGTCTGCCTGATTGCACTTCATGGAAAAACAGGAACGATTCTTTGTATTGCGGTATGGTCAGTAGCAATAGTTGGAACGATTGTGAAGGCATGCTGGATTACCTGTCCAAAATGGTTTTCTTCTGTGATTTATATCGCAATGGGCTGGTTGTGTGTATTTGCTTTTATTCCGATTGTGAAAGCACTCAATCCGGCAGGATTTGGCTGGCTGTTGGCAGGTGGAATCATTTATACTGTTGGTGGAGTGATTTATGCACTCAAAGTACCGTTATTTAATGCAAAGCATAAAAATTTTGGCTCTCATGAAATTTTCCATCTGTTTGTGATGGGTGGAAGTATCTGCCATTTTATTGTGATGTATTTATTTATTGCAAATATGCCGATTTAAGTTGATATCGTTTGATGATCTGTATCGAAAAAAGGACGGAGCTTTTGAAGCTTCGTCCTTTTGGTATAGAGAAGAGATTAGAATTTTTCTTTACTGATTTTATCAATTACTTCGCTTGCTGTCTCGTATACACCGGGGAAGGTACTGATTCCAAGACCCTGTGTGATACAAGGAATAAAGAATTTTGTACCGTTTTCTTCGCAGACACGGCGTACTTCTTTTTCAACCAGTTCCGGTGTCCAATCCGGACGGTCAACAGAGGCACTGTCAATTCCACCCATGATGGTAATTTTGTCTCCGTATTTTTGGATTAATTCTGGAATATTGTTGGAGCTCATGGTTCCCTGCCAGATATCGATTCCCATATCAATCATGTAAGGAACTAAAGTTGCCGCATAAGAATCGGAGTGGTGTACGATTAGCTCAACACCATGAGATTTATAATAGCCGTAAATTTTTTTGTAGGATGGCAGAATAAATTCTTCAAACATATCAGGAGAAATAAAAGTAGAATTCTGGCTTCCCCAGTCATCGTGATGGAAGAGTGCATCCGGTTTAATATATTTACAGATTTTTTCTGCATATTCGAGTTCCCATTCTGTTAAGTAATCAATTAATTCCTGAGTATATTCCGGTTCTTCATAAAAATTAATTAATGCATTCTGGATTTCTTGAAGATAATGACATTGTTCAAAAATTCCGGGAGCAATAAACTGTGTCACAAAATATTCATTTCGGTCGATTTTTTCTGCTTCTTTGATAAAAGGTTCCCACTCGGCATCGGAATAATCCAGACGTGGTGCATGAACAGTTTCACGCCATTTTGTAATATCTTTACATACAATGTGTTCTTCATCATGGATCGGGAATGCGCCAGGTGTGCCTTCCGGCCATACTTTTGTGATACCCCATGCATTTTTAACCGGTGGTTTTCCATATTCCGGAGCAGGGTCATGTATGCTGTGTGGGTTGTTGAATAACATAGCAAATGCTTCATACTGATTCACATAGCGGTCTGGTTTTCCGCCATGGATGGTTTCTAATAAGTTCTGACGTTTAGTTAACATAAAAAACCCTCCTTTATTTGTTACGTTCGTTATTCTTTTTTTAACCAAATCAAGGAAGTCCTCTGCTTCAATTGCAAAAAGCAATAAGCAGGGGTGGGGACTTGCTTGTATCAGGAGGGGGCAAGCCCCTTCTGATAAGCTGCGTAGCAGCTATTTGGTTATGAGCAAGTAGCGAAAGCGGATTGCGAATATCCGCTTGACTTCGTTCTCTTAAGATAGTTTTATCATAGCAGGAATTTATGAAATCGTAAATCCGATGAAATAATTGACTTTTAGAGGGTGTGACACTACACTTTGTAGTATGGAGGAAATGTACTATGAAGCTTACATTTAACGAAATTTATTATCATCTAAAAAAGTTATTTTCGATTCGCAGAATTTCCTGTAATCCAAAGAAAATTCTTGTAGAAAAGCCACTTTATTACCGGGAAGGAGAAAATCTTTCGGGACATATCGTATTAGTGGAGAATGAGAAATTTGAGAAAATTGCGCTAAAATCTCCTGCGCTTAAAGATTGTGTTTTTATCTGTTTTGGAGAGGTAGACACTATATTTTGCAGGACAGATAGAGATTTAATCATACTGGATAAAGAAGTGGAAAGAGAGGAAGTTTTCAACCGGCTTCAGGAAATCTTTTTTTATTTTGAAAAGTTTGAAAAATCGGTTATAGATGTGTTTATGGAAAATCTTGATTTTACACACTTGATGAGTTGCTGCGAAAAGATTTTTGAAACACCGGTGGCACTGACAGATGAGAAGTTTGTTTATGTTGCAGCCGTGGACAGAGATGGATATTTTGTACCATTCAAAAATTCTCAAAATGCGTTGGATTTAAAATTTGTCAGTGAATTTATCTGCGATTTTTCTTACGAAAACACCATTAAATTAAAAGGTGTATATAGTTATAGTTTAGAACAGGGAACTTATTTATGTAAAAATATTTTTTTTGAAGGGACTTATGTAGGGAAACTTACGGCACTTTCCTCGAGTTTTCCACTGAAAAACGATTATCATAAGGATTTATTGGAACTGCTTGCAGATTATGTAGAAAAAATGTATGCACGTTATGGTTCTTTTAATCAATCGGATGTGTCAATGGATGAATTGCATCGGGTGATGAAACAATGTCTGGATGGGAAAAGCTGTCCGGAGAAGAAATGGGACGTTGCATTTGAAAATGTTGGATGGAAAAAAGGGGAACATTTCTGTTTGATTGAGCTTCGTTCTAAATGCAGACGAGACAGGGAATTATTTGAACGCTATCTTTGTCCGGAAATGGAACGCAGATGGAAAGATACATGCTGTGTGATTGCAGATAGAGGTCTGTATGTTTTGTTAAATACTTCAAGAAGTCCAATGGTGGATTTTCAGTCAGACCTTGCTTATTTTTTGAGAGAGAATCTGCTGACTGCCGCATCGAGCCGTGAATTTACCAAGACAGAACGCTTTATGTCTGCGGTCAGACAGACGGAGATAGGATTTGAACTGGGGATGAAGAGAAATCCGGAACAGTGGAATTATCGGTTTGATGAGTATGCATTGATGTATCTGATGATGCATGGAGCGGAGGAATTTCTTTCGGAAGAAGTAGATTCCCTGGCACTGCAAAAGCTGATGGAGCATGACAGACAGATGGGGACACAGTATTATAAGACATTGGAATGTTATGTGAAATGTCGTTATAATGCGGCTCATACGGCAAAAGAACTGTTCATTCACAGGAGCACATTTTTGAATCGGTTAGAACGAATCAAGGAGCTGACAAAATTAGACCTGGATGATTTTGCATCCAGGCTGTATGTGGAACTCTCGATTTATCGAAGAGAAGAAAAAAAGTATCTGGATCATTAATTTTTTTCTGCTTCCTGTTCGAGCAGACGAAGAGAGAGATTCAGGTAAAAAATCTCGTCGGGGTCGTCTAAATTAGAATCTAAAATAGATTTTATTTTCTCAAGCCGGTAGAGAAACGTACTTCTGTGGATAAAAAGTTCATTTGCAGTCTGCGTGGCATTTAAATTTTGTTCGAGATAGGTTTTTAAAGTCAGCACATATTCCGAGTTTTGTTTCTGGTCAAGTGCCTGGAGTTTTAACAGATTTTCATAGCAAATCATAGAAGCGGGAAGTCGGCGGGTACATTGCTCTAAAATATAAGGGAGAGCGATATTGTTAAAATGATGAATCCATACATAAGGTTTTTTTCGACTGCCGACATCAAGTGCTGTTTTCGCCTGTACATACTGACGTCTTAGATTCATGTGTCCGGTCATGGCACGGCTGTATCCGGCTTTTAAGAAACTGTCTCGGATAAAATAAGTCAGTTTTGAAGCAATTTCATCACTGCCTGCATGTAAAAGTGAAAGATTAAAAAATGTGACGATTTCATCTTTGAATAAAAAAGAAGAGCAGTTCGGAAAATGATTTTCCATGTAGTTACAAATGGCGCGTGTAGTCATATTTTTCTGATCCAGATAGGTGGTCTGATAGACAAGGCAGAGATATTCATGCCGGGTGTTCCAGCCAAGAGAAGAAAGCTGATGACTGATATCGAGATAGTCTGCACTTCTATCAGAAAGTGTTGTCTGAAGAATACGATGCAAATCATTTGCCTGTCCGGAAATCGGAATATGCTGATGATAGAGCAGATATTCAACATAACCGGCAAGATGGGAGAGCAGACAATATTCGCCCCTGGTAATGGGTTTTTGTGCTTCATAGAGGATAAGCCGGTGGGTAGGAACTCCATTTTGAAAAATGTTCATGGTGAGAGTAGAAATTCCTGTGATATATCCTGGAAAGAAAAACGGAGTCGGACTGTTACAGAAAGACTGATAGGTTTCGTCCTGTGTAAGCGCATTGATGTAATCAATATTTGGTTCTTTATCTGAAAAAATTCTGGATTTTTCCGGGATTTTTTCTTCTCCGGTCTCGGCAATCAGGGAAAAATCCACGCTGATTACAGAAAGTGGATTTTGAAAAATTTTGAGAGCATTGTGAAGAAGCAGAGTAATATCATCATTTTTTAATAAAAAAGTATTTAATTCGTTACTCCAGTCATCATAAAAATCAAAGATGTCCTGCAGAAAATTTAAAACACTGCTTAAAGATGTATTTTCAGAAAGAACGACATAAGGAAAGACAGCAGAAGAAAGTTTTTGAACGTCGCCCCTGGTACCGGTTAAAACTAAAAAATGTTCTTCAAAAATATGAGGAATAAATTCTTCTAAGCGTTTTCCGTGGGCAAGGCAGACATGACCCGGAGTGATTCCTTTGGATTTATCGAGGGGTTCATAAATCGGTCGGGAATCGATAAGCGGTTTGGAATCATATAAAAAAGGGCGCAAAAATCCATCCGCACTTGATAAATTTCCGTAAGCGGTTATTGTAAATTCGGTCTGTAATTTTTCAAAAAGAAGTTCAGTAGATAATTTCATAAAATTTAAGCTCCGTTGCTTGTTAAATAATAAAAGTTTTTGCTTTTTCGGCAGCTTCTATGGCACTGTCGCTATATGCGTCAGCTCCAAATTGTTTTGCAAGTTCTTCGGTTACAGCGCCGCCGCCAACCATAATTTTTAGTTTATGTTTTGGGTCATGTTTTCTTAATGATTTTACGACCTGTTGCATTTCAGGCAGTGCAGTGGTAAGCAGAGAAGAAATGCAGACGATAGAGGCATCCGGGTTTTCTTTTACGGCTTTTAAAAATTGTTTTTCGGAAATATCGACGCCAAGGTCTATTACTTTGAATCCGGCACTTCGAAACATCAAAGCAACCAGATTTTTGCCAACATCGTGTAAATCTCCTTCTACAGTTCCAAGAATAATGGTTCCAAGCGACTCATCCTCCAGAGAGCCGAATTTTTCCTGCAAAATATCATAGGCTTTTCTCACACTTCTGGCAGCAGATAAAATCCGCGGGATATCAGCATCATTATTTTTATAATATTCTCCGGCTGATTTCATTGCCGGAATCATTGCCTGGTCAATGATTTCCGAGGAGGAGAGGCCCTCTTCGAGACATTGGTAGACAAGAGCCTGTGCATCACGGGGATGTCCGATTTCGATGGCCTCTTTTAGCAGTTCAAGTGTAGTCATAAAAATTCCTCCTGTGTTTGTGTATTAAGTTCACTCTAGCAGATAACAGCTGGTGTAAGCAATGGTGCAGGGTCCATAATAATATTTTAAGTGATTTCTTTCGCAAATCTGAGTGACAAGCATGCCGTAGGCTTCCATGGAAGAAAATGATTTTCCCGGAAAACGGCAGGGAGCATCCGGATAGGTGCAGGTCTTGCATTTCGTACAGCATCCGGCTCCGACAGCGAGCATATCCGGCCAGACCTGCCTTAATATTTTTTCCATTTCATAAAAATGAGATTTATGCTGATGTTCAGTTTCCATCATGCCTTCACCATCAAGCTCGTCTTCTAAGTCCCCGACTGTCTGAACAATAATTCCGTGGGTGTAGCGCCCGATAATTTGACGACATTCCTCTAAACTTCCGCATCCGGGCGGACAGCTCCAGTTTTTCTCATACATGTGACAGGTATCAGCCTGACACATCTGACGGACTTCAGGTAAAAGCTCAATGGTCTTACAGTCAAGGGGTACAATGTGGGTAAATCCCGTTTTGTGACCGATATCTTCTAATTCTTTGTAATTAATCATGAGAGATACACCTCTATTCGATTTATGTACTCTCGGAGTCTTATCGGCAAAGATAAAGATTCTGAGAGCATATATGTGTTAAGAAAAATCAGGAAATTCCAGGTTATCGACAAAGCAGTCCTGAAAATCTTCCGATGCGGCAAGTTCAACGAATGAAATCTTTTTAGCAAGTTTGTCTGCGTATAAAAGTTCCTCTTCGTTAATCAATGCGATTTTTGCACCTTCTCCTGCAGCATTTCCAACTGGAACGATTTTATCTTTTAAGTGAAATGGAATCATTCCGATTTCACAGGCACTTTGTGGATTCATATAATTTCCAAAGGCTCCGGCTATGTATACTTTGGAAATCTGGTCTTCAGTGATTCCAAGTTCCTGTTCCAGACTTTCAATTCCGGCTGCAATGGCAGCCTTTGCAAGTTGTACTTCGCGGATATCTTTCTGGGTCAGATAGACACCGTTAAAATTCCGGCTTTCATCTGGTTCAATTAAAGTAAAAGAAGATTTGGACTGGATGAGTTTGCCGGAAGAATCAATCAAATGATTTTTTAACAGTTCGGCAGTTAAATCAATTAATCCGGAACCACAGAGACCGACGGGTTTTTCATTTCCTATTGTTGTGTATTTTAAATTTCCGTTTTCAAAGTGTACATGGTCAATAGCACCAGCAGCGCCACGCATGCCGCACTCAATTTTAGCACCTTCAAAAGCAGGTCCGGCAGCAGTAGAACAGGTGACAAGGCGTTCTTCATTTCCAAGAACCATTTCACCATTGGTTCCAATGTCTATGGTGAGTGTGATTTCTTCTTTTAAGTCCGGGCGGGTACAGAGTAGACAGCCGATGGTGTCAGCTCCCACAAATCCTGCAATATCCGGTAACATGATAAGGCGTCCGTTTGGATGAATAGAAAGAGAAAAATCAGAGGCTTTTAAATCAAGCATCTGACTGACTGCCGGATTGTATGGTGCATGAACCAGAGATGCCGGAGAAATTCCAAGAAACAGATGGTGCATACAGGTATTTCCGGCAATGATGACCTGATAAATAAGATTTCGTTCAATCTCTGCTTCTTTTGTAAGCTGTCCAATCAGTTTGTTAATGGCAGTCTGGATACAACTGCTTAATTCTTTGGTTCCGTGTTCTAATGCATAGTTTGCACGCATGATAACATCCGCACCGAATTGAACCTGTGGATTCATGGTGCTTGCAACAGCGCAAACTTTTCCCGTGGTCAGATTAATAAGATAGCCGACCACGGTTGTCGTTCCAATATCAAAAGCTGCACCATAAGGAATGACAGGAGCATTTTTTAAATCAAGCAGATGGTTCTTCAGGGTTACGGCATAAATCTTCTCTTTTTGCAACGTATAAATTTGTGAAACAAAGGTCAAGTCAGGTTCAAGGTGTCTCATGTCAGTTCCGGAAACCTTTGTGAGTGCAGTAGTAAGGCGCTGCCAGTCAGAAGCATTTTCTCCGGGTTTTGCTTTTTCCAATTTGATTGCATGACAGGAGAGGGCAGGGTTTAAAAGAACCGGACGGGAAAAACCTTCATGGAGAATTGCATGCTTTGAAGTATGTTTCAGAGTTTCTATTTCTATGTCTGAATGAATCTTTGTCTGGCAGGCTTTTACAATCTCAGATTTTTCCTGAACTCTTATCTGAACCAGACATTTTCCGCAAGTGCCCTGACCTCCGCAGGGGGCATCCGGTATAAGTCCTGCTTTGATTTCAGCTTCTAACAGGGTTGTATTTTCTGGTACCTGGATTACTTGATTTTCATTGATAAAGTGAATGTTAAAAAGTTTCAATAAAATTCCCCCAATAAATGTCAAAATAATAAATGAATAAAATTGAAATTGTCGTGCATTTTATATCAATTATAGCAGAAATAAAAAAAACAGTAAATCTATCTAAGCAGTAAAAGTAGAAAAAGAGGCCATGAAAGTACATAGCCTCTTTTGGTAAAGTGTAAGGATTAAAAATGACAAACATCAAATGAATTACCAACTCCCATGCGGTGCATAGCTCCTATGGAAGTGGTATCTGGGTGGCAGCAGGACACTTTAT
>ERZ857750.2739-NODE-2739-length-15995-cov-16.346801_pt1 | contig 15995 bp, 13 predicted proteins | sample MGYA00519915_ERZ857750 | MGnify/ENA primary metagenome ERZ857750 (study PRJEB31778, sample SAMEA3449358) | human gut metagenome | biome: human gut; feature: human-associated habitat; material: faeces | place: United Kingdom | collected 2010/2012 ... | reverse complement strand
TTCTTGTATCCCACCAGATTTTTTTGTCTAGTGTTCTCCATTTTTCAGATATAAACTCACGATTAAGCCCTGGAGCCATGTTTATTCCCATCATAGCCGCTTCTATTAGTAATGTTCCCGAACCACATAGAGGATCGACTAGTGTTCTTCCTGGTCTCCATGGTGTTAAATACATTATTCCAGCAGCTAATGTCTCTCTTATTGGAGCTTTATTAGCTTTTTCTCTGTATCCTCTTTTGTGTAGAGCAACTCCTGTTGTATCTATTGTAAGAGTTACTTTGTCTTTATGTATAAATACATATATAGGATATTTTTCTTTGTCTTCTTTTATTAATCCTGTTTCAAGGTAGCTCTTTTTAAGACTTTCTACTACTGCCTTTTTAACTATAGATTGTATATCTGGTATTGAGTATAGTTTTGATTTTATAGAAGACGCTTTTGTTATTGGGAATTGCGCTCCATATGGGATATATTTTGCCCAATTTATTCTCTTTGTTCCTTCGAATAATTCGTCGAAACTTTTTGCTTCGAATTCAGCTATTTTAAGGTGAACTCTCTCTGCACATCTAAGCCACATATTTGCTTTTGCAATTCCGTATTCATCAGTTTTATATGTAACCCTTCCGTCTTCTGTTTTTACAATTTCAAATCCTAAGTTTTTAATTTCGTTTGCTAGCATTTTTTCCATTCCAAAAAAGCACGGCGAAATTAAAGTGTATCCTTTTTCCATTTATGAATCTAATCCTTTCGTCTAGTTATTTAAGCTTCCCATCTGATATCCATTTAAATCTAATGTAACATACTTAAATTCAATTTCTTTAAGTTTATTATGCACATTTTTCATCATTTCATCATCGAAAAACTTATGCATTTCATCCTTAGCCACTTCTATTCTGGCTATATCGTTATGTAATCTAACTCTATATTGTCTAAAACCTAAATCTTGAAGATAATTTTCGGCTTCTTCTACTAATTTAAGTTTTTCTTTCGTAATTTTATCTCCATAAGGAATCCTACTTGCAAGACATGCAAAAGAAGGTTTATTGTATGTATTTAAATTTAGTCTCTTTGACAAAATTCTTATCTCTTCTTTTGTAAGGCCACTGTCTTTTAACGGACTTACTACTTCTAATTCTTCAAGAGCCTTAAGCCCAGGTCTAAAATCGCCTAAATCACTTACATTAGTTCCGTCTAAGACATATTTTACATTGTTTTTTGCTGCGTAATCTTTAATCATATTGAAAACTGCGCATTTACAATAATAACATCTTTTTTTGCTATTTTCAATAAAACCTTTTTCGTCAAAATTATCTACTTTTATGACTTCGTGTTTTACCCCAAACTCTTTAGTATATTCTTTAGCTTCTTCCATTTCTCTATCTGAATGCATCATAGCATGTATTGTGACTGCTACTACATTTTCCCCAAGTTCATCGCTCGCCACTTTAAGTAAAAAATTACTGTCAACTCCACCAGAATAAGCTATTACCACTCTTCCCATTTCTCTTAATTTGCTTTTTAATAATTCGTATTTTTCATCTATATTCATAATTATCCACCCTTTCAATTTATATACTTCAATCTAAAGTAATTATATATTAAAGATATAACTGACTTCTATATAAATTCTTATAAATCTTTTTTTAATTAAAAAATATTTTATATATTTCATATTTATTTTGTATGAAATATCATTTTTAAATTTGATTATATACAATATTTAATATTTTTCCAAAATATGTTATTATGATTTTATATTTAATATTCAGGAGGAATTGACAATGGCAGCAGACTACGTCAAAATATTAGACAAATTAGTTAGACTAAACAGGGGAATGAACTTAAAACTTAGAGAGGGGACTACAACACTTGATGTAAATATATACAACAATACACTTTTAACTTTAGATTTAGAATGTAATAATGTAGATAAACACAGCGAATATATTTATAATGAGATAATCGCACTTGAAAATGTGACGATGTATATTCCTAGTGTTTATATTAAAGAAGATTAATAAACGTTGAAATATAAATATTTATATTTAATAAAAATATTTATATTTCAGTATTTGGTCAGTTTTTATTTTATTTAGAAAAGGCTAGAGTGTTTAATAGAACACTCTAGCCTTTTCTAAATAAAATAAAGCAAATAATTTAATTATCTCTTCTCATAAAAGCTATGCACTAATTTTATCCAATTATATTGAGCTTAACATATTAAGATGCTAACATATAAGTATAGGTATAGTCTGGTTAAGAATTAATTTAAAACTTCTAATTATCAATAAATTAATTCAAAAAGAAGCAAAATAAGTAATTCTAATATAAAAAATAATCAGAAAATACATATTACCAAATTATAAATATAATAACTAAGGAGGTAAAAATGGGTATATTTGATTTCTTTAAAAATAGAGAAAACGGTCTAAAAGATACAACAAAAATTGAAAAAGATTATAGTAGCAACGAACCTAATTTAGAACATCAAGTTAATGAATTAAAAGATTCAATTAATGAATATAGAAAACAAGAAGAATTAAAAAGAAAAAAATCTGATGAATATTATTTATTATATCAAAAAGCAATTACTCTAAAAAAAGATGGTAAAATAGATGAGGCTTTAGAAATGTTTTATAAAATAATTAATAAATATTCTCCAGAAGGAAAAGTTTATTACGATGAACCCGCTTCTATTTTAGAAAAAAAAGGAGAAATTTCAGAAGCTATAAGAATACTTAACTTAGGTGTTAAAAATAACTATAATAATATGAAAGATTATTTTTTAAAAAGTATCCACTCTCTAGAAGATAAATTGAATCTTATAGGTGATGAAAGAATTTATAAAGAATGTTTGAAAATGTTTACTATGGCTAGAAGTTTAGAAAAAAATAATGAAATAGATGAGGCACTTAAAATATATTATCGTATATTAAAATATAATTGTGGAGATGTAAGATTCTTTGAAAGACCTGCAATAATTCTAGAAAATAAAAGAAAATTGGAAGAAGCTTTAAAAATATTTTTAAATGGCAAGAATAAATTTTTAAATACTAAAGATGAATTCTATTTTGATAATAGGATAAATAGAATTCAAAATAAATTAAATCCTAAATCAATAAATATAGAAACTAAAATAATAGAAAAATCTAGTATTAATAAAAAAAATACCAATTTAGAATCTCAAGAGATATTTTCAAAATGGCATATTAGTATTTCTTTTGGAAAATCTACATCTAATAATTATACAAAAGCTGTTTTTTTGGCTAAAAAAGCTCCTTATTACCATGAAGAAGGAGAAGGAAAAAATATTATTCACCAAGCTACATACTCCTCTTTAGCTTCAGATTATTTATCTTTTATCACTTTGTATGAATTAGTAGGAGGATGGAAATCTTCTTTTGTATTTATTAATAACCAGTTAATTGATAGAAAAATTGTAGGTAAATTAAATTATTGTTATGGTGATAAATGTAGATCTGGAAATACTAAATTCTGCTATGGAGCCAGTCAATTCACAGCAAATCCTTTCGGCTGCCATAGATTACAAATAAGTGAATATAATTCTCCTTGGTGGAGTTTTGGTATGCTTGATACTAAAAACATATGGCATGTTGATAAAAAAGCTATTCTAGAAAGAATAAATGAAAAATGTGTACCGTATAAATCTTGTCCTAATTTTTCTTATGACAATATAATATTAGCTTTAAATAAATTGCCTGATACTATAGATGTAAAAAAAGATAAAAATTGGGAAATAATCGGTGATACTATTTGCCCTAAAAACTATAGAAGTCTTGGTGGAGTAACAATAAAAATAGATATTTAGTAGCTGATTTAATTTTATCTATGATTATTGCAATATCATCTTATAAATAAAAGCAGGACGTTAACTGTATACTCCTGCTTTTATCTTACAATAGATATAAACCATATCTACTAATTATATATCATAGTTATTGGCTATGACTAAATTTTACATAAGCAAATTTTTTCAATATATGAAAAACTGTTTTTATAATCATATTTATAACATCTTATTATAATATATTTTTTTAATTCTCATTCCAAGGCACAAGCTGAACCTCGCCATATGCTCTATCCACCAACCTATTAGAATACTCGCCTCTATATCCAATTATATTTAATATTACAAGCTCTACATATCTCGTCCCAACTTGTATAATATTCCACACATCTTCAACTGTTATAGTAGCTCTATTTCTCTTTCTTGTTGGGTGAACAATTTTATTTCTATAGTATATAAGTAAATCGACTCCATCATCAAATCTATCATTTATATAGCTATCAAATAAAAACAAGTCGTCTTTTCCATAAGGAATGCCGCATACATCTAGCAGTGTTCTTATGTTTTTTGTCGCTAAATTTTCATCAAATTCATCATCTGTCAGCATTTTTTCTTGTTCTACTAAGACTATGTATGATAATGTCTCTAAACATATTTGGATAGAAATAAGATTGTTTTCTAGCGTTAAACCGTCAAATGATTGTAAGTACCAGTCGACAGCTTGTCTTAGCGCTTCGTTATAATAATCGTCTATTAATTTATTATTCATCAAAGTTAAATACTTTTCTATATTGTGATAATTTGAGATTGTGTCCTTCCAATTTGGAATAAATCTATATGGACTTATAAAAGTTTCCCTCCACAATCTATATACGTTTTCCTTATTTTTATATCCAAATGCTGCACATATGTCGACATATCGACCGCACATAAAACTAAATGATATCGATAAATCATCTAATACTTGATTTATTATGTTAGTTTTAAATGGCTTTTTGTCTTTTCTTATAATTCTTCCACTATGTGTTATTATATGTGCATCTCTATCTTTTAATCTTTCGTCTAATTCTTTAGTAAAGTCAAATCTTTTATCTACTATAATTTCAAAATCCCCTGAATTAAATTCCATTCTTCCAGCAAATAACTTATCATTGTATTTGATAAGTTTTCCAAAATATTTATCAAAATTAACGACATCAAAATCTACATAATCGACCTCGGCATTTTTAGATCTTATATGCCCATGATTTATATATCCTTCTATTGTGACATCGTTTAAATAACTGACTGTTACTGAAACAGGTCTATATTGATAAATTTCAAGTTCTGCTGAATCGTAGTCTAACGTGATATCTACATCATAATTTTTGACCGATAATATTTTCCCTTTAAATGTTATTGTCCCCTCTGTAGCCATCTTATACATTACTTTTCCACTGCATTTATACTTTCGATTTAATAAGTATATACAGAATCTACCTTCGTAAATTGGAATATTTTCATCTATGTCGAATTGGAGAAACTTTGAAAATATAGCATTTTCAACTACTTTCATATTTTTCCACCTTTTTCATTTTTATTAAGTTCGTGTTTATACATATTGATTTATATTATATCATATTTGGATATAGTTTAAAAAACCTTTATTATTAATAGTTATAGTTTTTTATAGTTTGAGATAATTTTAATTAGTACTATATTATATCATTTATAAAAAATAAAATTATTAATAATATAAATACAACTATGTCTATTAAAAATAGTATTTTTATATAAGAATATAAATTTGTAAAAATAAAAACTGCTAAGTAAGTAGTTTATAATACTTATTTAGCAGTTTTTTAATTTAATATATTTACTAATTCTTATCAAATATCAAATTATTTTAATGCTTCTTTTAATGCTTCATAAGAAAAATCAACTATTTCTTTGCATCCTACTCTATCTTTTTTAAGTGCTCTACATTCTGTAGTTCCGTAATGGTCTATTGTTTTTTGCATTATTTTTTTTGTGTAAGTTTTTGCTGGGTTTTCTTCTCCCACTTCGTCTCTGCCTTTTGCGAAACTTGCACATATACATGCACCGTTTACTGCTCCACATAAGTTTCCAACAGCACATCCCCCACCAAGTCCGCTAGCTATTCTTATCGGTATATCAGTTCCAAATTCTTCGTTATATGCTTTTATAACTGATTCTGCACAGTTTAAACCTTCCATAAAGTAATCTGATGCTAATTTTTTTTCATCCATATTATATCCTCCAATTTTCTATCACTTTATATATTTTTATTGTTATTATCCTATAATATATTTTATCAAAAATTATTGGTTTTTGTTATATTTATTTTTATTCATTTTTATTTATTATAAGATTTTGATATCTACATTTGTATTACATTAAAAATAAATCTAAAAAAACATTGCTTCAATTTTGAAGCAATGTTTTATAGGTTTATTTTTATTTGGTTAATATGGTCAACTAATTTAAAATACTTTTTTTATAGTCTTTCAGCAACGTATTTTACTAAATCAACTGTTCTTGTTGAATAACCCCATTCATTATCATACCAAGATACAACTTTGAACATTTTGTCGCCTATTGCCATAGTTGATAATGCATCTATTATTGAAGATCTTGAATCTCCTCTAAAGTCTATTGATACTAGAGGTAAATCACAATATCCTAAAATTCCTTTTAACTCTCCTTCACTAGCTTCTTTTAAAGCAGCATTTACTTCTTCTATTGTTGCACCTTTTTTAAGTGTGCAAACTAAGTCTACTAGAGAAACTGTTGGTGTAGGAACTCTTACTGAGAATCCATTTAATTTTCCTTCTAATTGTGGTAAAACTTTTGCTACGGCTTTTGCAGCTCCTGTTGTTGTTGGGATCATAGATTCTGCTGCTGCTCTTGCCCTTCTTAAATCTTTATGGGTTTTATCTAATAATTGTTGGTCGTTTGTGTAAGCATGTATAGTAGTCATTAGACCTTCTTCTATACCGAATTTTTCATCTAATACTTTTGCAAATGGTGCTAAACAGTTAGTTGTACAAGAGGCATTTGATATAATATTGTGTTTTTCGTTGTCGTAGTCTTTTTCATTAACACCGATTACGACTGTAATATCTTCACCTTTAGCTGGTGCAGTTATTATAACTTTTTTTGCTCCTGCATCTATATGTTTTTGCGCACCTTCCCTATCTCTAAATTTACCAGTAGATTCGACAACTATATCTACTCCTAATTCTCCCCAAGGTATTTCTGCTGGGTCTGAATGTCTAAGTATTTTAACTTCATTTGAATTTATTAATAAAGTTTCGTCGTCTTTAACTTCTACATCACCTTGGAATATTCCATAGCAAGAATCATATTTAAATAAGTGAGCTAAAGTATTAGCATCTGCTCTAGCATTTATAGCAACTATCTCTACATCATTACCTAATCTTTCTTGTGCTATTCTAAGCACATTTCTTCCTATTCTACCAAAACCGTTTATTCCTACTTTTATCAACTTAATATCCCCCATTTCGTAAATTTTGTTTTCTTTGATTTTACCTGTTATAACAATTATTGTATACTATATATTTTATATGTGCAACACTTTTATTTATTTTTTCAAAAAACAGTATTCACTAATTTATTAACTTTTATATTAATCCAATATAACAATTAAATTTTTTCATAAAAATAGCCATCATAAGACAACTTTTCGTTGTAATATGACAGCTATTATCAATTTCTAACTAAAAATACTAATCCTATATACTATTAGCAATTTGTTTTGTGTTACACTGTTTAATTTGTAATAATTAGTTTTCTTTTAATCTTACTTTTGCAGCATTGGCATGTGCATGTAGACCTTCATCTGTAGCCAATTTTACCGCTACAGGTCCTAGTGCTTTTACTGCGTCTTTATTTAGTACTTGGTGAGTACAAGTTTTTATAAATATTCCAACCCATACTCCACCTGTATACCTAGATGCTTTTAATGTCGGTAGAGTGTGGTTTGTTCCTGATACATAATCACCAAATACCTCTGCTGAATATCCTCCTATAAATAATGATCCATAATTTATAAGCTCATCTATTATGTCGTCGTTATTTGCTGTACTTATTTCTAAATGTTCTGGTGCATATTGATTTGATATTTCAACAGCCTCTTTTAAATTATCGACTAGTATAACTTCTCCGTTATTTTCCCATGAAGGCTTTGCTATATTTTTTGTAGGAAGTTCTTCTAACATTTGTTCTACTTTTTTCATTACTTCATTTGCAAACTTTTCACTAGTTGTAATTAATATTCCCCTCGCATTTAAGTCGTGTTCACATTGAGCAAGCACATCTGCTGCTATATATGTAGCGTTTGCTGTTTCATCTGCTATTATAAGAACTTCGCTAGGTCCTGCGACAAAATCTATCCCAACAGTTCCATAACATTGTCTTTTTGCCTCTGTGACGTATTTATTTCCCGGACCTACGATAATATCTACAGGTTTTATACTTTCTGTTCCATATGTAAAAGATGCAATCGCCTGAACACCACCAGTTGCATAAATTTCATCAGCACCTGCTATATCCATAGCGACAAGTGTCTTTGGATTTATCTTTGCAACATCCTTCATAGTCGGTGAACATGCGACCACTCGCTTTACTCCTGCAACCTTTGCCGGAATTATAAGCATAAGTGCAGTCGAAAACAATGGATATCCCCCACCTGGAACATATGCTAAACAAGACGAAACAGGTATATGCTTTTGACCTAATATAACGCCTGGATATATTTCCTTTTCAAAATCATTATTAAAACTTTCCTTTTGTAATTTTGCAAACTTTTCAATATTTTTTGCCGCAATTTTAATGTTATTTATAAATTCATCATCAACTTCTTTATAAGCCTCTTCAATCTCCTCTTTTGAAACCCTTATTATATTTCTATCATTATTGTCAAATTTTAAATTGTATTTTTTCAAAGCCTCTTCTTTGTTTATTTTTATATCTTCTATTATAGAAGATACCTGTTCTTTGACTATTTTTTCAGTTTCTACATTTTTGAATGTAGAGTTTTTTAATATCTTCATCATTTACCCCCTTATATCACGCTATATATATTTTGAATTTATTGGACTTTGTAATCCCTATACCTATACTTATACTTAATTATAATCTATCCAAGAAGATATATGTACCAAAATTTTACAAACACATCTTATGAAAACATACCTAAATTTACGTTATATAAAAAGAAGTAGTCAATCCAAAGTGAACTGATTACTATCTTTTTACAATAATTTTCATATTTTAAGTAAGATTACTTCTCTTTAGCTATTAGAGTTTTCATTTTTATCCATATCGAAAAAAAGAAATAGGAAGTGCATTATCATACACTTCCCATCTCAACAACTTATTTAAAATCTACTTTTAGCAAAGTATCCTTCACAGGCTAATTTATTAATTTATATTATAATTAAAACTTAAACATAATTATTTTATATGTTCAAATTTTTATATTTTTATATATTTCAATCTCTATATTATATATATCTTTATTATGATAATTTTAATATCTTACTTGCATCTTCGCAATACTTATTATCTTCTATAAATTTTATACTGTCGTTTATAGCACATTCAGAAGGTGCATTTACAACAACCGCTAATTCATCATCTTGAGCTATTATTTTAGAACTTATTAATTTATCTTTTAATACAGATATTATCTTGTCTTGTTGTGGATTTTTAAATCTAAGTAGAGCTTGACATTCATGTGATACAACTTTGTCTACATCTACTTTTTCTTTAATAAATGCATCTACATTATTTAGACGATGATCATATATATCGAGTACATCAGCATAAACTGCACTTCCTGTAGCATCTTTTCCAGCGCCTTTACCAACAAATGATACCTCTCCTAAGAAATCACCATTTACTACGATTATGTTAAACTCATTGTCTATTTTAGATATTATATCGTCATTTCCAACTAAAACTGGTCTGACATATCCATTTACCTTGCCATCGTGTATTTTGCTGCGTCCAACTAATTTTATTTTGCATCCAAGTTGTTTCGCATATTCTATATCCTTTGGCTCTATATTGTTTATTCCTTCAAGATAGAAATCTTTCCAGTATATTCTCTTTTTAAACGATAAAGTAGATAAGATTGATAACTTTCTACCTGCATCATATCCCATTACATCAGACTCCGGATTAGCCTCAGCAAATCCAAGCTCTTGAGCTTGTTTTAAAGCCTCATCATAAGATAAATTTTCATCATACATTTTTGATAAAATGAAGTTAGTAGTTCCATTTAATATTGCAGATATAGAGTCAATTTCATTTCCTTCTAGTGATTCTATCAATGGTTTTAAAACTGGAATACCACCACCGACAGATGCCTCAAATTTTATACAAACTCCATTTTCCTTAGCAAGACTTACTAATTCTCCGCCAAACTCTGCCAACATATCTTTATTTGCAGTTACTACATTTATTTTATTTTCTAAAGCTCTTTTTAGATATTCATATGATGGATGTAATCCACCTAATAATTCAACTATTACATCTACATCTTTATTAAATATATCTTCTATATCTGAAGTTAAAACGTCAGCGTGCTTTCTGTGGGCATGCTTGCTTACATCCCTGACAAGTATTCCTTCTATGCTTATGTCCCTCTTATCCTTATTGTTATCTATTATATCTACTAACCCACTCGCTACTGTTCCATATCCTAATATTCCTATTTTCATTTTTTACCCTCCTACTTGTAAATTTTTTATATTATTTATTGATTTTGTGTATTAAAAAAGAGGCTTACCCTCAAACTAAAATTCACTACGTTCATATCGCCAACGACTTCGTCCGTTGCTTAAGATAATAAGTTGGAATAAAAAAACTCGCCCTTATATAAAAAGGACGAGATATATTCCCGCGGTTCCACCTAATTTGATAAAAATCCACTCAAAATCTTAACGCGATTAACGGTAAGTCTTACTAAAATAAGAAAGAATCTTAAAACTTCAGACCACAGCTCCTAGGTAGTTTTCAATCCCTCTAATTTAGAAAATCTCCCAGCTTATAGATTTTCCTCTCTGGAAACCGAATTAGATTTACTCTTCCTATTCATTGCCTTTTTTAAATTAAATTAGTTACTAATATAATATGATATAATCAGAAAATTGTCAACATTCTTTTATATTATTTTTCCTTTTTTTGTAAATACCTTATTTATTAATTTCTCTGCGACTATGGTCATGTCTTTCACTTCTTCTTTTTATTCTTGTTCTATTTCTCTTTTTATATAGAAGTCTAGCATTAACTTCAGACCCCGCCAAAATCGTCCAACTGCTTAAATAAAGCCAAGTAATAAGAACGATTACGCCACCTAAACTGCCGTAGATTACGTCGTAATTTGAAAAATTATTAACATAAAAAGAATAACCATAAGTCACCGTAATCCATAAAAATGTAGATAATACAGCTCCAGGGATAGAGTCAGCAATCCTCATCTTTGTATTTGGTAAAGCTGTATAAAGTATAACTAGTATAATTATAACAAATAATATCCCCACGCTATATCTCAGGATATTCCATATATAAATAAAGTATTTATCGAGACCGATTAAGTCAAACACAAATGTACCTATTTTTTCCCCACCTATAAGTAAAACCATTGATATTAAAATAAGTAATAATAACATAACTGAAAAAATTATCGATATAAGTAATACCTTAAAAAAAGATCTATTTTCATTCACTCCATAAGATCTATTAATCCCTCTTATCAAAGATTTTACCGCCTTTGACATAGACCATGTAGCTAAGAAGAAACTGCTTATTAAAAGTTTAAAACTTCTATTGCCTATAACTGACCTAATCAAAGTATTAAGCACCACAAACGCACTTGCAGGGATAAGACTTTCTAGTAAATTTATATATCTATTTAAATATATAACAGGGATAAAAACTACTGCACTTATTGTAAATAATAAAAACGGGAATAAGCTAAGTAATAAATAAAAAGCTACCTCTGCTGCTCTCGAGTTTATATTTCCAATTTCTATTGTTCCATAGTTTCTCTCAAAGCGATATTTTATATGCAGCACTTTTTTTACTATTTTATTTATATTGTTCAACTCCTTTCAATATTTTGTTTTATATTGAATATTTTTCAAGATTTCTTTATATACATTATAATAAATTATTTGTGTTTTTTATTAACTAAATATTATTTTTTGCTTTGTATTAAATTATATGTAGGTTTTGGATGGGATTTTTCTTAAGATAGTATTAATTTTTTGGATTGGAATAAAAAATAGGGTTGGGTACCCTATTTTTTATTTATTTTATTCTATAGAATATATTAATCATTAAATTTTTTACTTTTCAAAGTAATGTATTCCTTCTAGAGTTAAATCAATACTCATTTGATTATTTATATAAATTTTACTATCTTTAGTGATACAATTATTAAGTTTTAATTCGTCTATTATATCTTTTATGCAAGATTCTATATTTGGAATAAATGAAAACTCATCAACTTCAAATATAAAACTATTTTTATTTAATAGACTTCTTTTTTCTAAAACCTTATACAGAAATAATTCTGTATCTTTTCTCATCTTTTACTTCCTCCCTTCTTACTTATTAGTTTATAAATGTAGTAACTATATCAATAAATTTTTGCAAATTACTTATTAATACTGGTATACCATTTGCAACAGTTATAATAGGTGCTAATGACTTTATTCCAATTTTTATGTTACCTTTTTTAGGTTGTTGATTTTCTATTTCTGATCTTATCATATCTATAGCATCAATAGCTTCTTCTTCATCTTTTGGTGATAATTTAGATAAATCTAACTTAATTTTTCTTATAAGTTTGTCTATTTCCGAAAAATCATTTGAATTATATTGTGTTGCATTTAATGTACTATTCCCCTGTGAGATATTAACTTGTCCACCGCTCACATTAAACATCATATTTTCATCTAATCCCATATCTATTCCCACCTTTGTTAAATACTCTTCTATATTAGTTATTAGTACTAATAAAACTCTGTCATTAAATTCTTTTATACATTCTTGAAATTTTTTCACATTATATTGACCAATCATAGCTAAATGAACCTTCGAGTCTATTTCTAAAATATGATTCAAAATTTTATATATTTGATAACTTTCCATTTCTGTAGTTGGTCCAAAATTGAATTTTATAGCCCCATAACTTGTTGTAACTTGATTATATTCTTTTTCAGCGTCAAAATCTGAATCATATCCTGTATTAATATAATCTAATATTATCTCATTATTATCTATAAAATTTATAAATTTTTTTAATACCATATTATATTCATCCCATTTAACACGCATCATTCTGCTTGAAATAGTATTAAAAGAATACATCATTTTTTTCAAATCTTTCTTATTCATCTCCATAATCTTTCACCCCACAATATGGACAATAACTTCCACTAAATTTTAATATTGGTTTTATTTTTGCTTCTTTTTTACAACATTTATAAAGTTTCTTTTGCATTGTATCAATACTAAGCATAATAGGTTGTTCATACTCTTTTTTAAACCCATTCTTAGTAACCTTTAATAAACCCTTACTGCTTTTCTCCATTTCTTTCAATTTCTTCATTAACATTTCTTCTACTTTGTTTTCAATTATCTTTTGTGACAATTCTAGTACATCTTCTGTAATATAATCTTCACATGTTAAACCACAATTAGGACAGTAAATATTAAATATACTTTCACTTTCAAAATCTTCTGGCTTTAATTTAAATAGGCCACCACAAAATTCACATTTTAGTAACACAAATCCTTCATTATCACTAGGTATTTCAATTTCAAACTTAATAGTATCATCCATAATCTCTCACCTCCCTTTCAATTATTTTTTAGGGTTATTTTATTTATATCCAAATCTACTTTATCCACAAATTTATTTTTTTATTATATCTATAATACATTCCCAATTTATATAATCTAAATTTTTAAATCTTATTTCAGATTCACTTTATAAAACATAAAATTTGACTTTATGAAAAAGTCTGTAAATATCAAATAGCTTTCTATAATAAATTTAAATTATAAAAGAAAGTTATTTTTTATATCAAAAAATTAACTTAATCTAAGAATAAATATAATATAAAATAAGACATAGGCTAATTTAATCAATCTATGTCTTATCAAAAACTTCTAATCTTTAAAAATGCTTACTTTGTCATATTTCAAATTAACAATATAGTCATCAAATTCTGCAAATTTAGTCCATTTATAATCAATATCTCTATTACTTAAATGAATTGCACTTTCTATAGAAGCATCATAATTAAAACATTTATTTATAAAACTTTTATTAAAACTATGGCTATTATTCCCTCCTATTTTAATAAATTCAGAGAAGTTAACAGGTTCTGTTAATTTAAATTCTTTACATATGTCTGCATAATTATCTATTTCCATATTTAGTTCAAAATTTTTATCTATTTTCATTGGAATCGCTAAATTTATACACTGAGGAAATGCAGTAACACTATTTTTAACTTTTTTAGAAGCATATGCTATTCCATCAATATTTAATTCATTCAAACACTGCATTATTAATTGTGAAATTATATATTCAGATTTAAATTTTCTTTCTTTATTTTTTATAGAAAATGAAGTTGCATATACTAACGGCATAAATTCTATCATATTTTGTAATAATTTAATATTTTTTTCATCTTCATTATTTTCTACAATAGCTTGTATTTGCCTATTTATTAAATGATGATCAATTACTAAATTTAATATATTTAAGTTTTCAGGTAATTCAAATGCAGAAACATTAAATATATTATCTTGAGGTTTATCCATTTCTAACCAACATACATAAGATGTAGTTCCTAAATATAAACAAGGTACTCCCGGAACACTAAATCTTTGAGTAGATACAAGTTCTCGATTACAAAATGGTATATGTAACATATCTTTTCTTTCAAATGATGAATTACTTAATCTCGCTTTATAAAAACATAATGTTGCCTCTTTTCTTTCTAGGTTCATATCATCTTCTTTATAAGGAAAATCTTCAAATGCATAAACACCTCTAAACGCATAACTTTTATTTAGTTCAGATACTATAAACTTATTTGAAATATATTTTTTTAATAAGTTCATAATTTGATTTTTAGCTTCTGATATATCTGCATTATAATAATATTCTATACTTTTTATTATTAATTTAATATTTTCTTTTACACTATCAATAATATCCTCTGAAAAATCTATATTCTCTATATAATTTTCATAATTACTTAATCCATCTTTTAATTTTAAATAATATTCTTTATCAGTGTTTAATATAATAGGCATTTTAAATTCTTCTAAATCTATTTCATTGATATTAATTTTATCCAAAATAATTTCTCCTTTCTAAATTTATAATGAATTATTCCTCGGCAAATGCAACTTCTTTAAATCCAACTTGACCATTCATAAGTAATGGTAGAAGAAAATCTCGAAGAGAAGTGAGTTCTTTATTTTCATTTGCATTCAGAAAAATCTTATCAAATATCACATCAATTGATTTATTAAACTCTTTAATAATATTTTTAGTTGGAATTATAATAGGTATTGATTCTATATTTGGTTGATTTAAACCAGGTTGTGCTGCTTTCATAGCTAAATTTACTAGTATTTTTTTTATATAATTTTTTTCCAAAGTTAAATATATATAATTTTGATATAAGTTATTGTATTTACTTCTAACAATAAATACATGTGAATTTATTGCACATTTTTCATGTGGAAAATTGTTTTTTGCCATTGAAACATGTCCAATACCAGCTCCATCTTTATATATTAATACATCATTGGATTTTACAATACCTTTCTTTAGTGAATTAAAATATTCTTGTGGAATGTATTTTTCTGAAGAAAAATCATATTTTCCTATAGATATTATATTTTCAGCACCTATACTTGGAATCCCATTATTTATACTATCTATTATTCCACCTTTTGGTCTATTTCCACATTCTAATTCACTTATAATATCTTTAAAGCATCCAACTTCCCATCCTTCAGGAATTTTTCTCTTTAACTCTTCATTCCAAACCATTTTTCCACCATTTGATTTATATGGTTTACCTTCTTCATTTGGAAATTCAAATTGTAAAAACCAATAATCATA
>ERZ857750.2738-NODE-2738-length-15997-cov-4.500000_pt1 | contig 15997 bp, 17 predicted proteins | sample MGYA00519915_ERZ857750 | MGnify/ENA primary metagenome ERZ857750 (study PRJEB31778, sample SAMEA3449358) | human gut metagenome | biome: human gut; feature: human-associated habitat; material: faeces | place: United Kingdom | collected 2010/2012 ... | reverse complement strand
TTTAAATGGAAGCATTTCCTTTTGAATGCGTTTCCTGACATTTTCCAAAGCCCACGTAACGTATCTGACTACGTGAAATCGATCAATAACAATGGTGGCATTAGGAAAAAATGTTTCGGCAATTTCCCTATAAACATAATTCATATCCATTATAAAATAACGTACATCTTTTCTGTTCTTAAAATTCAACAGATAGTCTTTAAGCTTATACTGAGTTCTTGATGGAAGAATGTCAAAAATCTTATGATTTTTAGGATTAGTAAGTATAGCCTGAAATTTTTCACCATTTGCATTCCCCTTAAATTCGTCAATTGATAAAACATGAGGGAGAATTGAGGGCTTGGGAAATTTTACATCATTTAATCTTCTAAAGATTGAAGAAGATGATATCCCCAAATATCTTGCAACGGAACTTACATTTAAGGTTTGGTTGAGCATGTTTATTGCAAGAAAGTTAAGTCGATTTGTAATACGACAGTGTTTTGACAATAAAGTAAAATTCTCTAAAAAATGTTTTCCACAACAATCACAATGATATCTGCGTTTGGAATAAAAAAGTAATACATTTTTTCCGAGTATTGGAGTATCTTTTATAATTGATTTACGATAGTCGTGAACCTTGTTTGTTATGGCACCACAATTTGGACAAACATGATCACGTCTTTCTAATTTGAAGGAAATACATATATTTTCAGGTGTAGATTCCACATTTGTTATAATTAAGTCTTTTATTTCTAAGATATTTGATATAAAATCATTGTTAGGCATAGGCGACCTCCTTTGTGTTATTTTGTGGTGATTTAATTATAATGGATTTGGGTGTCTATGCCTATTTTTTTATGTAAAAATATAAAGGCTCTAAACTTTACCCCCAAGTAAAGTTTAGAACCTATATAGATATCGGTTTGCAGGGGATTAGTAAAATATTTTTAAATTGTTCATAGACATTGGTGTCTAGTGAAAGATATTTGGTATTTCTCGCTTTACATCGTGTTCTTACATTCCTAAATAGAGTAACCTGTAAGTGTGAGGGAGGAGTAAACTGGATTCGAAGAAAATAGGATTATTTTTAGAACAACTTCGGAAGGCAAAGGGAATGTGTACATAAGCAGTTTTTTGAATATTAATATTGACAGATGCCATGTGAAGTTGGACTTGACAATATAGGAAGGAAAGATTACTATGAAATTATAATCAGTAACAGAGAGCGGAAAAAAAGATAATGGAGTATTAGTCAAAATACTATAAAATTTTATTGGTCAATTAAGCATACTAATACAATAAATATATGTATATTCACGGAATACAAAAAGCATAAATAATATGTACGAACATATGCTATAATAATTATTCAAAAAGTATGCGAAATTTATTGATAAAAACAAAATATAAAATCAAATTATTTTTGTTGAGATTCATATAAGAAGAAATAGAAATGGCGGATTTGTAAGTAGTTGGAGTTGTCAATTATAAATGACAAGATGACAGAACTAGGATGTCAAATATGAGAAAAAGGGGGTTTTTACCATAGAGAATTCACAAAAATATTATATATTACTATTAAATTTATGGTGTATAAGGAAGTAAATATGAGTAAATTTGCAAAGCATTTAATAGTTGGTATGTTAACGATGTTGTTTCTTAGTTTTACGGTCACGATTTATGCAGAAGAGCACGATTTGGTAATGTATGATTATGTTAATAAGACAGAATATCAATATTCTTCGCAAATAGATTTCGACGTAACAGAGAAAACAAAAGTGGCAGAAAAAAATAGTGAAAAAGTTGCATTAGAATATAGGAGGAATGTTGAATGAATAAAAAAAGAATAGTATACTTACTGTTAATTGTAATGTTTTGTCAATTAGTTAGTATACAAGAAAGTAGTGCTGCAACAAAAGATAAAGAAATAGGATTTTCAACTAAAAAAATAACTGTTACAGAGGGAAAGAAAATCAATATAAGATTAAAAAAAACAACAAAAAAAGTTAAATGGAAAGTAACAAATAAAAAAGTAGTTAAATTAATAAGAAAAAAAGGAAAAAGAAACAATATAATTACGATAAAAGGTAAAAAAAAGGGGACATGTAGGATAACGGCTAAGTGTGGGAAAAAGAAATATAGTATTAAAGTTATAGTAAAACCAAAGGGAGCAAACATTAGTAATAGCAACAAAAAGATTGAAGCGAAAGTGGTAAAAAATGTTATTTCGAAAACAGATGATTTAGAGATAATAGTTAAAAATACAGGAAAAGAAACATACTATATTAGTTACGAACCGGGCAGATTAGAAAGAAAGGAAGGTAGTAATTATGTTGAATTAAAATTGAAAAATAATATAAAGTGGATAGAAACTGCCTTGATTTTATGCAGTGGTCAGGAGAAGAAAATAAATATTCCGATTAATGCATATTACGAGAGTGTAACTTCAGGCAACTATAGATACACTAAAAAAATTGGTAAAGAAAATGTAAGTGTTGAATTCAAAATAGATTAATTGGTAACTGTGTGTGAAATATACGAGAAGAAGACTTGGCAGAATATTTAAATTTGTTCCCTAAATATTTATAGGAAACAGAGAGGCTCTTTGTCAAGCATGGGGGTAACCCAAGTTTATAACCAGGTTGTGAATAACATTCATAACCTGGTATTTTTAAATCGAAGTTATTAGAATCCTGTTTCTAAAATTCTCAAAATTTCTAAATCCATAAGCATTTCGCTTAATCACCTTAATCTTATTATTTGTACCTTCAGTAAATCCATTAGAATATGGACAATCAAATGCATTGAGTATGTATTTTGACCAATTTGCCAGCATTGTAAGAGTTGCATTAAATTCTTTTAATTCGCTGGCCTGAGTTGCAAGTATAAATTTTCTTAATCGTTTATAAGCTACATTTCTATCAGAAGAATCCATAAAATCATAAAATAATTCTTTCAAATGATAAGCAATGGCAAGGTCATTTGACTGTGTAAGCATTACTTCCAGAGCTTGTTTGTTTTCGGCACTAAGTTTATGATAGTGAGATAAAAGTATGCGTCGGCTCCGCTTGAAATATTTTCTTTTAAATGGAAGCATTTCCTTTTGAATGCGTTTCCTGACATTTTCCAAAGCCCACATAACATCGATTGTGCTAGCACAAAGAAAACTCTCTTTTTCCATTCCATATATCCTCCAAATAACGTATAATATTATTTATACGAAAAGGAGCATATCTATGAAATTAAAAAACGTATTAATCACAGTAAGCGATATAGAAGAATCTAAAAAGTTTTACCATGACTTATTTGGTTTAGATGTTATTTTAGACACAGACGGAAATATAATTTTAACCGAAGGTCTTGTTCTTCAGGATATAAATATTTGGAAAGAAGCTTTGAATGGTGATGTGATTCTGCAAAATAATGCAAGTGAACTATATTTTGAAGAAACTAATATAGAAAATTTTGTGGATAATTTAAAACAAAAATATCCTAACATTAAGTTTGTAAATGAACTTACAACTTTTAACTGGGGACAAAAGATGGTAAGGTTTTATGATTTAGACGGAAATTTAATTGAAGTGAGAACACCAATGTAGGCAGGTTTTAATAATTCGAAATTCAGAAGATTGAAAGGAGTAGCAATATGAGTGAAGTATTAAAAGAAATGAAGGAAAGAAGAAGTATTCGTAAGTACAAAAGTGAAATGGTTCCACAGGATGTACTTGATAAGATTATAGAAGCCGGTTTATATGCAGCTAGTGGAAAAGGCACACAAAATACAATAATTATTCAGGTAACTAAAAAAGAACTTAGAGATGAAATTGCTGAAATGAATAGAAAAATTGGCGGTTGGGAAGAAGGTTTTGATCCTTTTTATGGTGCACCTGCAATGTTAATTGTTTTGGCAAAGAAAGACTGGCCTACAGGAATTTATGATGGAAGTTTGGTTATGGGTAATCTAATGCTTGCAGCACATGATTTAGGTATTGGAAGTTGCTGGATACATCGTGCAAAAGAAGAATTTGAAACACAGTGGGGAAAGGAATTGCTTAAATCACTTGGAATTGAAGATGAATACGAAGGCATAGGCCATTGTGCTTTAGGTTATGTTGATGGAGAATATCCTAATACACCGGAGAGAAAAGAAAATAGAGTTTATTATATAAGATAGAGAGAAAAATATGAATAAAAATAAGAAAAAAATAATTGAAGTGTGTAATTTAACAAAAGAATACAAGAATAAGTTGGCAATTGATGACTTGTCTTTTGATGTGTATAAAGGAGAAATTTTAGGTTTACTTGGTCCTAATGGAAGTGGTAAAAGCACCTGCATTAACTCAATTTTGTCATTGCTTAAATATCAAAAAGGCACAATTAAAATTTTCGGAGAGGAAATGAAACCTGATTCCTATGATATAAAGGAAAAAATAGGGGTTATATTTCAGGATGTTGCTGTTTTTGATGAATTAAATGTATATGATAACATAAACTATTTCTGTGGCTTATATATTCAGGATAAGAAAATCAGAAAGCAGTATGTAGAAGAAGCCATTGAGTTAGTAGGTCTTGGTGAATTTAAAAAGTTTTTACCTAAACAATTGTCAGGTGGTCTTTTAAGGAGATTAAATATTGCTTGTGGAATAGCTCATAAGCCAAAATTAATTTTTTTAGATGAGCCAACAGTTGCAGTTGATCCTCAAAGTAGAAATAACATTTTAGATGGCATAAAAAAGTTAAGGGACAATGGGGCAACAATTGTTTACACAACTCATTACATGGAAGAAGTAGAAATTCTTTGTGACAGAATTATTATTTTAGATAAAGGAAAAATAATAGCTCAGGGAACAAGCGAAGAGTTAAAACAGCAGGCTAACATTGAAGAAAAAATAGAGCGTGTAGGCCCTACATTAAATGATGTATTTTTGAAATTAACAGGAAAGGAATTAAGGGACTAATGTTTATTCATAATTTGAAGTATACAATACAAACATTGTTCAAAAATAAAATATTAATATTTTGGACCTTTGTTTTTTCTATTATTTTAGGAATCTTCTTTAATATGGCGTTTTCAAATATTGAAAAGGATGAGCAGTTAAAGGTATTTGACATTGCTGTTGTTAATGACAGTCAATTTGAAAAACAGATAATTTATAAGGAAACCTTGAAAGAGTTATCTGATAAAGACAGTAAGAATCAATTGTTTAATATTAAATATGTTACAAAGAAAAAAGCGGATTCTCTTTTAGATGACTCAGAAATTGAAGGTTATATTCAATTTAAAAATAATGAACCTAATGTTGTGGTAAAAGAAAATGGTACATACGAAACTTTACTTAAATTTGTTGTAACAGAAGTTAAACAAAACAAAAGTGTTATTGAAGAATTGTGCAAGAAAAATATAGAAACACAAATTGCAAAAGGAAATACATCTTTTGATGGAGAAAAAATTGCCAAAGAAAATTTGCTAAAAATTAATGACACACATGTTAAATTAATGGACAAATCAAGTGCAAATTTAGGTTATATGCAAATTGAATTTTATACTTTAATAGCTATGGCATGTTTGTATGGTGGGACTCTTGGACTTACCGCAATTAACACTTGTTTGGCAAATATGAGTAGCAAAGGAAAAAGAATTTCAGTATCGCCTAACAGAAAAAGTATAATCGTGCTAAGTTCGGCAGTTGGCTCATATATAGTAAGCCTTGTTGGAATAGCAATTTTGATGGCATTTTTGAAATTTGTTATTAAAGTTGATTTCGGCGGTAATCTGCCATTGGTTCTTTTACTTACATTAATTGGTGATTTGGCAGGAATATCATTAGGTGTACTTATTGCATCTGTGTTAAAGGTGTCTGAAAATGCCAAAGTAGGTATAACAATAGCTGTAACAATGTTTTTCTCTGTTTTGTCGGGCATGATGGGTGTAGCTCTTAAATATGAAATCGATAAAAACGCCCCAATAGTTAATCTTGTTAATCCTAACAATTTAATAACAGATGGTTTTTACTCATTGTATTATTACGATACATTAAACAGATATTTTAGGGATGTTTTCTATTTATTAATATTTATTGCAGTCTGTTTGATAATTTCTTTCGTAAGTTTAAGGAGGGAAAAGTATGACAGTCTTTAAAACAATATTAAAAATATTAAACAAGAAAAAAGGAATGTTGATTCTTTATACAGCAATACTTATTTCAATTACGGTTTTAAACCAAACATCAGGCAGTAATGCAGTTGATTTTGAGGATTCAAAACCGGACATATTAATTGTAAATAAAGATGGAGATAATGCGATAACAAAAGGATTTACAGATTATATAAGCAAACATTCAGAAATTAAAGACATTGATATTAACAATGAAGAAAAGGTGGATGATGCACTTTTTTATCGAGATGTAAATTTTATTATTTACATACCGAAGAATTTTGGAAAGGATTTAATGGAGGGTAAGATGCCCACATTAGAATATAAGTCTACAAAAGACCAATATTCCTCATATACCAAAATGCTGGTAGAAAAATACATAAAAATGATAAACGTATATAAGGATTATTACACGGGAGAAGAACTTATAAGTAAAGTAAACAAAGTGGTAAATGATGAGGTAAAAGTAGAATTAAAGACTTCTCTGGATACATCAAAGTTAAGCAGTATGACAAGATATTTCAATTTCTTAAATTATGCTCTTTTGGCAGGTTGCGTATACTGCATAAGTATGATTTTAGCAAGTGTAAAAGAAAATAATGTTAGAAAAAGAACAATAATCAGTAGCTACAATTACAAAAAGTTTAACAGAATTGTTTTACTTACTAATGGTATTCTGATTCTGGTAATGTGGATTTTCTACATGGTACTTAGTGGAATTTTATTTAAAGATTTGCTTATAAGTACCAATGGCTTAGCTTACATTTTAAATGCCCTTATGTTTTCAATTTGCAGTTTAACCATAGGATTTTTTATTGGAAATATTACTCAAAATAAAAATGCCATAGGCGGAATTGTAAATGTGGTGGCGCTAGGTTCATCGTTCTTATGTGGATGTTTTGTGCCGGTAGAGTATATGCCTGATTATGTTATAAAAATAGCACACGTTTTACCAACGTATTATTTCGTTGCAAATAATGAATTAATAAAAGGTATGGAAAGATTTAATTTCACTGCTATTAAACCATTACTAATTAATGGAGCGGTAGTTTTAGGTTTTAGTATCTTGTTTACTGTCGCCACAAATATTGTAAGCCGTAAGAAACAAACAATTGCTTAAAAAAACTAAAAAAGTTATAATAGGAGAAAACAAAATGAACGAAGTTCATTTTCTAGGAAATTTTTCGACGAAATGCCGCCGACTGAAAGGAGAAATGATTATGGCAAGTGAAAAAGATATAGAAAACCTTATGAAAATGTTAGATGGTAAGGTGGAAGCAGGAACAAGCAGAATTAACGTAACAGCTACAGATGCTTTTGCTGATGGTGAGATAAAGGAAGTTCATCATCATGGAAGATGTGATGTGGGTAGTGCATGGGCAAAGGGAACAGTGAAGAATCCTGAATGTATTGATATACCTACGGAAATCGAACCAGAGGACTAGATTAATTAGAACAAAAAATGACTAAAACAAAATAAACCAGCCTTCAATAGTCATAACATAATTTGGCAAAATGAAGGCTGGTTTATTTTTCATAGTCTTTTTAGCAGTTTATTTGTTTCTTGTATAAAATAAATGTTACAAATGCAGTTATAAACTCAGTAATCCAAAAACTGTGCCATACACCGGTTGAACCTATCAACAGATTCAAAATAAAAGCAAAGCCAAGCATTACGAAAATATATCGTAACATTGAGATTATCAAAGAAGAAAATCCCTTACCTAAAGCTTCAAGACTTCCTGATACAGTAATTGATACAGAGGAAATAATAAAGCCAATACTAATTATTCTTAAGGCAGTAAGTCCAATTGAAATTGTATCGGGATTAGCAGTAAACAAACCAATTAATTTTCCTGGAATTAATAAACAAAGAACTGTTCCAAGTGCCATTACTGTCAATATAATTGAAAGAGCAGTTTTGAATATTTTCTTAACTCTTGTATATTCTTCGGCACCGTAATTATATGAAATTAACGGTCTCATGCCCTGCACAACTCCATTTGCAGTTAAATACAAAAACGTCTGTAATTTATAGTAGGCACCAAGCACTAGAACATAGCCTTCTGAATAAACAGAGAGAATACTGTTTAAAACTGATACCTGTAATGAAGGTAAAGCCATGTTTAAAGTAGCAGGAAAACCTATTGAGTATAGCTTCTTAACTAAATTCTTATTAAATTTTAAATCTTTCACCGTAACTTTAACAGGAATTGGTCTAAATATATAAAAAAGAATATACCCAAGTAAAGTTGCTACCTGTCCGATTACAGTGGCAATTGCCGCACCTTTAATACCAAGTTTTGGAAAAATACCTAAGCCAAAAATTAATATAGGGTCAAGGATTATATTGGTAACACAGCCTAAAATCATGCATATCATGGAAACCTTCATTTGACCCACAGCCTGAAATATTTTTTCAAAACTAATGGAAATTGCTATTGGAATTGAAAAAGCAAAAACAATATAAGAATATGTTAAGCCATTGGAAATTACATTTGCATTATCAGTAAATAGTCCAAGATACAATTTAATTGTGGAAATACAAATAATTGTTAATAGTATTCCATGAAAAATATTGCATAATAATCCTAAAGTAGTTGCGTTGTTTGCTACTTTTTGATTTTTTGCCCCTAAGTAAAAAGCAACAAGGACGTTAATACCTATTCCAAATCCTACAGTAACAGCTGTTACAATGTTTTGGATTGGGTAAACTAATGACAGGGAAGTCATTGCATCTTCACTTATTTGCGCAACAAAATAACTGTCTACAATATTATATAAGGCATTTACCAGCATTGAGATTGTCATCGGTAATGCCATGGATAAAACCAACGGAAAAATTGGTTTTGTTTTCATAAAAGTCTGTTCCATTTCTTTTCTCCAACACATAAAAAATCAAGTTCCAAAAAATTATAATAAAAAATTAAATTTAATGCAATAAAAAAGAAATAGCCTTCGTATAACAATTGAACAACAAAAAAAGAAAAGGGTATGAAAAGTCCTCAGTTTGTTTTCGAAAACAATGAAATTACAGGTAAATCAAAAGATTACATCAAATTTCTACGTTTAATATATGTTTGACTTAATAAACTTTAAATTGTACTATTGTATAGGAAAACAAAAAAGGTAGGAATGGAAGTATGGATGAAAATAAAAAACAGTATGGTAATGATGCCATAAACGAAGATTGGTTTGAAGCTATTTCAAAAGGCGATGACCAGGCATTCACAGAATTGTATTATTCCAGTTACAAGGAATTGTTTGGTTTTCTCTTATCACTAACAAGGAATAAAGAAGACGCGGAGGATTTGCTTCAAAATACATATATAAGAATTAGAAATGGTAGTCACTTATATAAAAAACAGGGTACACCAATGACTTGGATGTGTGCCATAGCAAAAAATCAATATTTAGATTTTGTTAGAAAAAATAAAAAGAATAACAGTGTAGATTACGACGAAGTTGAAAACTATGTTTCAGAGGGCATGGAAAAACAAAGCCCGCAAATGAAAAATGTAGAAGACAAAATGTTAATAGAACATATATTTAACATTTTGGGAGAAGAGGAGCGAACCATTGTTACCTTACATATGATTGATGGCTTGAAGCATAGAGAGATTGCAGAACTCGTAGGTTTATCTTTATCGACGGTGTTATCGAAATATAACCGGTCGCTTAAGAAATTGAAGAATTGTCTTGTGGATTATTAGAAAGGAGGTCATTATGCAGGAAAAAGATATTAGAGAAAAACTTAATAAGGAACTGGAAGAAATGGCTCCAGATATGTTACAAAAGATATTAGATACTCCAATTGAACCTATAAAGAGTGAAAAGGAATTATTTGGAAAAGACAGACCTTTATTTAAAGAGAAAAGTAATGTTATTCATTATTTTAAAGTACCTGCTATAGCAACATTAGTAGCAGCATGTTTCGTGGCATTAATTATGATTATGCAACCATTATTTAATTTTGGTGGAAATCAAAAACAGTTGGCATTTTCAATTGTAATTGATGTAAATCCAAGCATCACAATTGATGTAAATGACGATGGAAGTGTTAAGAAGATTAAAGGTGGCAACAAAGAAGGAAAAGCGATTGCCAACTACACGTTAAGTGAAATGCAGGATAATGACGGATATGAAAAAGCAATTAATCTTGTTGTAAAGAATCTTCGAAAAGAAGGTTATTTAAAGAAAAACAAGAAGAATGTAATGCTTGTTTCAGCAATAAATAAGTCATCAGACAACAAAGAGGAAGCAAAGAAACTTGATAGCGAAAAACTTGCACAAATTAAAACAGAAACAAACGAAGCAATTAAGATTCGTAAGTTAAAGTGTAAGGCAGTATACCAAAACGTTAAAGTTACTAAGAAAATAAAAAAGGTTGCAAGAAAGAATGATGTTTCTCTTGGAAAAGCTAACCTTTGTATTGAAATTTCAAAAGAAGATAATGAAAAAATCAGTACATTATGTCAAAGTAAAATCAGCACTTTAGTTGATAAGGCTGAACACAACAAAAATATTGTAATTGATACAGTTGAAATTGCGGGTGAAGATTTTAATACAGAACCGGTAACTAATGGCGGTGAAACTGAATCTGTTTCAGATGTTCAGGAAAGTGTTTCAATGACAGAAGCAACAACAGAAATGGAAACACAGGAAACAGTAGTAGAGGAGACAACAGATTCCACTCCTAAAGAAACTCAAATACAAATAGAAAGCACTCAGGTTGTTACTGAAGAAACAAACTAAGTGCTTTCTGTTAAAGGTATTTACCTTGAATAATATCCATATCATTAAAATATTTATTAATATAGTTAAGAACTAATTTCTTGTTGCCGCTCCATTGAGGTTCAATGAGTAGTGACTTAGGACCATCACCTGTTAGTCTGTGAATAACAATATCAGATGGAATATTACAAATACATTCACCAAGAAGTGAAGCGTATTCTTCAAGTGAATAAATATGAAATTGATTTAAGAAATACTCCTTTTCTAAAGGGGTATTTTTTAATACATGAAGAAGTTGTAACTTAATACCTGAAATTGGTTTAGAACAGACATATTTTACACTTGGCCTTGTTACTGAAGGAGTATTAATTACATCAAGGGATTTATTTGAACAAAATGGATCAGCATTGACAAAAGACAGCAAGTACAAGTTTATAGATGTTAAAAATTCAGGCTGGCTAAATAATCAAATAGAAAATTATGTAGCCGCAGTAGTCAATATAGACAAGAGCAATTATACAAGAGAGTTTATTGCTACAGCTTATGCACAGATACATTATCAGGATGGTTCAGTTGAAACAATATATGGAGGTGAAGGTGCAAGATATAGCGACTCACGTTCAGTGTCTTATATTGCAAAGCAGATAAAATTAGATTCAAATTATTACAATAGTTTATCTACAACAAATAAAAACATAATTGATAGATTTGCAAATAATTAGAATTTGCAAATAATAGATTTATTGACAATATAGCAATATAATGATATTCTCCACTTAAGAGAATAAATGAGCGAAAAAGATTATGAAAGACATTAATTAGGGACAGAATTATAAAATCCAGACATTACATTAATTAATGAATCAGATTATCTGAAGTTCTATGTGATGGCTGGATTTTTTTTTATAACAAGACATTTTTCGCATAAGATGACAATAGTGAATGGGTGGGAAGATGGATTGATATTCAAGAACGATATTTATAAGTTATGTTTATTTATAATTAATTTAAAAGGCCTTCGAAATAAACATACTTATTTATATGAAAAAATGGGAAAAATGAAAGGAGAAAATGCATAAACAAACGAAAGAATGAAAGATAAACAAATTGTGGTTATTGTTATTGCAACCAATATATCAACAGCATATTGGGGCAAAATAAAAAGCTACGAAATGTAATGTGCAGTTAGACAAGTTATGATTAGATTCAAATACCAGGAGCAGATGATCAGACAGTTGTAAAAGGACGTTGGGTAGTTGCAAAAGCTGCAATAGACTATAGTATAGCCTGTTTAGAATCAAATAATATTGGGGATGCAGCAGAGATAATATATGCATTAGAAGATCAAACCTATACAAGCAATAGTCAATTATTTTTAAAAAAAGTTTGACTAAATATGTTCAAGATAACGGCTGGTATATATCAAAAGATGTGACAAATGCAAATATTGATTAAATTTGTCGTGTAATAGTTTATAATTAACAATTGCATTTGAAAATATATATTGCTTTATATTTGAATAGAAAGGACAAGATTATGAGCATAAATTTAAAATCGAAGTTGGGAATTTTTATAAAATCTATGATAATAGTTTTTATGTTAATTGTTGTGGGAGTAATGCCCACAAAGTTGGTTAGTGCCAAAGTAATAAAGAATGACAAGACAGGAATACCTGATAAAGCTTTATATCAGGCAATATTGTTTGAAACTGGAAAAAATAGTAATCAGAAGATAACAGAAAAAGACCTGGAAAACGTATATTCTATTGGAGATTATTTTATAGAAAAAAATGAAAATAGAAAAATAAAAAGCTTAAAGGGAATTGAAAAATGCAAAAAATTGTTCAGTTTAGAAATACCTATATGTGGATTAAAAAACTTAAAAGGAATTGAAAAATGTAAAAATTTAGAATTCTTAACAATTAGAAATGGAAATTTAGAAGCGGTTAATAATCTGGCACAATTATCAAAATTACAGAAAATTACCATGAAAAATGTAAAAGTAAAAGATTGGAATGGTCTGGGAATGCTAAGACAAATAACAAATCTTGAAATTTACAAAGGCAATTTGAAAAATTTAAAACAAATTAAAAAACTTGGAAAAATTGAGTATATAACTATTAAAAAAACAAAAATAACCAATGTAAAAGGTATTGAAAAATTAAAGAACTTAAAAGGAATGTATTTTGCTGATAATAAATTGAAAAAAATATCAGGAATTCAAAATTTGAAAAAATTAGAGGATGTTGATGTATCTAATAATAAATTAACACAATTACCATCTATGAAGAAACTGAAAAAATTCAATTTAGAATTCTCAAGTTTTGCCGGAAATAAACTTAGTAAAAAAGAGCTGAAAAAGAAACTTCCATCTAATGTGCCAAATTGGTGGATAGATGATGAAGCAATTTTGCAAAAGACAAAAAAGAAATTAGAAATAAAAAATAAAAACAAAATAACAGCATCAACTAAAAGTATTACAGGAATGACAGAGAAGAATACAAAGGTAAAGTTGATGACGTTAAAAGGAGAAAAAATAAAGGAAGTTAAAGCAAATCAAAAAGGAAAGTTCAAATTGAATGGACTGGATTTGAAGCAATATCAGGGGAAACAACTAAAAATAGTAGTATGTAAGCGACTTCATGATTATATAAATGGTGAAGGAGGGGATTATATATTAAAAACTATAAAATTTAAAGTAAAAAAATAGATATTCTATTATAAATGATGGAGCTGTAAGTTTATGAAATGGACTTACAGCTCCTGTATTTACAGAACTTTATTATGCAAGTTATAAGCAGTTTTAGTTTTATTGGTAGCACCAACTCTTTACAATAACAATGATTCAAAAAAGTAGCATTTTCCGTAGTTATTGATGTAAATCCAAGCATTAGAATATCTGTAAATCATGACGGAACAATACACAACGTTAAGGCAATAAACAATGATGGAAAAGAAATAGCAGCTTACGTCAACAGTGAGTTACAAGATGAAGACAAATACACAAGTGCAGGGCGGTCTATCAAAAAGTAGATGTATCAGCAAAAGTGGCAAGAGTTGCAAAGAAAAACAATGTATCCGAAGGCAAGGTTTCGCTTTGTATAAAATTGGCAAAAGAAGATAAGGCAACTGTAAAAGAAATGTGTAATGAAAATATCGAAAAGTTGGCTAATAGGGTTGAACATAGTAAAAATCCTGTTGTTGACAGTATTGCAATTGTAAAAGATAACAATATACAGATGGAAGATTTTTCTGAAACAGAAAGTATGGCTGAGATAACTGAGACAGAGGATGCAAATCAGCCCCCAAACGAAACAACCGATCTGACAAATAATCAATATTTGTCAAATCGGTTTATTGTAGTTTTTTTCCTTGGATAATGTCATGCTCCTGAAAATATTTGTTTATATAGTTTAGAACTCTCTTTTTATCAGCACTCCACTGTGGAGCAATAAGAAGAGATTTTGGACCGTCACCGGTTATTCTGTGAATTACAATATTTTTAGGAATGGTACATATGCATTTACCAAGAAGAGTGGTATACTCTTCAAGAGAAAATACATGAAATTTATTTAAAAGATACTCCTTTTCTAAAGGAGTATTTTTTAATATGTGAAGAAGTTGTAGCTTGATGCCTGATATAGGCTTGTTACAAACATATGAAATACTTTCCAAAATATCTGACTCAGTTTCATAAGGAAGTCCTAAAATTAAATGTACAATTACCTCCACTCCAATGGCATTTAATTTAGATACTGCATCATCAAATATATTCAATGTATATCCACGATTTATATATGTTGCTGTATCTTCATGAATTGTCTGAAGACCAAGCTCAATCCATACAGGCTTTATTTTATTTAATCTGTTCAATAAATCTATAACATCATCAGGAAGACAATCAGGTCTTGTACCAATGGATAAACACACAATATCTGGGTGATTGATGGCTTCGGTAAAAATCTTTTCAAGATAGTCTACGTTGCCATAAGTGTTGGTAAAAGACTGAAAATATGCAATATACTTTCCATTTTTTATTTTTGTAGAAACTCTTTCTTTTGCCATTTCAATCTGCTCAGTAATAGAGTAATTGCATGATGTGGCAAACTCTCCCGAACCACCATTACTGCAAAAAATACATCCCATATCACTTAATGAGCCATCTCTGTTGGGGCAGGACAAACCTGAAGAAAGACTTAATTTGTATACTTTGCAACCATATTGATTTTTTAAATAACTGTTTAGTGAATTATATCTGTTCATGGGAGTAAGTATAGCATAAATAAAAACAAAAAAGAAATAGAGATTTAAAAAATAATGATTGAAGAAATAAAGATTGAAGAAATAAAAAAGTCATATGCACGAATGCATATGACATAAGTAACGGAGAAGGAGGGATTTGAACCCTCGCGCCGATGCTATCGACCTACTGGTGTTCGAAGCCAGACCCTTCAGCCACTTGGGTACTTCTCCAATATGTGTAAAAACACAATAAGTTTTATACCATATTTTGTATTTGGTTTCAACAATATAAAGAAACATAATAAAGTTATATAACAATTTTTTAAAAGTTTATAAAAAATATTTTTAACGTTTTTTGAAAAATTGAAAAAATATAATATTTAATAAAAAACGTTCCACTAGGGATACACACTAGTGCGAGAAGAAAATAGTTGTACGGGATATTATTTTTTAATACTAAAAAGCCTTAAGACATTGACTATAGGGCTTTTTTCGACTAAAATAATATGGATTATAATTTGTTAAACAATTATCGAAGATAAATGATAAATACATTTTAAGGAGGAACAAGTTATGGGAATGACTATGACTCAAAAAATTCTTGCTAAACATGCAGGACTTGATAGTGTTGTGGCAGGACAGTTAATTGAAGCTAATCTTGATTTAGTTTTAGGTAACGATGTAACTGCACCGGTTGCTATTAAGGAAATGGAAAAGATGGATGTGGATTGTGTATTTTGCAAAGACAAGATTGCTTTAGTACCAGATCACTTTACACCAAACAAAGATATTAAGTCAGCAGAACTTTACAAATGCGTAAAAGATTTCGCTGAAGAAAACGAAATTACAAATTATTTTGAAACCACTTTTCTCTTCTCCCCCATCC
>ERZ857750.2736-NODE-2736-length-15999-cov-13.345020_pt1 | contig 15999 bp, 14 predicted proteins | sample MGYA00519915_ERZ857750 | MGnify/ENA primary metagenome ERZ857750 (study PRJEB31778, sample SAMEA3449358) | human gut metagenome | biome: human gut; feature: human-associated habitat; material: faeces | place: United Kingdom | collected 2010/2012 ... | reverse complement strand
AATACATCTGCTTTTATTATGCAAAATTTTCAAGATATCTCTTGGGCTGGATTTTATTTATTTAAAAACAATGAACTTATTTTAGGACCATTCCAAGGTAAAATTGCTTGTACTAACATTCCTCTAGATAAAGGAGTTTGTGGTAAAGCAGCGTCTACTCGAAAAACTGTTATTGTAGAAGATGTTCATCAATTTGCAGGACATATTGCCTGTGATAGTGAAAGCAACAGTGAAATTGTAATTCCACTTATAAAAGGAAATCAATTATATGGTGTATTAGATTTAGATTCTACATCATTTAGTAGATTTTCTAAAGAAGATCAAATTATTTTTGAAGAAATTTCAAAAATTTTAGTTCAACATTTATAATTATTTACATATCTTTGATATGAGGGGAAGCCATGAAAAGACATCTTTTATTATGTTGTTTAATAGGAATAATGAGTATACTGGGTTACTTTTATTTTCAAAGAAAGATTATATTTATTGATCATCCAACAATTGAAATCAATAGTCCATTTTATTATAAAAAATATATTAAAAAAGTTAAAAATGGTTCTATTAATGACGTCACTTATAATGCAAATGATTTAAACAATCAAACTTTAGGACATTATACTGTGACTTATTTTTTTAAAGGAAAAACATATCATTTGAAAATAGAAGTTATTGATACAAAAAAACCAACTATTAAAGAATCTGAATCTTTAAAAATTGAAAAAGGGAAATCTTATGATTTAAAAAAAGGAATTATTATTAAGGATAATTCTAATCAATACAATTTAACAATTGATACCAATGATTTTAATCCCAATCAAATTGGAAACTATACAATTTATTATAAAGCAAATGATCTTTCCAATAACCAAACGACTTTCAAAAGAAAAGTAACTGTCGTTAAAAAAATAGAAATTGGCACACATATAGAATCTAATAAAAAAATAGTGTATCTTACGTTTGATGATGGTCCCAGTCAAAATACTGATCGCATTTTAAAAATATTAAAAAAATACAACGCTAAAGCAACTTTTTTTGTTACAGGATGTCATCAAGAATATAATCAATATATTATTGAAGCTTATAAGCAAGGACATACTATTGGTTTGCATAGTTATTTGCATGAATATCAAGATATTTATTCCTCTAAGGATGCTTATTTCAAGGATCTTAAAAAAATAAAACAAATGGTTAAACAACTTATTGGTATTCAAGTCCACTATATTCGTTTTCCAGGAGGAAGTTCTAATCGTATTTCTAAAAACTATTGTCATGGTATCATGTCTCAATTAACACGTGAAGTCATTAAACAAGGTTATCAATATTATGACTGGAATGGTGATACAACAGATGCAAGTGGCAATCATATCCCAACTGCAACAATCATTAAACAAGCTACAAGTGAAACACATCAAAATATTGTCCTTTTAGCACATGATACAGATGCTAAAGATACAACTGTAGCTGCTCTTCCTTCTATCATCCAATATTATAAAGAAAAAGGTTATCAATTTTTAGGCATTGATGATGAAAGTTACTATGTACATCATGATATACAAAATTAGCAGTCATTTGACTGCTAATTCTTTTTTAAATCCTCTAATAAATAATTTTTCATTTGTTTATTTTTTCTTTGAAATTCTTCAATTTCATGAAGATGTGTTTCTTTAACCAATAATTCGAATTCTCTTGCAGAAATACGCATAGCCCCTCTAGAAGAAACAATAATTTGTTCTAAAGCATCTGAAGTAGCTACATAAACACGATATTTTTGTGATAAATCATGTGTTACTTTCTCTATGTAGTTATCTGCAGTTTGCGCTTCTTTTGTATAAACAACATAAATATTATCATTTCTTTCAATTGAGCCAATATTCTTTTTAATTTTATAAGCATCAAAAACAACAATCAGCAAACATTTTCGATAACCTTGATAATTATTCAAAATATCTATTAAACGATGTCTAGCATGGTCTAAATTTGTTTTAGCAAGTTCATTTAATTCATCCCATGAAAAAATAATATTATATCCATCTACTAATAAACATTCTGGTAAAATTGTCTTTTTTTCTTCAACCTGTTTTTCTATTTTACGATTCATTTCTTTAGAAAGTCGTCTTTTAATTGGTCCATATGTTCTAATAAATATTTCCTCTAACTCTTTATCATCGACTTTATAATTTTTTGTAACTGGACGTGGTTTATTTTTTTGATATACATAAGGTAAATGCATATAATTTTCTACTTCATCATAAGGGACATAAAATCCTGCACCCTGTTTACAAAAGATAGAACCTGTAGGAAATAAAGCATCTTCTTCACTATTATAGCCAATTTCTTGAATAATTTTTTCTTGATCATGACATTCAAAGTAACCAGCCATTTGATAGAACAGCTTCCCATTTCCTTTTGTAAGTGAAAGAAAATCCTTTTGATAAGTCATTAAATAACGAACAGGTGCTTTTCCTTTAATGATTGTTAAATCCTGTTCATAACTTATTTGATAATCGCTATGAAATGTATCTAAATCATAAATAATCTTACTTGAAATATGATTTTCTACAATCATCTCAAATTCATAATAAGGTTCTAATAAAAGAGATTTTGCCTTTTTTAAGCCTTGTCGAATTGCCCGATAGGTTGCTTCTCTAAAATCTCCGCCTTCAGTATGTTTTAAATGGGATTTTCCTGTAACAAGAGTCAATTTCATATCTGTAATAGGCGATCCTGTAAGAACACCAAGATGTTGAATTTCTTGCATATGTGTTAAAACAAGATTTTGAAAATTAAGCGGTAAAGTATTTCTTTGACATTGATTTTCAAACACAAGTCCTTTGCCCCTTTCTAAAGGTTCTAATAAGATATGCACTTCAGCATAGTGACGTAAAGGTTCAAAATGACCTACTCCTTCAACTTTATCCAAAATCGTTTCTAAATAAGTAATTCTTCCTTCATCATAATGAATTAAAAATCCATAACGTTCCAAAATAAGATTTTGTAAAGTATCTAATTGAATTTCTCCCATAATTTTAACTGAAAGAATTCCTAATTGTTGATTATATTCAAATTGTAAACTTGGATCTTCTTTACCAATACTTAGTATTTGTTCAATAGCTTTACTTTTTTCAATATCATCAGGAAGTAAAATTTGATAAGACATAAAAGGCTTTAAAATATTTTGTTGTATCTGTTTTTGGTTTCCAAATGTAAAACCAATAGGTAACTCATCTAACCCCAAACAAGCTACTATATCACCTGTTGAAGCACTCTGAACACTTTGATAGCCTTGTCCCGTATAAATTCTTAATTCATCTACTTTACTTTCACTAATAACATCTTTAACATGCAAAGTTCCACCTGTTACTTTTAAATGCGTTAAATGTTTTTGTTTATGAAATGTCTTTTTAAAAACAATCCCACTTAAAATATCTAAAGCTTCTTTTTGACAAGTATATAAATCTAAAGCTTCCATAAATTCTTCTACACCTTCATCTTTTAACGCTGAGCCAAAGAATACAGGAAACATTTGTCTTAAAGAAATAACTTTTTGAATATCTTCTTGTTTCATTTGTTGATTAAGATACTTTTCTAATAATTCATCATTTAATAAAGAAATGTTTTCATAAAAGTTTTCATCAATTGCAAAACAATTTTCATTTAACTCTTTTTGAATATTTTGTAATAATTGATCTTTGGTTGAGTACGTACTATCCATCTTATTAACAAAAATAAAAGTAGGAATTTGATAAGTTTGCAATAATTTCCAAATTGTTTTTGTGTGCGCTTGTATACCATCCTTAGCCGAAATAACAAGAATAGCATAATCTAACACTTGTAACGTTCTTTCCATTTCACAACTAAAATCATTATGCCCAGGTGTATCTAAAAAAGTCATTTGACTTTCTCGATACATAAATGAGATCTCTTTTGAAAAAATAGTAATACCTCTTTTTCTTTCTTGTGTATCATAATCTAAAAAAGAATCTTCTTTATCAACTCTTCCCATTTTTTTAATAACACCTGCATGAAAAAGCATTGCTTCAGATAATGTTGTTTTTCCAGCATCAACATGTGCTAAAATCGCAAAAGTTACTTTTTTCATGAATTTCACCTTCTTTCTACTTTATATGTAGTAAGTCTCTTACAACAACACTTGCAATGATCAAACCTGCACAACTTGGTACAAAAGAAATACTACCCGGTGTTTTTTTATGTGTCTCAGGATCTACAAGTGCATCTGTTTCAATGGGCTTTTCTGTAGAATAAACAACTTTTAAAGCAGGTATTTTTCTTTTCTTAAGTTCCCTTCTCATAACTCTAGCAAGTGGACAAATAGATGTTTTATAAATATCAGTTACCTCCAACTTTGTTGGATCTAACTTATTACCTGTCCCCATTGATGAAATAATTTTAATCTTTTTTTCTTGTGCTATTTCTACCAATTTAATTTTAGCTGTTACTGTATCAACAGCATCTACAATATAATCAAACTCATCAAAAGGAAAATGATCAACTGTTTCAGGTAAAAAGAAATCATCATATGTTAAAACATGACAATGTGGATTAATAGATAAAATACGTTCTTTCATAACTTCTACTTTTTTTTGATCTATTGTTTGATGTGTCGCAATAATTTGACGGTTAAGATTTGAAATAGAAACCGTATCATGATCAATGATGTGAAGTGTTCCTACACCAGCTCGAGCCAGTGCTTCAACAACAAAACCACCCACACCACCAACACCAAAAATAGCAACGGCACTGTTTTGTAAAGTCTCTATTCCTTCCTTTTTTATTAATAACTCTGTTCTTGAAAATTCTTCCATAATAATCACCTGTAAAAGTATACCATAAAATAAAAAAGGCTTCCGCCTTTTTTATAAACCTTTTTCAGTTAATTCACGTGCAACATCATCTTTGATGGTAACACCTGCTGCTTTTAATTCAGAAATCTTATCAGCAAATTGTGGTAAGTATTTTTCATGAGCAATCAATAATTCATTTAAAACATTCACCATTTTTTGTCCTGATACTGTTTGTGGATTTAAAATGAATGCTTGCATTAATAATCCATAATCTCCTGTTACAGCTGCTTCTTCAACACATAATTCCATGTTTTTCATGCATTGTAACCATCCTCTTTGAGCTGGTTGTAATGAGCCAAAAGCAATAGCTCTTGCTCCTGTTGAGCCAATATAAGATGAAACTTCTACCGCACAGTCAGCTGGTAAATCTGGTACAGATCCATTATTTTTAGTTGTTACCACGATATGTGATAATTTATTTCCATAAATAGAAGCAATTGTTTCACAAGCCGCATCTGAATAATGTGCTCCTCCACGTTTTGCTAATTGTTCTGGTTTATGATCTAAATCTGGATTTTTATATAATTCAAATAATTCATGTTCTGTTTGTTGTACTTGTTGTCCACGAGTTCCTACCTTAGGATCATTATATTCTTCTAAACCATGAGCCAACATTTCTTCTTCACGATAATAATATCTATGATATCCACATGGAATCATATTCATTTGAAGTAATTGTTCTTTAAAGAATGGAATATCATGAATGTTTGCAGGAATTCCCATATCTTTTCCTTCATACATTGCTTCAATGATATCTTTAGTCACTTCTTTACCATTTTCATCATAAACTTTATGCCAATGGAAATGGTTTAATCCAGCAAATTTATAAGTTAATTGATCTAATGTTTTACCAATTGTTTTTGGTTCATCAAGCATTGCTCCAACAGGAACATTACATAAACCAATGACTTTATCCCATTTACCAAATCTCATAACCGCTTCAGTTACCATTCCTGATGGATTTGTAAAGTTAACAAGCCAAGCATCTGGGCATAATTCTTTCATATCTTCAACGATTGATAAAATAACTGGAATTGTTCTTAAAGCTTTAAACATACCTCCAGCACCATTTGTTTCTTGACCTAACATACCATAGCTAAATGGAATTCTTTCGTCTTTAATACGAGCATTTAATAAACCAACTCTAAATTGAGTTGTAACGAAATCTGCATCTTTTAATGCTTCTCGACGGTCTAATGTTAGATGAACTTTAACATCATAAGGAGAAGCATCCCACATACGTTGTGCCATTTTACCAACGATTTCTAATTTTTCTTTCCCATCTTCAATATCGACAAGCCAAATTTCCTTGATTGGAAGTTCATCATATCTTTTAATAAATCCTTCCATTAGCTCTGGTGTATAACTACTTCCTCCACCAATTGTTACAATTTTTACAGGTTTTTTACTCATTTTTATATCCTCCATTTTTGACACATTCATTATAGCATAGAGGTATAGACAAGTACGTTTCTTTCATAAAATGAAAAAAATAGAAGCTTTTCACTTCTATTTTAATTCATCTAATACTTTATAAATTTCTTCAGCAACTTCATCCATCGATTGATTTCCATCAACGTTAGTAAGTTCACCTAACATTGTGTAGTAATCAATTAAAGGTTTTGTTTGTTTATTGTAAGTATCAATACGTACTTGAACTGCTTCTTCACTTTCGTCAGAACGTTGTGTTAATTCTCCACCACATACGTCACAAACACCTTCTTTTTTTGGTGGGTTATAAACGATATGATATGATTTTCCACAATCAGCACAAGTTCTTCTTCCTGATAAACGTTTAACTAAGACATCTTCAGGAATATCTAAGTTGATTACAGCATCAATTTTAAAATTGAACATTGAACAAATATCAGCTAATTTTCTAGCTTGAATGATTGTTCTTGGGAAACCATCTAAGATGAAACCATTTTTAAATTCTTCAGTGTTAATATTTTCTTCTAAATATTCTTGAATCATTTGAATTGTAAAATCATCTGGTACTAAATAACCAAAAGAAATAAAATATTTAGCAATAACACCAAATTTTGTTTCTTCTTTAATTGCTTTTCTAAATAAATCTCCTGTAGAAATTTGTTTTAAACCATATTTTTCCACCAATTTAGCAGCTTGAGTTCCTTTACCAGCACCTGGTGGACCCATTAAAATTATATTCATTACTATCTCTCCTTTAAGCAATGCCTATTATATGCTTTTTTTTCATTAAATGGAACTAATTTATGAAAAAAAGAATACTTTTTTAACGATTCTATAATTCTTTTTTAAAGAAAGGGTTTTCATTTATTTTTTCCATCTAAAATAAAACTCTACGCCGTCTTCTAAATTATGAACTCCATAACTCATTTCATGAAGTTCTAAAATATTTCTAACGATTGCAAGACCTAATCCTGTGCCCTTTTGATCATCACTGACAAAAGATTCCCAAATGGTATCCATTCTATTTTCATCAATTTGTTTTCCCTTATTTTCAATCGAAAATTCATTCTCTTTGATTTTAATTATAATCGTACTATTAATAAGTGCATGTTTGATTGCATTTGATAAATAATTTTGAATAACCATTTCTATTCGTTTTCTATCACTTACAATTAAAACATCTTCTCCTTGTATTTCTATCTTTAATTTTTTATCCATTAATAATTGCTCATAATCATCAACAATATCTTCAGTTAGCTCTCTTAAATCAATTTCTTTTTTATCTAAAGTAACCGCCTTTGCTTCAAGTTTTGATAAATCTAACATTTGTAATACTAAATCATTAATAACACTAATTTCTTTATTGATCACCTCTATGTACTTAGCTTTTTTATCTTCATCATCTACATTTTCTAATAAATCAATATTTCCATTAATAATAGCAAGAGGTGTTTTAATCTCATGAGTAAATTGAGCAATAAATTCTTTCCTTAATTGTTCCATTTTTTTCACTTGATCTATTTCTAGATTCAAAGCGTCTATATTTCTTTTCAAGTTAGAAGACATTGTATTTATATGACTTGAAAGACTTGATAACTCATCATTTCCTTTTGTATCTAATACACCTTTAAAATTATTATTTGTGATTTCCATTGCAACACGATCAATTTCTTTAATACGTTTTGTTGTCATATAAGAAATCAAATACGAAAATAAAACAATAAATAAGACACCACCTAAAAGTAATGGAAAATTACTTTTAATTAATTCATCTCTTAATTGATGGAATCCCTGTGTTTTAAAACCATAAAAAACAGCAATTAAGGCATTGGGGGCTGGTTCTTGTCCTTCAGCGTAACCATAATGCTCATCTAAAGGAAGAAGTAATACAGAATATGAATAATTATCTAATATCTTTGTAAAAGAAGCATACGTTAATGTTCCTTTTTTAAGAGCATCAGCAATTTCATTTGTCTTTTTTATAGCTGTACGTGAATTTGAATCAATTGAAGCATTATCTAAAAAAGTAGCAAGCCCTGCATAGACATTTGAAAAATGTTCATTTACAGCCTTTTTAGATAATTCATTTATTTTTGATGTAGAAACTCTTGTATCCCCATAAGCTTCCTCTTCACTTTTCTTTAAATGTACTTCGCCATTTTCTACATAGGCTTCATAAAATGCTTCAACGGTATTTCCTTTTTTTTGACCAAAGATATCTGTATTATAATGTATAAAAGTCGGTTTAACCTTATAATACCGATTTTTTGTATTATATGTTGATTGTGATGTATCTTTAAAGTTCTTTAATTCTTCAATTTGTCCTTCAAAGTATAAATGAATATCATCATATTCTTTTTTTTCAACATCTTTAATTGTTTCTATTAATAACTGATATTGTTCACTTGATAAAGATGACAAGTCAATATAATAACGTGCATCATAGAAATCATCAGAATAATCTGTATCTACATCACTCTCATTAATTTCTACAAAAGGATCATGTACAATAAGTAAATGATCATCTTTTTCATATCCATATTGTTCGATTGGATTTCCATAAGTATCTAAAAGATATATTTTAGTTGAATCATCTTTAGGTAATTCACTTAACCCTTGTTTTATTTTATCTAAATCAAACTCTCTATACTCTCCATTTTTATTAGAAATAGCTGTACAATAATTTATATAGTCATCTGAAGTACTACTTTGACTGTAATAAAGGAGTTCATTAAAACTTTGATCATATTTAGTCTTTACAATATATCCAAATACCACCATAAAAGAAATAAATAAACAAATAAACACCTTAAACTGAATACTTCTTATCTTCTTCATGATTCTTCTCCTTTCCACATATATCCTGTTTTAACAATGGTTTGAATATAATAAGAATATTTTCCCAATCGTTTCCTTAAACGTTTAATATATGTATCTACTGCTCGACCATCCCCATAATAATCATAGCCCCACAAAGTATCTAAAATTTTTTCTCTTGATAAAACAATTCCTTGATTTTTCATTAAGTATCGAAGAAGTTTAAATTCTTTATCTGTTAAAACAATATCATTTTCTTCAATCACTAAAATATGTTTATCTAAATCCAAAATCACTTTTCCTGACTGAAGTTGATTCGTTTCAATCTTTTTATTTCTTTTTAAAAGTGCTAAACATTTAGCATATAACAAAGAAGGTTTAAATGGTTTAGTAATATAATCATCTGCCCCATATTCATAAGCCTTTAATTGGTTTTCATCTTCTGATAAAGCACTTATAAAAACGATGAGCGTATTATATTGACTTCTAATTTGTTTACAAACTTCATAGCCATCAATTCCTGGCATCATAATGTCAAGTAAAATGATATCGATTGTATCATCTAATATTGCTAATCCTTCATAACCATTTTGAGCTTCTATAACTTCTATTTCTTTATGATCAAAATACTCTTTAACAAAGTCTCTTACTTCTTTATGATCTTCTATCATTAATGCTTTATACATTACTACCACCTCTTCAACTTTATTGTAGCATGACTATGTGTAAAAGATGTGAAAAAAAAGGTGACGGTTAGTCATCTAGTTCTTTCGTATAATTATAATGTAATTTTTCATAACCTTGTCTTTCATAAAAACGATGCGCATCTTTACGATAAGTGGAAGTAGAAAGCTCAATTTGTTCGAATTGCTTATCTTTTGCAATCTCTTCAATTTTTTCAATAAGTTGTTTACCAATTTTAAAACTTCTTTTTTCTGGTAAAAAGAACAAGTTCTACAATTTCACCTGTATCATGGTCATGATGTAAATAATGATGTATTTTAAAACTTAGAAATCCTTCAATTTTTTCATCTCGATAAACTAAATAAATAATATCTTCATTTTTTAAAGAATTTTCAAAAACGCAATCAAAGTGTTCTTTATTAATTTCTTTATTTTCTAAAATACAAATCAAATTATAGATTTCTTCTTTATCTTCTAATTTAGCCTATTCAATCATATTCTTCTTCCTTTATCAGTTTTTGTAAGTCATTTTGATAATCAATATCATAAAGTTCTTTTTCATTTTCAATTCTAAAATAGAAACATTCTTGTGGATATTTATTAACGATCTTACGCCCACCTTGATCTTCTTTTAAAGAATATAACTCATTGAAATAGTCTTTAGAAAAAATCACAGGATTTCCTACTCTATCTTTAAACATTAAAGAACATATAGAATAAGATGATTGATTAAATGTATCAATCATCTTATTGAGTGTTTGATAAGATAGATAGGGTTGATCGGCAACCATAAACATCATTTGATAGTCATCATCTTGATTGATATGGTTTAAAGCAGCTTTAATAGAATAGGAAATTCCTCTTTCACTTAAAGGGCTTTTATAACTATGAATATATTTTTCTTGTATATCAATTGTATTAGAAACAACGATAATTTCTAGATCATTACGATATTTTAATAATTGTTTCAAAGTATCAATTCCATAAAGATAAAGCTCTTTTCCTTTAAAAAGCGCATGTAACTTATCTTCTTTAAAACGACGACTATTTCCTGCTGCTAAATAAATAATATATGTTTTCATTATTCATCGATTGCCATTAAGATTTTTTCAGGAGTCATTGGAAGATCTTTTAAATACTTACCAGTTGCTCGATAGATGGCATTGGCGATTGCAGGAGATGGTGTATTAATAACAATTTCACCAATCGATTTTGCACCAAATGGACCAGTTGGTTCATAGCTACTTTCAAATTCAACTCTAATTTTTCCCATATCCAAACGTGTAGGAATTTTATATTGCATAAAAGAATTTTCAGGAATAGCACCACGTTTTGTATATTGAACATCTTCATAGAGAGCCATACCAATTCCTTGAACTAAGCCCCCTTCTGTTTGAACCCGTGCTAAATTTGTATTAATAACAGTGCCGCAATCAACAACAGCAACATAATCAAGAATATCAACTTGTCCTGTTTCTTTATCAAGTTCAATTTCAACCATTCCTACCATATAAGGTGGTGGCGAAAATGGAGATGAATGGGTAACTGTAACCTGTGTTTCGATATTATTTCCACACATTGCTTTTAAAGCAAGCTCCTTTAAAGTTAAAAGTTCGTTTGTCTTTAAATTTTTAACACCTTGTGAGGTAAATTCAACATCTTCTTTTTCACAATTAAATGTTTGTAAAGCAAGGTTACATAAATTATTTTTTAATTTTTCACAAGCTTGCTCTACTGCCTTTCCTGTTACATAAGTTGTTGAAGAAGCATAAGAACCTGAATCATAAGGTGAAATATCTGTATCTGCCCCAAAAACAACAATTTGATCAACGTCACAATCTAAACATTCGGCCGCCATTTGTGCAAGAATGGTGTCACAACCTGTTCCCATGTCAGCTGCCCCAATATGAAGTGTATAATAACCATCATCTTCAAGTTTTAATGTAGCAGAACCAACATCAACCCCTGAAATACCAGATCCTTGCATGGCCATGGCTACCCCAGCACTTCTAATTTTACCATTTTCTAAAACATGTACTTTTGATTTATTTTCCCAATCAAAAAGTTTTTTAGCATGCTCCATACATTTATCTAAGGCGCATGCTTTTGCAACCTCATTATAATAAGCCCCCATTGTTTGACCTTGTCTAACCATATTCTTTTCTCGAATAACTACTGGGTCAATACCTAAAATTCCTGCCATTTCACTAACAATCGATTCTACCGCAAAAAGTCCTTGCGTAGCGCCATAGCCACGATAGGCACCAGCTGCTTGACAGTTAGTATAAACAACATCATAAGAAAATTTAAAGGCTTCAAGATTATTTGTATAAAGTGGAATCGATTTATGTCCCGATAAACCTACTGTTGTTGGTCCATGCTCACCAAAAGCACCACTATTTGAAAGCGTATAAACATCCATTGCACGAATTGTTCCATCATTCATTGCCCCTAATTTAACAGTCACTTGCATTTCATGACGTGGTGTAGAGGCAATTTGTGATTCTTTTCGACTATAAATCATTTTAGAAGGTTTCTTGGTCATCCATGTTACAAAAGCAGGATAAACTTCAGCTACAACAGTTTGTTTAGCCCCAAATCCTCCTCCAATTCTTGGTTTTTCAACACGAATTTTCGATTGAGGAATATCTAATGCGTTAGCAAGAATTCTTCGACAATGGAAAACAATTTGGGTTGAAGAAATAACATGAAGTCTTCCATAAGGGTCAATTTCACAATAAGTTCTAAAAGTTTCCATCATTGCTTGTTGGTTTGCTCTTGTATGATAGGTTCTTTCAATGACTTGATCACAAGAAGCAAACACTTTTTCTAAATCACCTTGACTTGAAGAATCTGTTGCCACAAGATTTCTATGATTATCAGCACCTACTGGACATAAAGATTTCCAATTTTCTTCAGGATGAACTAAGATGTTATTATCTTTTGCTTTCGTAAAATCAAGAACTGGTGTTAAAACTTGATATTTCACTTTAATAATTTTTAAAGCACGATCAACAACCTTTTCATTAATACCAGCAACAATAGCAACAGCATCTCCCACAAAACGAACTCTTTGATCTAAAATTAAACGATCATAAGGACTTGGTTCTGGAGACGTTTGACCTGCCATGGTAAAACGTTTTTGAGGGACATCTTTATACGTATAAACAGCTTCAATACCTGGGATTTTTTGAGCTTTAGAAACATCAATTTCTTCAATCAAAGCATGAGCATGTGGTGATCTTAATACTTTAACAACTAAACAGTCTTGACTTGTTATGTCATCTACATAAACAGGTTTACCAAGCAAAAGATTCATCGCATCTTTTTTCATGACCGGTTTTTCAATATGTTTATAAGCCATTATTCATTCCCCTTTTCTTCAAGATAGTTTAGGTAATTTTTTATTCCTCTAAGTTGTCCTTCATAACCTGAACAACGACATAAATTTCCAGCTAAAAATTCTTTAATTTCATCATCACTTGGATGAGGATTTTCTTTTAATAAAGCAAGTGTATTCATCATAAATCCAGGATTACAAAAACCACATTGTTCAGCTCCTTGACTAGCAATAAATGTTGCAAGTGGCTTTGCTTCTTCTTGCATTCCTTCTAAAGTAACTACTTTTGCACCATTTGCACGCATTGCAAGAATACTGCATGAAAGCACTGGTTTATCATTTAATAAAACCGTACATAATCCACAGTTACTTGTATCACAACCACGTTTAACACTATAGCAACCATTTTTTCTCACAAAATCAATAAGTAATAAATCAGGCTCAATATCTTGTACAATTCTTTCTCCATTTAAAGTTAATTTAATTTCCATATACATCCTCCTTTAATTGAAGAAAAGCTCTTTTTATTAAAACTTTTGCAATCTTTTGACGATATTCTCTAGATGCTCTTGAATTGCTTCCTAATTTTAATTCTGATAAAACACATTTTGTAAAATTTTGAATATTTTCTTCAGTAATACCTGTTTCAAAATAACTATCTCCATTAATTGCTACAGCATGTAACGGTCTTGCTCCAATGATACATGTATAATGTTGATTTATATTACTAACAGCACAGGTTAAAACAGGAAAATCTGTTGAAATATTTCTTTGTGATAAATAAACCACATTTGTTGGTACTTTTTTAATAATAACTTTTGTAAGAATATCTTTTGTAAATTTCATATTCGCAAATTCTTTGATAGAAACCCGCCCAGTTGGATAAAGTTCTACCTCACAATCAAGCGCCATAAAAAGTGTTAAAACATCAGAAAAACCAAACCTTCCATAAATAGACCCACCAATTGTCGCTAAGTTTCTAAATTGAACACCGATAATATGACGTACACTTTCTTTAATAGCTCCTTGTGTAAAATGGTTTAATTGTTCATTTGTTTCAAGCTCTCTTAAAGTAACCATAGCACCAATATGTATTTCATCATCTATTTCTTCAATTTGATCTAAATGTAAATCAGATAGATCAATAGCAAAATTAACATTTCTATTTTGCATTTTAAGCCATAGCATACCACCTAAAACAACACTCAGCGGTTTTTTTGCATATTCATAAGCTTCCTCAATTGTTTGAGGTCGCACATAATTTCTAATCGATAACAAAGAAAGCCCTCCTTTATTGTTTTTCTTTTGGTAATAAAATATTTAAAATAATTGCTACAAAAGCAGCAGGTACAATTCCTGATTCTCCACAAATCATTTGAATTGCTTGTGGAAGTTGCACTAAAATTGCACTATTTGCACCAATACCATAACCTAATCCTAAAGCAACTGAAACAATTGTCATTGAACGAGCAGTAAGAGGTTCTTTGGTAATCAATTGAATTCCAGACATAACAATCGATGAAAACATGATGACTGCTGCTCCACCTAATACGGATTGAGGCATAATTGAAACAAGTGCCGCTAATTTAGGAAATAAACCACAAATAATTAGGAAAATCGCGCCACACGCCAAAGCAAAACGATTGACAATTTTAGTCATTGTTACTAACCCAACATTTTGTGAAAAAGATGTATTAGGTAAAACACCAAATAAAGCAGCAATGGATGAACCAATACCATCACAGATAACACCACCTGATAATTCTTGATCTGTAGCTTCTCTTGACATTCCACCTTCCATAACACCAGAAATATCCCCAACAGTTTCAACAGCTGTAACAATAAACATAATTAAAACTGGTAAAATTGCTCTTAAATCAAAAACTGGTTTTACTGGCATGAGTTTTGGTAAGGCAAACCATTTTGCTTGAGCCACCTTATCCCAATTTAAAACCCATGATTTAACAAACTCTGTTCCATCACTGGCAACACCTGTTGTTGAAATAAACAATGGTAAAATCATACATAAAACATAACCACAAATAATTCCAATTAAAACAGCCGAATTACTTAGCATTCCTTTTGTACCATGTTTAAAAGCTAAAATAACAACTAAAACAAATAAACCAATTAAAAGATTTTCTACAGATCCATAATCTTTAGCACTACTTCCTCCCCCGAAAGAAGCAACACCAACACCAATTAAAGACAAACCAATGGATAAAACAACTGTTCCTGTAACAACAGACGGAAAGAAACGACGTAATGGTTTTAAAAGAAAACCTAAAACCGTTTCAAATAAACCACCAATAATACTTGCTCCCATGATGGCACCATATCCTAAAACACCACCACCCATTACATGAGCAACACTTTGGAAAACACCAATAAATCCTGAACTTGTTCCCATGATAATTGGGACTTTCCCACCAATAGGACCTATTGAAAATAATTGTACTAAAGTAACAACACCTGCAATAAGCATTGCATTTTGTAAAAGTGAAACTTGAATTGCAGCAAATACATCTGCATCATGCATTGCAGCACAAGCCCCCGTAATAATAAGTACTGGTGTTAAGTTACCAACAAACATTGCTAGAACGTGTTGTAAACCTAAAATAATTGCCTGTTTTAAAGGAATTTTCCCTTCAAAATCATAAGGACTTGTATACTCTTTTTTCTCCATATTCTCTCTCCCTCACATTAAATTAACCTTCTAAAAACAAGAAAATTGTAGCATAACTCTTTTTTTTCATCAAGATACTAAAAAAAAATAGATTTATAGTCTAAAGTGAAAAGTTAAATTCCATTTTAGATATGACAAAGTGGATTTTAGTCTTTCACAAGCTTCCAGTTGAATTTACT
>ERZ857750.2720-NODE-2720-length-16047-cov-24.246811_pt1 | contig 16047 bp, 17 predicted proteins | sample MGYA00519915_ERZ857750 | MGnify/ENA primary metagenome ERZ857750 (study PRJEB31778, sample SAMEA3449358) | human gut metagenome | biome: human gut; feature: human-associated habitat; material: faeces | place: United Kingdom | collected 2010/2012 ... | reverse complement strand
GGAGACGAAAAACATCGAAAAAAGGCTGATTTTTCTTTGGAGCGTTAAAGTTGGGATAGGGAATTTTGTCTTTTCATTTGTTTATATCTGTGTAATTTGCTATTTTCGTATAACTAAGAATATAAAACGTGATGAAAACAATGAACTATGCTTTGATGAGCGGCTTGTGTGCTTTGATTATTGGCATACTGTTGGTCGTATGGCCTGATGCTGCTGTAAATTATCTGGTGATAACAATCGGTGTCTTGTTTCTGTTGCCGGGGTTATTAGGATTGTTCGGCTATTTTGCATCTTCCAGACAGTCGGATGGTATGAGCCGTCCTTTTCCTATCGTTGCATTGGGAAGTGCTTGCTTTGGCCTGTGGCTGATGATTATGCCGGCATTTTTTGTAAGCATTCTGATGTATATATTAGGTGTGTTTCTGGTACTTGGAGGCGTCACTCAATTGTCTAATTTTATATCGGTGCGTAACGTGGTAAAAGTGCCGGTGGTTTGGTATGTTATTTCTGTGCTGGTGCTGATTGCCGGACTGGTTGTTCTGTTCAATCCTTTCCAGGCAGCTACTGTTCCTTTTATTGTATTGGGAGTGTCGGCAATTGTATATGGAGCAACCGATTTGATTCGTTTGCTGTTTTATCGCCGTAAAAGAAATGAAAAAGTAACCGATGTGGAAATTATAGAATAAGAAACCGGTCTGTGATTTGATGACGGATTTTTAAGAATGTTACCGATATCCGATGTGGTTGATATCGGTAACATTTTTTTGTTCTTATTTTCCAGAGTTTCTGTATTGTTTAGGTGACATACCTGTATATCGTTTAAAATATTTTCCAAAGAAGGAGATATCCGGAAAGTTCAGTGAATAGGCTATTTCCTGGATGGTCAGTTCCGTGGACCGTAATTTGGCCTGTGCATCGTGTATGACAAAGGAAGAAATAATGTCTGTCAGTGTCTTCCCGGTTGTTTTTTTGATGGTGGTGCTCAGGTGTTGTGGAGAGAGGTGCATCTTTTCTGCATAGAATGAAATGTTTCTTTCCGATTTATAGTTTTGTACGATAATGCGCACCAGTTCTTTTACTATTTCCTGATTACGGTTGTATCGTACTTGTGAGTTCTCTTCTTTTTTCCGGGTTATATTACCCAATGTCAGAATGATTTGTGAATAAATCAAGTCTGTCTGTGCAGGGGTAATAAATACGTCGCCCAAATGTTGAGCTTTGATTATGGTTTTGAAAGATTCCTGAAAAATTTCTGCAACTTCTTTTTGCAGATGGATAACCGGATTTTCGAAAATGTGAGGAGTATACTCGATTGTTTTAGAGAACAATGTAGAGTGGCGGATAAGTTCTTTTGAAAAACCAATCAGTGTAAAACGGCAATCCTGGCTTTGTGATGTGATCTGAAAGAACATTTCAGGCATGATTACAGCCATTGAGTTCTGACGGAGTTCGTATTGGGTAAGGTGTATGGTTGCAACACAATTGCCTCTTGTGCATAAGAGGAACAGGCAGCCGGGCATTTGTGTGGGGAACTTGAATAGTTGCTTTAAGTTCCCGATGATATCTATTCCTGTAAACATTTGTAAATTAGATGGAATAGATGCAAGAGATTCAATCCTTTTCATTAATTGTCATTAAATAAATCAAGTAACAAATATAAATTATTTGTCGGATAGTTCCAAATATTTATTTGAATGACGCAGGAGGATTGTATGGCTTATTTCCTTTTTTGTGAGAAAAAGCTTTGAACGCGTCTTAGCACTTTTATGCCGGTCATGATGCCGTCGTAGGCAGCTATTCCCATGTTGATGTGCTGCATCATGCTATCTATTTTATTATCACTTCTGGTGGGTGAGAAAAGTTCTTGTGAAATATGCTGCATTCTTTTTTTGGAAGCCTGTATTTCCGCTCTTTTTTCCTCTTTTTTTTGAGAGATCAATTCTATGGTGTAGATTTCTTTCGTATTCATGCCTGTTTCTCCTTATTGGGATTGTCTAAAAACAAATGTGACAAAAAGTTTACCATCGGCTGGAATATCAGTTTTTTTCGATATATGTATATCAGGAATGCCAATAGCAGGATAATTCCTCCTATCATGGCATAACTTCCGGTCAGACTTCCTGTGATAGGCTCGAGGGCGTATACCAGCATAAATGAAAAGTAAAATACGGCCATCATGCTTAATACGGTAATGAGTAAAATAAGAATAAGGGTACCCAGCAGGATAGTCAGTTTTTCCACAAGATCGAATTTCAGATATTCTCCTTGCAGTTCAATGTATTTTTTCATCTCCTTTACAAGAGATTCCAGATTGTCTATGCTTTTGTCTTGAGAAAACATATGCGGTTTGTTAAAGTGAAAAAACAGGCAGACTCATTCAATTTTGAGATGTGAATTAAGTCTGCCTGTTTTGTTAAATTTTTATTCAGCGTCTTTTACTTCTGCTGCAATCTGATCTACCAGGTCATCCATTTCTTCACGATTCAGACGAATGCCTTTTTTACGCAAAAGTTCTGCAATTTTCTTACGGGTATCTTCTCCTTTTTCCGGTGCAAACAATAAGCCTGCTGCTGCTCCCAAGGCTGCTCCGCCCAAAAAAGCGGCTACATAATTTAGTGCTTTCATAATTCCACTTATTTAAAGTTCCTATGTACAAATCTAATAAAAATTTTGATAAGTCGTTACTCTTTTGAGGAAAAATAAGGAAACGAAGGATAAAACTGTATAATTAACAGAATTTAATAGTTTCACTTCTTTTATATTACTACTTTTGCGCATAATTATATATTGAAAATAGGACTAAATATTAACTAATAATAAAAACAAAACGACATGAGAAAGATTGTTGTATTGGGAATGGGATTGTGCGTAGCACTGGCATTCTCTTCTTGTAAGTCAAGCGAAAGTGCTTATAAGAAAGCTTACGAAAAAGCAAAACAGCAGGAACTTGCAGAAGCTACTGCAGAAACTCCGGCACAGACTCCGGTGGTAGAAGCTACTCCGGTAGTAGAAGCTGCTCCTGTAGCAAAAGCTCCGGTTACAGTTGGAACTGTTCGCGAAGAAAAAGTTGAACTGGTTTCTGGAAATGGCTTGAAAGCATTTAGCGTAGTATGCGGTAGCTTTGGAGTAAAGGCTAATGCAGAAGGATTGAAGGCTACTTTGGATAACGATGGTTACAATGCAAAAGTAGTGTATGCTGCAGAAAAGAATATGTATCGTGTGGTAGTAGAATCGTTCGATACTCGTGAAGAAGCTGCACGTGCAAGAGATGCATTCAAAGCTAAATATCCTCATCGTGAAGATTTCCAGGCTGCATGGTTGTTGTACCGTGTATACTAATCTTCTGTAAATGGAAATATAGTACATGAATAAGAATATGTATTCTATTTAGTGGAATATAAAGCGACGGTTTTTCAGGCCGTCGCTTTTTTTTTATCTTTGCCGGATAACTTGAATTGATAGAAATGATGAAAAAAATAGGATTGTTATTCGGGTGTGCGCTATTTATGCTGCCTTTGAATATGAAAGGACAGGAAAAAGTGGTTCCTTTGAAATACGGAAATATGGATCAGTGGGTGACACGTAAGATTCATGAGTCAGGAGTAATTGGCGGAAAAACCAAGCTGTTGTATGAAGTGGCTCCCACAAAGGTAATTGATGGCAATGAGCCTTATGTAAATCTGGGTGGTTCTCCCTGGGCAAATTCCAATGTAATGGCCAAGGTTATGGGTATTGTAAAGACCAACACCAGTGTATATCCTGAAAAAAGAGGAAATGGATATTGCGCCCGTCTGGAGACTCATATTGAAAGTGTCAAAGTACTGGGACTGGTCAATATCACAGTGCTGGCTTCCGGATCGTTGTTTTTGGGCGATATGAAAGAACCGATTACCGGAACAAAGGAAGGAGAAATGGCTCTGAACTCAGGAGTATCGTTTACATCACGTCCGAAAGCCGTTCGTTACGATTATAAGGTACAGATGTCCGGTCAGCCCAATCGTATTCGGCAGACTGGATTTAGCAGAAAGTCTGTGGTGCCCGGACAAGACTGTGCAATTATGACTTGTTTGCTCCAGAAACGTACAGAAGACGCCGAGGGTAATATTATTGCCAAGCGTGTAGGTACTGCTGTGGTGCGTTATAGCCGTACAGAAGATTGGAAAAACGGTGCTACTTATGAAATAATGTATGGCGACATTACAAAGGATGCCGGATATCAGGAAGAGTTGATGAAGCTGGGGGTCGGTGGATATTATGCCCGTAACAGCAAAGGAGAAAGCAAGCAGATAAAAGAAGTGGGATGGGCAGAAGAAGGTGAAGCACCTACTCATCTTATTCTTCAGTTTACTTCCAGCCTTGGAGGTGCTTTTATCGGTTCTCCGGGAAATAAGTTTTGGGTAGATAATGTAAGTCTTGTTTATTAAGACTCTATACGAACAGATCCCCTTGCCAGCCTTTTGTGTGGGTAAGGGGATTTTTGTATCGGAAAAAATGATTGAGACAGAAACGAAAGTAAATATCAGGAAAGCTCAAGGCCGAATGCCTCTTTAAGCTTCAGCAAATCCGGATTTTTTTTGCTCATCATCTGGAAGCGTTCCACATGGCTGTAGGCCCGGATGTTTTCATTGGCTTCACTTACCCGTGTCGTCATTCTTATCTGGCGGTTATGAAGCTGCTGGCGCAGGTGAGCCTCTATTTGTGGTGCAAGCTGTTGCATGTATTTTTGTGCCAGTTCGTTATCGACCACTACTTCAAATGTCTTTTTGTCGGAAAGCAGATGAGGCTGTATATTCATCATACGTCCGGCATTTGCTGTTTCCTCTTTAGGCAAGCGGGCAGCAAATTCTCGCCAGTAATAATCCAGATCTTTTTCGTTGAAGATGTAATCTTCGTAGATCTCCTCTTCTTGCGGTTGAACGGCTTTTACCGTTGCTGTTGTGCTTGCATTGGTAGGAGCAACCGTTTGGGGACATCGGATGGAAATACCTAAATTCCCGGCTTTCATCACAGGAATTTTTTTATCGGTATTTTGAACTGCCGGCTGTACTCCTTTGGGGGCAGCAGCTTGCGGAGTGCTTGATGGTCCTTGCGGAGGTGTAGTCTTGGTTCCGGCTGCTACCGGTGCGTGAGTCTGTGGAGCCGGTGCCTGAGGAGCTGTACCGACAGGAGAGTGAGTTGCATTTCCCTGCGGTCTCGCTGTAGTATTTCCTCCTGTAGTCTGAGCTGTATTGGTCTGTACAGAAGTTGCACCTTGATTGAATACCGGAGACAGGTTCTTTTTCGTCCCTTGTGGAGGAGTCGGGTTTTCCGGTCCCATTGTCAGCTGAGCTACTTGTATAAGGGTTAGTTCCACCAGTAAACGTTTGTTCTTACTGAGGCGATAGTTCAAGTCGCAGTCGTTGCACAGTTTCATGGCCTGATACAAAAACTGAGGAGTGCACTTCTGAGCCTGGGCACGATAGCGTTCACGGATAGAAGCACCCACTTCCAGCAAAGTCAGAGTAGCCTCGTCCTTGCTGACCAGCAAATCGCGCAAGTGCGAAGTCAGTCCCGTGATGAAGTGGTTTCCATCGAATCCTTTTTTCAGAATATCATTGAAGATGAGCAAACTTTCTGCTATTTTGTTTTCCAGAAGAAAGTCTGTCAAGCGGAAATAATATTCATAATCCAGTACATTCAGATTCTCTATTACACTCTTGTATGTAATATGTCCGTTGGTAAAACTTACTACCTGGTCGAATATAGATAAAGCATCACGCATACCTCCGTCGGCCTTTTGTGCAATTACATTCAAGGCTTCCGGTTCGGCTTCGATATGCTCTTTTCTGGCTACATTTTCCAGATGCTCCACAGTATCGCTTACACTGATGCGGCTGAAGTCATAAATCTGACAACGGCTCAGAATCGTAGGAAGTATCTTGTGCTTCTCTGTAGTAGCGAGAATGAAGATGGCATGATGAGGAGGCTCTTCCAAAGTTTTCAGAAAAGCATTGAATGCAGCCTGAGAAAGCATGTGCACCTCGTCTATGATATACACCTTGTACTTTCCTATCTGTGGTGGAATACGTACCTGGTCTATCAGCGAACGGATGTCTTCCACAGAGTTGTTTGATGCAGCATCCAGTTCATGTATATTATAAGAACGTTGTTCGATAAACGCCCGGCACGATTCACATTCGTTGCATGCTTCCCCTTCGGCCGTGGGATGCAGACAGTTGATGGTCTTGGCAAAGATTCGTGCGCAAGTAGTTTTTCCTACTCCACGAGGTCCGCAGAAAAGATAAGCATGTGCCAGTTTATGACTGGCAATCGCATTTTTCAGCGTTGTGGTCAAGGCTTTTTGTCCTACTACGGTATCAAAAGTTGCAGGGCGGTATTTGCGTGCCGAAACGATGTAATTCTCCATAAATTTTGTTCTTTATAAATGCAAAAATACATAAATTCTCCGTTTTCGCATGGCTTGCAATGATTTATTTCTATCTTTGCAGCACGATAAAACAAGTGTAAATCTTTATGAGTAAGCTGGTTCTGTTTTGGAATTTTATTCGTCGGCATAAGTATGCGATAACCCTTGTTACTTTTGCGCTGATTATAGGTGTGCTTGATGAGGAAAACAGTTTGTTGCAACGTTTTTCTCATTGGCGGGAAATTAATAAGCTGAAATCTGAGATAACATTTTATCGCAATCAGTACGAACGCGACAGCAAGCGTCTGAAGGAGATATCTTCAGATCCGGAAGCTTTGGAAAAGGTAGCTCGTGAGAAATATCTGATGAAAAAGCCCAATGAAGATATTTACATATTCGAGGAAGATTTGAACAAGAAACAATAATGAACAAATATTATACGGTTATTTCTGCTGTAGGAGCAGTGTTGTTGCTGATAGGAGCCATGTTGCAAATCACAAAACTGTTTTTTGCTCCTTATGTATATATAGTAGGTGCGGTGATGTTTGCCTATGTACAAGTTATGTCCGGATATGAAGGCCGTAACATTGTAATCCGCCGTTTGCGCCGTCAGCAAGTGATAGGAGCCATGCTGCTGGTTGTAGCCGGAGTGATGATGATTCTCTGGCACCGCAACGAGTGGGTGGCCTGTCTGAGTATAGCAGCCGTACTTGAACTGTATACCGCTTTCCGTATTCCGCAGGAAGAAGAACGCGAAAAGAAACAATAATATTTCCTCTATTTTGCAATCTCTGTATTGCTATTCTTTTGCTTTATAATTTTTTTTCTCTTCTAAACCGGTTTATTTTATTCCAAAAAGCCTGCGGAAAGCAAAAAAAAGGCTGATTATTGGATTGATATCCGTTTTTTTGCTACTTTTGCACAGTTTTGGGCGGGGTGTGCCAATGCGTAAAGGTACTGTACGTCCGGAATAATTAATAGAAGATACTAATTAAATCGTAAAGCATGATACACAAAGTATTAATAGCTAATCGTGGTGAAATTGCTGTACGTGTGATGCGCTCTTGTCGTGAAATGGGCATTCGTACAGTGGCAGTGTTTTCCGAAGCCGACAGAACGGCTCGCCACGTACTTTATGCTGACGAAGCCTGTCTGATAGGTCCAGCAGCTTCTCGTGAAAGTTATCTGAATATTGATAAGATTATCATGGCAGCCAAGCGTCATGGAGTAGATGCCATTCATCCCGGTTACGGCTTCTTGTCGGAAAATTCCGAATTTGCCCGTCGTTGCCGCGAAGAAGGTATTATCTTTATCGGTCCCGATCCTGAAACAATGGATGCAATGGGTGATAAGATTTCTGCCCGTAAGCACATGATTGCAGCTGGAGTTCCGGTTGTTCCGGGTACCGAAAAACCACTTCAAAGTGTAGAAGAAGCCATACGTATTTGTAACGAGATTGGTTATCCTGTCATGCTGAAAGCCTCTATGGGAGGTGGTGGTAAAGGTATGCGACTCATTCACAACGAAAGCGAAGTGGAAGAGGCTTACAATACTGCCCGTTCAGAATCAATGTCTTCTTTCGGTGACGATACCGTTTATCTGGAAAAATTCGTAGAAGAACCTCATCATATCGAGTTCCAGATTTTGGGAGACAATCATGGCAACGCTGTACATTTGTTCGAACGCGAATGTTCTATTCAGCGTCGTAACCAGAAAATCGTAGAAGAAACTCCTTCTCCTTTTGTGACTCCCGAATTGCGTCAGAAAATGGGTGAAGCTGCTGTAGCAGCTGCCAAGGCTGTCAACTACAAGGGAGCCGGTACAATTGAGTTCCTGGTAGACAAACACCGCAATTTCTACTTCCTGGAAATGAATACCCGTTTGCAGGTAGAACATCCTATTACAGAAGAAGTAGTAGGCGTGGATTTGGTAAAGGAACAGCTTCGTATTGCCAATAACGAACCGTTGCACTTCAAACAGGAAGACCTGAAACAGCGCGGACACGCTATCGAATGCCGTATCTGTGCAGAAGACTCTGAAAACAACTTCATGCCTTCTCCGGGTATCATCCGTCAGCTGATTGAACCGAACGGTATCGGAGTACGTATCGACAGCTATGTATACGAAAGCTACGAAATTCCTATTTACTACGACCCGATGATCGGTAAGCTGATTGTATGGGCTACTACCCGTGAATTTGCTATCGAACGTATGCGTCGTGTGTTGTACGAATACAAGATTACAGGTCTGAAGACCAACATCGGTTATCTGCGTCATATTATGAATGTGCCCGATTTCGTAGAAGGACATTATAATACACTGTTCATCCCGAAACATCAGGATATGTTGCGCGAATGGGCCGGACAGAAAGAAGAGGAAACCGAAAACATCGCCATGATTGCTGCGTATATCGACTACCTGATGAATCTGGAAGAAAACAACTCCGGCTCATCCGATAATCGTCCTATCAGCCGCTGGCGTGAGTTTGGCCTGAAAAAAGGAGTATTACGAATTTAAGTTTGTAAGTTTTTAAGTTTTTGAGTTTGTTTTCATCATTCGTACTATAACGGACTCAAAAGCTGGACAAACTCAGGAACTGCAAACTTAAAAGACTTATCAACTTAAAAACTCAAAAGATATGGAAATACATATTGGTGATAGAATTGCCGATGTTACACTGGTTAGCAAGGAAGGTAACAAAGTGCAACTGACAATCGACGGTGTTCCTTACGATGTAGATATCGTAATGGCAGAAAACGGAAGTTGCTCTATTTTGCACGAAGGTAAATCGTACAATGCCGAACTGATCCGTAAGGAAGGCGGAAAAAGCTATACCGTCAATGCACATTACCAGTCGTACAACATCGATATCATTGACTCGCAGGCTAAATATTTGCGCATGCGAAAAGGAGGTGAAGAGAAACAGCAGGACAAGATTGTTTCTCCAATGCCGGGTAAGGTAGTGAAGATTCCTGTAAAGGTGGGCGACCGTCTGCAGGCTGGCGACATTGTAGTGGTAATTGAAGCCATGAAGATGCAGAGTAACTACAAGGTAAACAGTGAGTGTGTGGTAAAGGAAATCCTGGTGAACGAAGGAGACTCTGTAAACAGCAACCAGGTGATTATGACACTCGATGTAGTAAAAGAGGAGGAATAAACTTATGACAACAGCAGAACAATATAAAAAATTCGAGGAGTTGGATAAACTGGCTTCTCAAGGTGGTGGAGTAGAACGTGTAGAAAGACAGCATGCCAACGGACACATGACTGCACGCGAACGTATCGACATGTTGCTCGATAAAGGTACATTCAATGAAATCGACAAGCTGGTTATCCACCAGTGTACTGATTTCGGTATGGACAAGAACCACATCCCTGGCGACGGTATCGTATGCGGATATGGTAAAATCGACGGCCGTCTGGTTTATGTATATGCATACGACTTTACTGTATACGGTGGTACATTGAGTGCTACCGGTGCCAAGAAAATCGTAAAAGTACAGGAACTGGCTCTGAAAAACGGTGCTCCTGTCATTGCTTTGAACGACTCGGGTGGTGCACGTATTCAGGAAGGTGTAGGCAGTATCTCAGGATATGCTTCTATCTTCTACCAGAACACCATTGCTTCGGGTGTAATCCCTCAGATTTCTGCTATTCTGGGTCCTTGTGCAGGTGGAGCATGTTACTCTCCGGCTCTGACCGACTTTATCTTTATGGTGAAGGAAAAGAGCCACATGTTCATCACTGGTCCGGATGTAGTAAAAGCTGTGACACACGAAGAAGTTGACAAGGAAGAACTGGGTGGTGCGTATACACACAGCAGCAAGAGTGGGGTAACTCACTTCCTGTGCGATACTGAAGAAGAAACTTTGATGAGCATCCGTGAGCTGTTGAGCTTTCTTCCGTCAAACAACATGGAAGATGCACCGATGCAGACTTGCACCGATGACATCCGCCGCGCAGAAGAATCATTGATGACTGTGATTCCAGACGATCCGAACATGCCTTATGATATCAAGAATATCATCGAACCGGTAGTCGACAATCACTATTTCTTCGAAGTAATGCCTCACTTTGCAAAGAACATTGTAGTAGGTTTTGCTCGTTTGGGCGGTCGTTCGGTAGGTATCGTTGCTAACCAGCCGGCTTATCTGGCAGGTGTGCTCGATATCGATGCTTCCGACAAGGCTTCTCGCTTCATCCGTTTCTGCGACTGCTTCAATATTCCTATCGTTACCTTCGAAGACGTACCGGGCTTCCTTCCGGGCTGTACACAGGAACACAACGGTATCATCCGTCACGGTGCGAAGATTGTATACGCTTATGCAGAAGCTACTGTGCCTAAGATTACTGTGATCACCCGTAAGGCTTACGGTGGTGCATACATCGTAATGAACAGTAAACCTATCGGTTCGGATGTAAACTTCTCTTATCCTACTGCAGAAATTGCTGTAATGGGTGCCGACGGTGCTGTAAACATCCTGTACCGCAAGGCTACTCCGGAAGAAAAGGCAAAAGCTGTAGAAGAATATAAGGAAAAATTCTCGAATCCGTATCGTGCAGCAGAGCAGGGATACATCGATGAAATCATCCTGCCGAAGGATACACGTTACAAGTTGATTCAGGCATTGGAAATGACTCAGAACAAGAGCCAGAGCAATCCTCCTAAGAAACATGGTAACATGCCGCTGTAATTGAAATAAGATTCAATACATATAATATAGAAAGCAGAAATACGTTGGGTATTTCTGCTTTTTTTATAGAACAGTCAAAATATTCTATAGTGTCATATTTTCGTTCTTTGGATTTTACTTATTTCTACATCAAATCACAACCTGCTTGCTGATGTGTTCGCATTTGAGATGGTTGTATATCTTATCATTTCTACATCAAACCACAACCCCTTCTGTTTCATGTACTGTTCCTTGGTGTTGTATATCTTATCATTTCTACATCAAACCACAACCTGGAGAACCTGCGGAAACTGGTGCCGCTGGTTGTATATCTTATCATTTCTACATCAAACCACAACTATCCGGATAGTCAATTAGGTGACGAGGCTGTTGTATATCTTATCATTTCTACATCAAACCACAACTCTCGTTGCATGGAGATAACCCAGACAAATGTTGTATATCTTATCATTTCTACATCAAACCACAACCCCGTAGTATACACAGAAAAAAAAGATGGGTTGTATATCTTATCATTTCTACATCAAACCACAACCGCCCCCCTGTGCCCCCCAAACGCAACATAGTTGTATATCTTATCATTTCTACATCAAACCACAACTCTGATAATCCTTATAATTTATTTCATAGAGTTGTATATCTTATCATTTCTACATCAAACCACAACTCGATCGCAAAGCTCCCACCATTACAACCGGTTGTATATCTTATCATTTCTACATCAAACCACAACTTACAACTTATAGGAATAGAACAAGATGTAGTTGTATATCTTATCATTTCTACATCAAACCACAACTTAGAGAGCGTATATACAGGAAGCACTACAGTTGTATATCTTATCATTTCTACATCAAACCACAACTGATGGCTTACCTTATTGATAATTAATTATGTTGTATATCTTATCATTTCTACATCAAACCACAACTTTGCTTAGTATGTACTCTCTCAGATCGTGTTGTATATCTTATCATTTCTACATCAAACCACAACTGTCCGTGTGTCCTGGCGTGTGTCCGTGTGGTTGTATATCTTATCATTTCTACATCAAACCACAACCTGGTGCCATGTTTCAAACAAATAGCACTAGTTGTATATCTTATCATTTCTACATCAAACCACAACTATCTGTAGTAAGACGGCTTAATTATTCCGTTGTATATCTTATCATTTCTACATCAAACCACAACCTTGCTGCTCCCGCTGCTCCTGCTCCGCTTGTTGTATATCTTATCATTTCTACATCAAACCACAACGCCGTTGACGTTGTATAAAAGTATTCTACTGTTGTATATCTTATCATTTCTACATCAAACCACAACCAAAACGAGACTCCCTCTATTGGCTTATAAGTTGTATATCTTATCATTTCTACATCAAACCACAACCATATTGTAGTTTTAGCATTTCTTCCTGTGGTTGTATATCTTATCATTTCTACATCAAACCACAACCGTTCGTGGATTGCTCTTTCCCCTTCGCCTGTTGTATATCTTATCATTTCTACATCAAACCACAACCCTGTCAGAAGCGAAGAGCAAACCGAAGCAGTTGTATATCTTATCATTTCTACATCAAACCACAACGGAACAGTTGCCTATGATTGAATTTGTACGGTTGTATATCTTATCATTTCTACATCAAACCACAACCTAATACTATTCATACTAGCATGCTTAGCAGTTGTATATCTTATCATTTCTACATCAAACCACAACTGCTTTAATATATTGCCTAAAGGGAGATTAGTTGTATATCTTATCATTTCTACATCAAACCACAACCTATAGCTTCCCCACTTTAAAAGGTCTTCGGTTGTATATCTTATCATTTCTACATCAAACCACAACGGTAAAGAAATCAATTTGCATCTTGTAACTGTTGTATATCTTATCATTTCTACATCAAACCACAACTTAGGAGGAAGAGGAGTGGACACTAACAAAGTTGTATATCTTATCATTTCTACATCAAACCACAACTATGCAAATGCAAAATGATTTTAATTCTGCGTTGTATATCTTATCATTTCTACATCAAACCACAACTTTTCCGCTCGAACCCTTGACCGCTCTCCGGTTGTATATCTTATCATTTCTACATCAAACCACAACATATAATTGAAAAGTGTTTGTTTTATAAAGGTTTATAATATAAATATTCTACATGAAGTGGCTTTATATTTGATGTGTCTATTACAAAAATATCAAAAAAATTCTAATTGAATAGGAGCTTTTATTTCTTTTTTTGCAGTTTTCCCAAAAATAGTTTCAATGTCAGAGTATTGTTTATCTGTAACAGCAAGCATACTAATTTTACCAGAGGTTGGCATTATTTTTTTTACTCGCTTTTTATGAACCATTAAACTTTCATAGGATGCACAATGCCTTACGTAAACAGAAAATTGCATCATAATGAATCCATCTTTTAATAAATTCTTCCTAAAATCGGATGCAGCCTTCTGTTCACGTTTTGTTGTTACTGGTAAATCAAAGAATACAAACAACCACATAATATGATAAGCATTAAGTCTTAACTCTGTCATGCAAAAGTGGGAAATACTATATTTTCTTTTTTGTCTTTAAATGCTTTGGTTAAAGAGGCAGTTGTAATAGATAATGCTATTTGTAAAGGACGTATTTGTTTTTTTATTTTCACATCAGAAAATAAAACTCTTATTAAAAATTCTTTATTCTCTTTATTCAGTTCATCGTTTGCTGAAAAATCATAAATTTGTTTTACTGCAAAATCAACAAATGGCCGATATGGTTCCATTACATCGTCGGCTAATGGAAAAGCATTATATCTATTTCTGTGAAAAATGCCAATCGCAGGAAATAGGCCTGAGCCTAATAGTGCACGGGATACAGCAGCTCGCAATATAGTATATCCATAATTTAACAAAGAGTTAGGAGGGGATCCATTTCGATTTCGAATGAATTGTTCTCCAAATATTTGTTTCCAATATACTTTAGCAGCAGCACCTTCTCTATTGTCGCTATCCCCTGACAATACATTCATATAATATGGCTTCAATAGATTTCCATCTAATCCTAATTTATCCAATAAAACAGATTGGTTTCTGATTTTATTTTCAATTATATCTTTCCAAATCCTTTTCTTTGTTGGTTGCGATGCTTCGAATTGAGTTCTATAAATTTCTTGTTGTATCGTATTTGTTTCAAGAGGCATCAACATAGAATTTGGCATAAATTTATTATCGCAAAAAACAACACCTACATTATTGTTGGCTAGAGCATTTAATAATGGTATTGTAATATGTACCATAGGATTTTCTATCATTACTATTCCGATATCTTCTATTGGTCTTGTAATGATTTCGCCAGTATCCTTAAAGGTTATTTCCAACTGATTGTATTTTAGGGAAAGGGATACTGGATTGGAAAATATTAGAGTTTGTTTTATCATCTCTTTAGAAATTTGATTTTACCTAAATCATTTATTTCAAAATCTTGTCCTTGTACTAAAGCTTTAAATTGGTTATAAGACATTCTAAGGCGAGGCTTAAAAATTTCGTTGTTTTTATATTCTCCATTGTGAACCTCTACTTCTGTTACAGCCCTAGCTTCTTGGTGATGAACAAAGCGGATACGTCCATCACCTTCTATAACATAAATTTTATATAATCGTTTGCTTAATTCATTTGTGTTAAGTTCAAAGATCTCATCAGGTGATTCACTATAAAAAATAACCATTGTACCTTTCTTTAAAATCCATTTTAGTGAATAGCCGGATTGTGTTTCTTTGGGAAAAGGTAAAATATCTTGTTTTTGAATTCCACTATTGTGAAAACATACTGCATCATAATTATTTAATAATTCATAACTACGTTTTTCTCGTCCTTTTTTATCTGTTCCGACATATATTCCTATTGAATAATTATTGTCGTTTATAACATGGAACTTTTGTTTATATTCCTTAGGTGAATTATCTCTATGTGAGCGTATATTGATAGGATTTTTTATAGATGTAAAAATTCTTACTTTATTTATTTTAATTCCTTTATCTTTATTCATCCAAATACCAGCTTCAACAGCCTTTTTCAAACTGCCATATTCAGAAACAGCAGCTATCACCTTTTCACGTACTGCATCATCCACTATGTTCTTAGGGTCTATATCTCCAATGGGTTTTCTTATTACATACTTAACCTCTCCATTTCGTTCTATAGCACCATAATATGTGTCTTGATGCAGTGATACTCTAGCCGTGTCTCCCTGCATATACCCTCCTGTTGTTTTACCATTTTTACGGATTTTTTTGCGGGTACGTTTATTTATATTGTCTACTGTATAATGGCTTACTAGTAGTGTTTCATCAATGTGTTTTATATCTTCTGTGAATCCAATCCAAGGCTTTGGAAATGTAGCTTTACGGCTGTCCATACTCCAATTATGACGTTCTTCATCATGATAATATTGAGCTAGTTTGTCGTATTCAGCTTTTCCTATACAAGCTATAGTGATAGCATCTATTGCATGATGACAATGGTTTCTGCGTTCTTTTTTCTCATACTCTTCTTGCAATCCCCAAATTTTTCTAAAATCAGAGGTTGCAATACCTTTAACTATATATACATTTCTAAATAACGATTTAAGATATAATCTGGCATATTTTGATATTACCCCTATATCTATACCCTGCCGTCTTGAGAAGCCCTCAGGAACTTCTGTCATTTTAAATCTATTATATTTACCTTCCCAATAGTTACGTTCTAAAATTAAACGATATCTCTTTTGGATCATTGAGTCCTTAGTGTTTTTATCGCTAATACCTCGAGTATTAATTTTTCGAATGTCTTTGTTGAGTTTCTCTATTTTGATTTTCCACTCATTAATTCTTTCAAGGATATTTTCGTGATCAGATAACTAGGGTGTCCAGTTCTACGTTCCTAAAAACGTAGTACAAAACGCCCTCGTAATT
>ERZ857750.2716-NODE-2716-length-16074-cov-4.938136_pt1 | contig 16074 bp, 16 predicted proteins | sample MGYA00519915_ERZ857750 | MGnify/ENA primary metagenome ERZ857750 (study PRJEB31778, sample SAMEA3449358) | human gut metagenome | biome: human gut; feature: human-associated habitat; material: faeces | place: United Kingdom | collected 2010/2012 ... | reverse complement strand
GGGTGGCAAACTGCGCACCGGCCCGGGAGTGGATGTGGGTGGAGGCCCAGCGGCCGAAAGCTGCCGAGCCGCCGGCCTTGTTCATCAGGGCCACCAGGATGCCCAGCATGACCAGGAACACCAGGATGCCCACATTGCTGCTGTCGGACAGTTTGGCGATCATGCCGCCCTCTTCGTGGAAGAAGAGGGTATTCAGGGCCAGTTCCAGGTTTCCGTTGGCATACAGCAGTGCGCCCGAGGCGATGCCCACCAGCAGGGAGGTGTACACCTCCTTGGTGTTCAGGGCCAGCACAATGGCAATGACCGGCGGCAGCAGCGAGAAGAAGGTGCTGTACACCGCACAGGTGTAGGTAGACGGGTCGGCGATCTTGCCGGGAGTGGCTGCCGTGCACCACAGCAGCAGGGCAAACACGAACAGTGCCGCCGCCCAGGACAGATTCTTGTTTTTCATAATGATTCCTTTTCGTTTCAGGCGATTCGTTCCGGCAGCGTATCAGGCCCCGTGCTGCGGGGCAGACTATCCCCACGGAATGCAAAAGGGGAGTGGGGCCGTGCCGGATTACAAAGCGATGTATTTTGAGCTGTTCCGCGCCAGCGTGCAGGCCGTACAGCTGCTGCAGGACGCACAGGCCCACGCCGAACAGCAGCTGCTGGCCGAGGACCCGCCGCCGCTGCGGCTGGAGCCGGAAGAACTCCCTCCGTCAAAGAGGGAGCCTTAGCCTTCCCCCTTGGGGGAAGCCTTTTTCAGTTCTTCTTTGCCTCCGCCTTGGCCGCAAACTTGTCGTTGTGGATCACAAAGCGCTCGTGGGTGCCGCCGCCCACCGGGCCTTTTTCGTCGTGCAGGCTCACTTTGAAGGTGAGCTTGCGGCCTTCCACAGCCACCAGCTCACTCTCGCAGGTCACAGTCATGCCCACGGGGGTGGGAGCGGTGTGCTCCAGCTCCAGCTTCGTGCCCACGGTGCCGTCGCCCTCGGCCAGGGCCGGGGCCACGCTCATCCAACAGGTCTTTTCGGCCAGGGCCACCAGGGCCGGGGTGGCAAACACGTCCAGCGTGCCGCTGCCCATGGTTTTTGCGGTGTTTTCAGCAGTGACGGGCACGCTCTGCTCGCCGCGGATACCGGTTTCCAGTGTCATAAAAATTCCCTCCTGTGCGTCTGTACGCAGATCTCGATTCTATACGTTTTATAAGATACCACAGCTTGGCAAAGAATGCACCCACTTTGGCGCATTTTGTAAAAAATACCTTTTCTGTTTCCTGCCCGCTGTGCTATGATAGGGTCAAAAAGGGAGGGGACGTTCCATGTCTGACTTCTGGAAATCCTATGACATCACCGCCGCCGAATACGGTGCGGGCTATGAGTGCTACCCGCTGTTCGGTACTGTCCATCTCATAGAGCTGGCGCTGTCGGCTTTGTTCCTTCTGGGCATGGTGTGGTGGTACCGCCGCAGCACGCCGCGCACCCGGCGGCGCATCCTGGTGGGGGTCACGGCGGCCCTGCTGTCCGACGAGGTCGCCCTGCTGCTGGGCATGGCCTGCACCGGCCAGTGGAACTGGAGCTATCTGCCGCTGCACCTGTGCAGCATCAACGTGTTCGTCTGCCTGTACAACACCCTCACCGACCGCAGCTGGTGCAAGGAGGAGCTGTACGCCCTGTGCATCCCCGGCGCGGCACTGGCTCTGCTGTGCCCCAGCTGGCGGGATGTGCCCGGGTGGTTCACCCTCATCAACCTGCACTCGGTCAGCATCCACGCCCTGCTGGTGCTCTACCCTGTGCTGCTGGTGGCGGGCGGATACCGCCCCAGCGTGCGCCGGGTGCCGCAGGTGCTGGCCTTTTTGTTCGGCTCGGCCCTGCCCATCTATTTTCTTAACAAACCCCTGCACACCAACTTTTACTTTTTGAATAACCCCTATGGCAACGTCATCACCAGCACCTTCACCGCGTGGTTTGGCGAAAAATTCTACATCCTGGGCTTTCTGCCCGCCATTGCGCTGGCCCTTGTGCTGATGTACGCCCCCTGGGCAGCAGCCGGGAAGAAGCGTTGAGCCGCTCCGCCACCCGTCCGCTCCCGGTCCGCTTTCCAGCGGGCCGGGTTTTCTTTTTTCAATTTGCATCTTTTTGGCGTTTTGCGGTGTTTTTTCATCAATGCAGCGGGAATGTCAAAATTCTTCTGCAAAGGGCTTGACAGGCAGGCATGTGCGTGATATCATGAACACATGAACAGACGTTCATGTGATTTCATCCCGAAAGGAGATGCTTCCATGGCACAGCAGAACGAACCCCTCGTGCAGCCGGAAGAGCTGGACATGCCGGATGACGAAGTGCTGTACGAGCTGGCCGACCTGTTCCGGGTGTTCGGCGACTCCACCCGCATCAAGATCCTGTACGCCCTGCACGACAATGAGCTGTGCGTGCAGGACATTGCCAACGCCGTGCAGCTGAGCCAGTCGGCCGTGAGCCACCAGCTGCGGGTGCTCAAGGATTCCAAGCTGGTACGCTTCCGGCGGGAGGGCAAGACCGTGTACTACGCACTGGACGACGACCATGTGCGCAGCATCCTCTCTCTGGGGATGGACCATATCGAAGAATGATTTTCCGGGCCGTGGCCCGCACAAAAACAGAAAGGCTGGTATCTACGATGAAAAAGACCTACAAGATCGAAGTGGACTGCGCAAACTGCGCCCAGAAGATGGAGGACGCTGCCAACACCGTTGCCGGTGTGGAAAAGGCAACTGTCAGCTTCATGACCCAGAAGATGAAGGTGGAGTTTGCCGAGGGTGCCGACCCCCACGCCACCATGGAGAATGTGCTGTCCGCCTGCAAGAAGGTGGAGGACGACTGCGAGATCTTTGACATCTGACCTCTTCCGGTCCGGTTCCCGGCATCGCTGCCGGGCGGCAGCTCTCCCCTGTGGGAGAGCTTTTCTTTCCTCTGCCGCCGGGCAGCGGAAAACTCCTCTTTTTCGTGGAAAAAACGGGCAGTTTTCAACACTTTCCACGCACTTTTCAACACCCTTCGCGGAAAACTCCAAAAAGAAACGTGGAAAAGCAAGTTTTCTGCGGGAAAATCCCGTGGAAAACACGGGGGAAAGGGTGGAAAATCCATTTTTGTGGGGAAAACCTGTTGAATTCCACTGCGTTTTCCCGTTTTTTCTCAGAACCGCCGCAATCTGACAAAAGGAGCGTTTTGTATGACCAAAAAGCAAAAAAAGAGCCTGCAGCAGATCCTGATCGCGCTGGCCCTTGTGATCCTGCTCAAGCTGCTGCTCCGTGTGCTGCCGGCACTTCCTACCCCGGTGGAGCTGCTGCTCTACCTCATCCCGTACCTTGTGGTGGGCAAGGACGTGCTGCGCAAGGCCATCAAGGGCGTCAAGAACCGCCAGCCCTTTGACGAGTGCTTCCTGATGGCGGTGGCTACCGTGGGTGCCTTTGCCCTGGGCGACTATGTGGAAGGCTGCGCCGTTATCCTCTTTTACCAGATCGGCGAGCTGTTCCAGAGCGTGGCCGTGGGCAAGAGCCGCCAGAGCATTTCCAGCCTGATGGACATCCGCCCGGACTACGCCAACGTGGAGGGCGAGGACGGCAAGCTGGAGCAGGTGGACCCCGATGACGTGGAGGTCGGCACCGTGATCGTGGTGCAGCCCGGCGAGCGGGTGCCCATTGACGGTGTGATCGTAGAGGGCACCTCCGCCCTGAACACCGCCGCCCTGACCGGTGAGAGCCTGCCCCGCGACGTCCAGACCGGAGACGAGGTCATCAGCGGCTGCGTGAACATGACCGGCCTGCTGAAAGTCAGGACCACCAAGGAATTCGGCGAGTCCACCGTCTCGAAAATTCTCGATCTGGTGGAAAATTCCAGCATGAAAAAGGCCCGTGCCGAAAACTTCATCACCCGCTTTGCCCGGGTATACACCCCGGCTGTCTGCTACGGTGCGCTGGCGCTGGCCTTCCTGCCGCCCATCGTGCTGCTGCTGATGGGCCAGCCTGCCCGCTTTGGGGACTGGATCTACCGCGCTTTGACCTTCCTGGTCATCAGCTGCCCCTGCGCACTGGTCATCAGCATTCCGCTGAGCTTCTTCGGCGGCATCGGCGGTGCTTCCGCCTGCGGCATCCTGGTCAAGGGTTCCACCTATCTGGAGGAGCTGGCCCGCACCGGCATCGTGGTGTTTGATAAGACCGGCACCCTGACCCAGGGCACCTTCAAGGTCACCGGCGTCCACCCGGCCGACGGCATCACCGACGAGCAGCTGGTGGAGGCCGCCGCCCTGGCCGAGAGCTGGTCCAAGCACCCCATCTCCCTGAGCATCAAGGCCGCCTACGGCAAGGAGATCGACACCTCCCGCGTCACCGACGTGGAGGAGCTTGGCGGCCACGGCGTGACCGCCAAGGTGGACGGCAAGCCCGTTGCCGCCGGCAACGCCCGTCTGATGGAGCGGCTGGGCCTTTCTGCCCCCGCCGTGAGCGAGACCGGCACCGTCGTGCACGTTGCCATCGACGGCAGATACGCCGGTTGCCTGCTCATCGCCGACGTGGTCAAACCCCACAGTGCCGAGGCCATCCGGGCCCTGAAGGCCGCCGGAGTGCGCAAGACCGTCATGCTCACCGGCGACGCCGAGCCGGTGGCCAAGGCCGTTTCTGCCCAGCTGGGTCTGGACGAATACCACGCCGGTCTGCTGCCCGGCGACAAGGTGGACCAGATCGAAACACTCATCGCCGCCAAGAAGTCCAAGGAGAATCTGGCCTTTGTGGGCGACGGCATCAACGACGCCCCGGTGCTGTCCCGCGCCGATGTGGGCATCGCCATGGGTGCCCTGGGCTCCGACGCCGCCATTGAAGCCGCCGACGTGGTGCTGATGGACGATGACCCGGCCAAGATCGCACTGGCCATGCGCATCGCCCGCCGCACCCTGCGCATCGTGTACGAGAACATCGTGTTCGCGCTGGCGGTCAAGTTTGCCTGCCTGCTGCTGGGTGCCATCGGTATGGCCAGCATGTGGACAGCCATCTTTGCCGACGTGGGCGTCATGGTCATTGCCGTGCTCAACGCCACCCGTGCCCTGTACACCAAAGATCTTGTCAAGAAGAGCCACCCGTAACGCTGCTGCTTTCCATAAAAAATGCCTGACCGCCAACGACAGCGGTCAGGCATTTTTGTGTTTTCCGGGGTTCAGATGTCCCACAGCTCCGGGGCAGAGGTGGACACCGCCGAGGCACCGGCCCGCATGGCGGCCATGACGTCGGCCTTGTCCCGCAGCAGACCGCCCGCGATCACCGGCACCCGGGTGCGGGTACTGATCTCGGTGATGACCCGGGGCATGATGCCGGGCAGGATCTCCACAAAGTCCGGCTTGCCTTGTTCCAGCTGGCCGGAAAGATTGTTCAGGGAAAGGGAGTCCAGGATGAACGCCCGCTGGATGGTCAGCAGGCCCTGATGGCGCGCCCGCCGGATCAGGGACGGGTGGGTGGAAATGATACCGTCCGGGTGGCACAGCGCAATGAGGGAATTCACGGCAACTTCCCGCGCCGAAAGGCCGTCCACAAGGTCGATGTGCACGACGGCCAGCTTTCCGGCCGCGTGGATGCGCCGGACCAGCTCCCCCACATTGAGCAGGGTGCTCGCCAGCAGAAAGACCGTGCTACAGGGCGAGGCCAGGGCGGCCGTCAGAGCGTCATCCGTCTTGACGGCTGCGATCACCGACTCGTCCAGCAGAGTTTCAGCAAGTGGATGCATCGGGCAGGACTCCTTTTCTCTCAGATGGTTCTCATTATCGCACAAAGGGGCCGCACTGTAAAGTGCAGCCCCAGTCTGCGGTTGTGCTTATGCCTGGAAATAGATTGCGGTGTTGGCCACGGTCATCATGGTCATCAGGATGGTATTCAGGAAGGCCGCAACGTACACGCTGCCGGTCTTTTTGTACAGGTACTTGGCCAGGCAGGATGCAATGGCCAGCGAGGGCACCAGCGCAAACAGCAGGATGCCGCCAAGGGCCTGTCCCGGGTAGAAGGCAACGCCGGTACGGAACAGGGTGCCGTACTGCAGCACCAGCCAGAGGAGGATGCCGCCCATGTTGGTCAGAGCAGCCAGCAGGTAGCCCCAGCCGCCCTGCAGCTTTTCGCTGCTGGTGTTGGAGATGGCGGCGGCACCGCTGACAAAGTAGTACACAAAGAAGAACGGCATATACTTGACCGCCGCCGGGATGGCGCTGGCTTCAAAGGTCTTGAAGGCGAAGGTCCAGATGCGGAAGTCGGTCTTGAAGATGGCATCCACGGCAAACAGGCAGGCGTAGGCGATCACGCACACCAGCAGTGCCACGCAGAAGGCTGCAGCCACAGACACCGGCTTTGCGGCAATGCCGTACTGTTCCAGCGTGATGCCCTTCTGCTTGCGGCCGCCGAACAGGTAGACGCAGACCATGGTCACGATGGAGATGCAGGCGCAGATGAGAGCCCAGGTCACGATGCTGTTGACGGTGGGGCCCTGCCAGGTGGCATTGGTCTCGAAGATGTTCTTGGTCACCAGCACACGCAGGACGATGGAAGCGATTAGGACGCACACCGAGCCGGACAGCCAGGTCTTGCGGTCGTCCTCGGTGCTGCGGGCTGCCAGAACGATGCCCACCACCGACAGGAGCAGGGCAACGTCACTGGCGTAGCGCATCCAGCGGATGGGCTCTGCGGTCAGACTGCCGTCGTACACGGCGGGGAAGATGATGGCCGGGATCAGCATACCCACCACGAACAGGCTGATCGTGCCAAGCTTGCCGGACAGGGTGCCGACGGCCGGGGTGGGTGCTGCGACGGCCTGCTTTGCATTGGACAGGAAGGGCAGCTTCATCAGCAGCAGGGCAAGAGGTGCCAGCATGAGCAGGAAGCCCACCAGAGCGACCAGCTCAAAGACTTCTTTCCAGTACCAGATCTGGCTGGTGGAAGCAATGTTCTGCACCAGATCGGACTGGTCGGCAAATGCAGTGGCGTAGAACTCGATGGCATCCTTGGTGGAAGCCTTGGAGAAGTGGTTCCAGGGGTGGATCTCACGCGGCTGGTAAATGATGCGCTGGCCGCCGTCCGAGCCGGTGTACCAGGTGTCAGCCTGCGGAGCTTCCTGCTCCAGCAGGGTCTTGCCAGCGGTGGTGGCAACATAGTCCTTGTGGTAGACGGTGCCGCTCTTCGTGGGAGGCTCGTCGGCCGCAAAGAAGAACTCGTCGTACTGGCCGCAGATCTTGCCGATGGTGCGTCCGCCGAAGGTGGCAACTGCAGCCTCTTCGTCCAGGCTCAGGTAGGAGGTCCAGGAGTAATCGGCACCCATGCTCAAACCGGCCTTGATGATGCGGTAACCGGCGGCAGCGTAGTTCTGCTCATCCAGATAGATGGCCATCTCGGAGGAGAAGCCGCCCATGGAGTGGCCGCTGACCGCGATCTGACCGTTGCCCTGTGCATCCTTGGCAACGTAGTCCTGGCTGTACATGTACTGTGCGGCATCCCACAGCGAAGTGGGCCAGAAGTTGAAGAAGCCGCCGGTATTGTCGGCGTTCCCGTGGGAATGGCCGTGGTCATACATATCCAGTGCCAGCACGACATAGCCGCGGCGGGACATCTCGATGGCGGTCTCGTCCTGCATCTCGGCACTGTTCAGGTAGCCGTGGGTGGTCACGATGGTGGGGTGCGGGTTGGAGGCGTCCACGCCCTTGGGCATGTACAACAGGCCCGAAAGGGTGCCGGAGTCGGTATCAAAGGAAATGCGGGAGACCTTGACCTTGTAGAATGAGGTGTTGAACATCTGGGCAAAAATGCTGCCCAGCAGCATCAACGCCACAGCGATCGCCAGCACAACGACCGTGCGCGAACGCTTTTCGGTGGCCTTTGCGGTGCTTTTCATGGGGATCCTCCTTCTTTTTTCAGAGACATGCCCGGCGGCTGCACTTCCAGAACCAGCCCCCGGAACAGATGTGAACGGGCGGACAAGGGGTGCGATGGGAACAAAAAAATGGGGACGCACTGCGGTCGTGTGGCACAGTGCATCCCCATCTCAATTCTCTTGGGATGCTTTCAGTATACCATTTCTCAACGGTTTGTCAACAGACAATTCACAAATTCGTGATTTTTTGTTGGAAGCAGTCAAAATCCAGACAAATTCTTTTAATGCTCTGCCCAGTCACTGCTGCGGCCCACGGCCTTGTGCCAGCCGGACAGCAGCCGTGCGCGCTCGGCCTCCGGCATAGCGGGGGTAAAGGTCATGTTGCAGTGCCACAGGCTGCGGATTTCCCCACGGTCTTTCCACACGCCGGTGGCAAGGCCCGCCAGGTAGGCAGCGCCAAGGGCCGTTGTTTCGCGGATGGCCGGGCGCAGCACGGTTTTGTTCAGGATGTCCGCCTGGAACTGCATCAAAAACTGGTCGCGGGAAGCACCGCCATCCACTTTCAGGGCGGTGATGGGCTGGCCCACATCCAACTCCATCGCGTGCACCAGGTCATAGCTCTGATAAGCGATGGACTCCTCCGCCGCGCGGATGATATGGTTCTGGGTGGTTCCGCGGGTAATGCCCACAATGGCCCCGCGGGCGTACATATCCCAGTAGGGTGCGCCCAATCCGGTAAAGGCCGGAACAATATACACCCCGCCGTTATCCGGCACCTTCTGGGCGTAATACTCCGAATCCCGGCTTTCTTGGATCATGCGCAGGCCATCGCGCACCCACTGGATGACCGCCCCGCCCACAAACACACTGCCCTCCAGCGCATACTCCACCTTGCCGTTCAGGCTGATGGCAATGGTGGTCAGCAGGCCATTTTTGCTGCGGCAGATGGTATCGCCGGTGTTCATCAGCAAAAAGCAGCCGGTACCATAGGTGTTTTTGGCTTCGCCTTTGGAAAAACAGCCCTGGCCAAACAGTGCGGCCTGCTGGTCGCCCGCAATACCGGCCACCGGCACCTGTACGCCGCACAGGTCGGTGTAACCGTAAATCTCGCTGGAATCCGTCACACGCGGCAGCATGGCGCGGGGGATATCCAGCGCGTTCAGCAGTGTATCATCCCAGTCCAGCTTGTGGATATTATACAGCATGGTGCGGCTGGCGTTGGTTCGGTCCGTTACATGCACCTTGCCGCCGGTCAGCTTCCACACCAGCCAGCTGTCCACCGTGCCAAACAGAATTTCTCCCGCCTGTGCGCGCTCCCGTGCGCCCGGCACATGGTCCAGAATCCACTTGATTTTGGTTGCGGAAAAGTAGGCATCCGGCACAAGGCCGGTATTCTCTTTGATATACTCTGCCATGCCCGGCTGGCTGAGCAGCTCATCCACCAACGGTGCAGTGCGGCGGCATTGCCACACAATGGCGTTATAAATGGGGCGGCCGGTCGCTTTTTCCCACAAAATCGTGGTTTCGCGCTGGTTGGTAATGCCAATGGCGGCAATATCATGCGCATCCACGCCGCTTTGGGCTACCACCTCGTTCATCACGCCATACTGGCTGGACCATATCTCCATGGGGTCGTGCTCCACCCAGCCCTGCTGGGGGTATAGCTGCTCAAATTCGCGCTGGCGCACGGCAATAATATTCTGCTCATTATCAAACAGGATTGCCCGGCTGCTGGTGGTACCCTGATCCAGCGCAAGAACATATCTGCTCATCTTCAACCTCCCTGTTGATGGGTAACGGGGCTGACTACCCGCTGTTTTTATTCCACTTTTTCCATGTTACGCGTTGCCACAACATCCACGCCGGTGCCGCACACGTCAGGCAGTACCACATCCCCGGTATGCACGGGGGCTTGCAGAGCCGCGGTATTCAGCGCAGCCATCACGGAAAACATCTTTTCCTTTGGCACCGCCTGCGCGGTTTTGACCGGGCAGCGCGGGTACAGCCCACCCGTAATGCGCACGGTGCTGGTAATGATGCGGGTGGGGTGGGTCAGTTCCTCTTTGCCGTATGCAGCGCCGTTGGGGCAGGCATTGCCGGTCACGGCATAGTCATTTGCGGTGTCCACCCGCAGATGGCACCCCTTGGGGCAGCAGATGCAGATCAGCTCTTTTATTGTTTCTGTCATGATTGCGGCACCTCCTCCACAGCAACGATCAGCGGGCCGTCCGCTTTTTGCAGCAGAGCTTTGGGCAGCGTAATGTGCTCCATCTCCCCCGGTGCCAGGCGTTCCCGCTTAAAGGCGGCAATTTTGTTTGGTCCGCAGCGCACCGTTATGATGCTGGGCCCATAATTGCGCCGCACACGGAACGATACGCTCACGCTTTTCTGCACGCCGTCCAGCCGGATATGCTGCGGCACGGTGTAGCCAATGCCCTCCCCCGCTGCCAGCGGCAGAACGGTTTCGGTTTCTATCTCGCCATTTTGCACATAGGCTGCCGGCGGTTTCACTTTCGCCGGAAACAAAATCCACCAGATCGTGCACATGCACCACGTTGCCGCAGGCAAATACACCGGGGATCTCGGTTTCCATATTTTCATATACCACGGCCCCCTTGGTGTGGGGGTCCATGGCAATACCTGCCTGGCGGGTCAACTCGTTTTCGGGGATCAACCCCACACTGAGCAGGATGGTATCCACATCAAACTCCATCTCGGTTCCAGGGATAGGGCGGCGGTTTTCATCCACCTTGGCAACGATGGCTTTTTCCACCCGCTTTTTGCCCTGAATTTCCACAATGGTGTGGGATAAGTACAGCGGAATATCAAAATCCTGCAAGCACTGCACAATGTTGCGGGTCAACCCGCCGGAATAAGGCATCACTTCCACGCAGGCGAGCACTTTGGCTCCCTCCAGCGTCATACGGCGCGCCATGATCAGGCCGATATCGCCGCTGCCCAAAATCAATACCCGTCTGCCCACCAGGTAGCCTTCCATATTTACATAGCGCTGGGCTGCACCGGCGGTATAAATTCCCGCCGGGCGGGTGCCGGGGGTGCCGATGGCCCCGCGGGTGCGCTCGCGGCAGCCCATGCACAGGATAATGCTTTTGGCCTGAATGATCTGGTAGCCCTTGCTGCGGCTGACGCAGTGTACCTGCTTATCGGGGGTCACTTCCAGCACCATGGTACCCAGTTCAACCCGCACGCCGGTTGTGCGCAGCATCTCGATATAGCGCCCGGCGTATTCCGGGCCGGTAAGCTGCTGGCCAAACCGATGCAGGCCAAACCCGTTGTGGATGCACTGGTTCAAAATACCGCCCAGCTCTGCATCGCGTTCCAAAATCAAAATATCGCGCAGGCCATGCTGCCACGCGCTGTACGCCGCCGCCAGGCCCGCCGGGCCGCCGCCGATGATAACAAGTTCAACCATGGTTGCACCCCCTTCCGGTTTTGGTTTCACACAGCAGCACATTGGTGTCGGCTTTGTCCTGCAATACATCCAACGGGTCAATGCCTAGTGTTTTGCTGATCAGTTCCAGCACGCGCGGCCCGCAAAAGCCGCCCTGACAGCGGCCCATGCCCGCGTTGCACCGCCGCTTTACGCCATCAATGCTCACGGCTGGGATCTCGCTCTGCAAGGCATCCAGAATCTCGCCCTCGGTGATCGTCTCACACCGGCAGATCACGCGGCCATAGGCGGGATTTTTGGCAATCAGCTCCACCTTTTGCTCCGGCGGCAGCTCCTTGAACCGTACGCGGGTACGGCCATCCTTATAATCCGTCTTTGGCTCCGGCAGGTCGTTGTGGGCTGCCAGAATTTTAGTTACCTCTTTTGCCACAGCCGGTGCACTGGAAAGCCCCGGCGATTTCATGCCTGCCAGGTCAATAAAGCCCGGCGCGCCGTCCACTTCGCCGATCACGAAGTCCCCGGTATCCACGTTGGCGCGCACACCGGCAAAGTTGCGGATGGACTCGCCAAAGCGGATCCCCGGCACACTGCGCCTGGCCGTTGCCGCCACAAAGGCAAGGCCGTCTGCCGTGCAGGCGGTATCATCCCCCGCTACCGGCTGGGCGTTCGGCCCCACCAGCAGGTTGCCGTGTACGGTGGGCGTTACCAGCACCCCTTTGCCGTTCTCGTTCGGGCACTGGAAGATCACATGGTTCACGCGGTTGCCTTCGCTTTTGTCCAGCAGATAGTATTCCCCGCGGGTAGGTTCCAGCGTAAAGGTGTGCGGCGCGGCCATCTCATGGATGGCCTGGGCGTTCAGTCCCGCCGCATTGACCACATAGCGGGCCGCAAAGCTGCCGTTTGGCGTGGTCAGCTGCCAGCCGCCGTCAATCTTTTCAATGTTGGTTACAGGAGTGCTGCGGTACAGCTCTACCCCGTTGCGCACCGCCACCTCCGCCATGGCCAGCGCATATTCCCACGGGCTGACGATGGCCGCGCTGGGTGCATACAGCGCTCCGGCCACCTCCGGCGAAAGACCGGGCTCCATGGCCCGTGTTTCCTCTGCCGACAGCAGCCGGATGCCCGGCACCCCGTTGGCAAGGCCGTTTTCGTACAGCTTCTGCAGATGCGGCAGCTCCGCCGGGCTGAGGGCCAGCACCAGACTGCCGCACTGCCGGTACGGCACATCCAGCCGGGCGCAGATCTCTTTGGCCAGTGCAACGCCCTCCACATTGAGCCGTGCCATCCGGGTGCTCGGCTCGGGGTCGTACCCAGCGTGCAGAATGGCACTGTTGGCCTTGGTGGTGCAGTCGGCCACATCGTTCTCGGCCTCAAAAATTGCAGTGTGCAGCGGATAATGCGAGAGCTCATAGGCGGCAGCCGCGCCAACGACACCGCAGCCGATGATTGCTACATCCAGCATAAAAACCTCCTGATCTTCTGCCTGTCACAGCATGCTCGTTTGCGTAGCGGGAACAAAAAAGAGCAGAGCAAACAAAAGGGAACAGGCTCCCTCTTGTTTGTTCTGCTCAATTCTCTGAACAAACACTTGATGGCTTTATGATAATGCAGATTGCACAAGATGTCAAGCATTTGTGGAAAATAAATGCATCTTTCGTGTCGGAACGGTTCAGGACTTGCGCAGCAGGTCGGTGAACCAGGCATTGACCTGACGGTAGATCTCCGGGTCTGTGACCGACAGATCGAACGGATAGGTCCCGTCCTCGGCCAGCACGGCACAGGCCGCCCGGACCTTCTGCATGGCCTGCGGATCAAAGGCCTTATCCCGCCGCCCGGAAAGGCAGTTCATCAGGACGTCATCCTTCCAGCTCAGCAAGAACTCAAATGCTTCTGTATTGTTCATTCCAAAATTTCTCCTGTCAGATGGGTTTCCTCAGCGGCAAGGTCTGCCGCCATGGCGTTCAGGATGCTCTGCAGCGCGGGCCGGACATCCGCCGTGTCTAGGATCAGCCCGGCTGCGTGGGGGTGACCGCCGCCGCCAAAGGGCAGGAAGTAGCGGCTCACATCCAGTTCCGTTTCGTTCGTGCGGGCAGAAAAGCGCCAGTGGCCGGGCCCCTGTTCCAGAGCGGCCAGCGCGATGCGGATATCCGAGCAGTCCGCCATCTGGTAAGCAGCCTTCTTCATGTCCTCATAGGACACCTGCAGTTCCGCAGCCTGCGCCGCGCTCAGGCACAGATATCCCACCCTGCCGTCGGCGGCAGTCCGGGCCTGTGCAAGCAGTCCGCCCTGATGGCAGCATTCGCGCAGGGTGCGCACATCCATCGTCTTGACCAGCTCGTCGTGGTCCACCCCGCCGAACAGAAGTTTTGCCGCGACGCCCAGCGTCCTTCCGCCGGAAATGTGCGAAAAGCGGCGGGTATCGTGCAGGATGCCCAGGTACAGGTAATCTGCCGCTGTGCGCAGCCCCTGCTCATGCGCACGCTGCGCCACAGGGACCAGCTCGTCCGAATCCATCATCTGGGCGATCATCTCCGCGCAGGAGGAAAGCGGCTCGATGCAGCCGATGTCCCCGTAACCAGTATTGGTTTCGTGGTGGTCCAGCGTCACCCGGACCGCTGCCCGCCGGAACCATTCCTCACCGGCAATGCGGTCCGGCGCTGCGCAGTCGCAGGCAATGGCAACATATGGCCTGTCCTTCGGGACGCGCCCTTCCAGCAGTGCAAAGGGGTCAAACGTCGTGTCCTGCTCCACATAGTTCTGCACCCCTTTGGCAAGGCCCGGGGCCGTGTAGGGGATGATTTCCCGGAACTTGCAGGGGAAATTCTCCCGCAGGTAATAGGCAACGCCCATGACCGAACCGACGGCGTCCCCGTCCGGGTTGATGTGGCCCAGGATCACCGCCGTGTCGACCTCCGTGTTGCACAAGGTCATAAAAAGCTCTCGCAGGGTCTTGTAGGTTTCCATCCGTCTTTTCCTCCTGTTCCGTTACATGCCGCATTTTCTGTTCCCATTGTAAGGGTTTCTTCCAGCGGATGTCAACCGTTTTTTCGTCGATTCTCTCATACTGAAATGCAGGAAGTCCCTGCAGAGCGTGCCGCACATCCGGGCTTCTTGTCTCTCCGCCCGAATATGCTATAATGGAAGCAGCCAATCTCCTCACGCCTTTTTCTCGTGCCGATCAATGGGAGGTATTTTGTCGATGAACTATAAAGCAGAATCCCTTAATCGCCTTGATTTTCCCTTAAAATTCGGAGATAGACCCTGCCGCATTTACGGCACAGACTGCGCCGAATATCTTCTGCTTCAGATGACGGACGAGCATGAATTGCAGCATATGGACAATGAAATTTCAGCCATTGCGCAGGGTTCGGCACATTCGTTTTTGTTTGCCGCTGTTCCTGTGAAAAACTGGAACGATGAACTTTCCCCGTGGAAATCTCCTGCGGTGTGGGGCAAAGAAAGTTTCGGCGGCAATGCGGCGGGCACACTACGCTTTCTGACAGAGCAGGCGATTCCCACCCTGAAACAGCAGTTTGCACTGCCGGAAAATGTCCGGATCATTCTGGGCGGCTACTCGCTGGCCGGACTGTTCGCGCTGTGGGCATCCACGCAGACAGCTCTGTTCTACGGTGTTGCGGCCGCTTCGCCTTCTGTGTGGTTTCCGGGATGGATGGAGTTTGAACAGCAGCACCCCATTCAGGCACAGTGCATTTACCTGAGCCTTGGCGACCGGGAAGAGCGCACAAGGAACGCAACTATGGCTGCTGTGGGCGATAACATCCGCGCCCTGCACCGTGAACTTGTGGAACGCGGCAAAAACTGCACCCTTGAATGGAACAACGGCGGGCATTTCAAAGACGCCGATTTGCGTACCGCAAGAGCATTTCGGTGGGTGATGGAGGAAAGCCGATGAATATTTTGATCGATGCAGACGGCTGCCCGGTCGTCGATCTGACTTTGCAGATCGCAAAGCAGTTCGGCATCCCGGTCATTATCCTGTGTGACACTTCCCACCAAATCGAGCGGGAAGGTGCGCAGACGCTCATATTCGATAAGGGCGCTGACAGTGTGGACTTTGCACTGGTCAACCGGGTAAAGCCGGGAGATATTGTCGTGACACAGGACTATGGGCTGGCAAGTATGTGCCTTGCCCGGTGTGCCAGAGTGCTGAACCAGAACGGCTTGGAGTACACCGCCGACAACATAGACGCCCTCATGCTGCGGCGGTACGAAAACAAAAAGCTCCTTCGTGCCGGGAAGCACCCCAAGGGGAGCCCAAAGCGGACAAAGGCGCAGGATGAAGCCTTTGCCTCCACCCTGACAAGCCTATTGGAAAGCGTCTGACTGGTAAAACCGCCCGGCTGCTCTCCCGGCAGCAAAAAAGCTCCCTGAAAGCCTTCGCTTCCAAGGAGCTTTTTCTGACAGCCGGAATCGCTTGTTTCGAGGTAGCCTTGCAATTCACCCGGTACGGTCCCCGAGACCCAGTTCCTGAAGGAACTGCCGGAGGGCTTGCCTCTGAAAGGTGGTCCTATACATTTGATCCAGCTGTTTCGATAAAATAAAAAGTCACAGTTCCGTGAGAAACTGTGACCTTGGCGGAGTAGCAGGGATTTGAACCCTGGCGCCCCTTGCAGGGCCTACGAGATTTCGAGTCTTTAAAATTGTTGGATGAAGCTGGTCCCTCGCGGCTGTCATTGGCAGCTGAGGGCATTTTTGCAACCTCCAAAAAGGCACGTCACACCGCAATTTGCAGGCAAAAATCAGCCGCTTTTTGCGAAATGACGTTAGAAAAAGCCTTTTTCACACGGG
>ERZ857750.2715-NODE-2715-length-16097-cov-36.696048_pt1 | contig 16097 bp, 9 predicted proteins | sample MGYA00519915_ERZ857750 | MGnify/ENA primary metagenome ERZ857750 (study PRJEB31778, sample SAMEA3449358) | human gut metagenome | biome: human gut; feature: human-associated habitat; material: faeces | place: United Kingdom | collected 2010/2012 ... | reverse complement strand
GGCGAGCACGTCGGTGCCGTCGAATGGGGTGACCAGTTCGATGAGCGCCTGCGCGTCGCTTGCCGGGGTTTTGGCGAGCGTTCCGGCGAATTCCACGGACACGTGGCCGTTTGGACGGGTGAACTGGTTGTAGGTCATGCCGAACACGTCGGTGAGGTTGTGCGGCGCGCGGTCGTGCCATACGGTCACCTCGTCGTCGGTTACGAAGGAGCGCATGGTGGAGACGAGGTGTCCGCCGTTGGAGACGAATTCGCGCAGGCGATCGATGGTTTCCTGGCTGGTACAGTACAGCGCCGGGGTCACGATCATCTCGTATTTGGCCAGGCGTTCGGCTGGCGCGTCGGACGGAATGAAGTCGCATTCCACGTTGAGCTCGAACAGCGCGTCGTAGATGTTGCGCACCACGTCGTTGTATTTGAGGGTGCCGCCGAACGGGAAGCCGGCTTCGATGAGGAACCAGTCGAGCGCGGTCAGCGATTCGTTGCTGACCATGATGGCCACCTTGTTGTGTTTCTTCAGGTGGACGAGCCGCTCCCCCACTTCCGGTTTGGCGATCTCGCGGCCGAACACGCCCGCCTCGCGGTAGGTGGGGTTCGGTTCGAGGTCGTGGCCCAGCAGGCCCTTCCAGTATGTTTCGAAGGAGTTGTGGATGGAGTGCCAGTGCCAGTATTCCACCATGTCGGCGCCGGAGGCGAGATGGGAGTAGGCCTGCAGGCGCAGCTGGCCGGGGAATGGCACCCAGCCGTGCTGGCCTTGGGCCTCGGTTTCGAGCACCAGGTAGTTCTGGCCGTTCTTGGTGGAGCGGGTCATGTCGCCGCCGAAGGCGATCTCCTTGCCGGTCAGGTCGTCTTCGGTCGGGTGGTAGATGTCCACGCCGGTGATGTCCACCGCGGTCGCGGCCTTGAAGTGGTCGACGGCCGGCTGCACGCCGTAGGAGTATCCGCGCCATTCGAAATCGAAGTTGTGGGTGATGAACTGGTCGTCATGCGCGTATTCGCGCACGATGTCGGCCTGCCACTGCAGGAAGGCGCGCACCTGATCGCGGCGGAACTTGTCGAATTCGCCGCCCAGGGACTCGTTGATGGTGGCGGTCACGTCCGGGAAGTCCTCCCAGGAGTCGATGCGGTTGGACCAGTAGTCGAGGCCGAAGTGGTGGTTGAGCTCGTCCAGATCGCCGTGGAACTTCTCGCGCAGATACTTGACGAACAGGCGCTGCATGTCTTCGGAGACGGAATCGTAGTATTTCGTCTCGTTGTCCACCTGGTAGCCGATGACGGCCGGATGGTCGGCGACGTGGGAGATGAGCTTGCGGATCACACGTTCGCCGTAGAAGCGGTAGGTGGCGTTGACGATGTCCATGATCTGGCGCGCGCCATACTTGCCCTGTCCGTTCGGCGTGACCGCGAGCACGCTCGGGTCGAGCTTGACGAGCCAGCTGGGCACCGCGTAGGTCGGCGTGCCGACGATGACGTCGATGCCGGCACGCTGCGCGGCGTCGAGCGCGCGGTCCACGTAGGTGAAGTCGAACACGCCCGGCTGCGGTTCGCAGGTGCTCCATGTGGATTCGGCGATGCGGATGACGTTCAGTCCCGCAGCCTTCATCATCGCCATGTCCTCATCGATGCGGTCAATGCCCTTCATCATGAGATATTCGTCGTAATATGCGGCGCCGAACAGAATGTGGTCTGCCTCGTAACGGCTCATGAGTCCTCCGTCGTCCTCGTTGACTTTTATATCTAACAGTCATTAGATATAAGAACTATATATCTTCCGAAACAAATCGTCAAGTACCGCAGATTTTCAGGCGTTTCTTAACTAACAACCATTAGATATATGTCTTCTGAAGGTTTACCGATATCCGTCCCACACCGGCGAGGGGAAGATCATCCGCTCGAAGACGAGCCATTCGTCGTACAGGTCGATCGGCGGCTTGCGCGTCCACCGCAGCTGGATGCCATCCATCGCCTCGATGCATTGCCGCACGATCGGCCGCATATTGTCCCATCCGCCGATCTGCGGCGGCAGCTTCCATGCGAACCGCGAATAATGCTCCCACGTCAGATCCGGTCGGTTTTCGAAATACTCGTGCAGTGGATGGTCCGCGTTGAACGATTCGGTTTCCAAAACCATGTACAGCTGCAGCAGACTGCGGCGTTGCGCATTGTACCGGACCAGGAACCGCAGATAGGCAGGGAACAGCATGCCGTCCGAATCGCTGCCGGGCAATCCCGACTTGGCGAAGTCGGCGGGTGTGCCCTGCTGGTCGTAGTTATCGGTGACCAGCAGCGACAACAACCGTTCCTTGTTGCCGATGTAGTGCAGCAGTCCGGGCTGGCTCATGCCGATGGCGTCGGCGATGTCCTTGAGCGACGTGCCGTAGTACCCCTTCTCGCCGATCAGCTTGCCCGCCGCCGCGATGATTTCGCGTTTGCGCTCTTCGGGCGATTTACGAACCCGCTTTTTCCCCTCGGTAACCATATGGAACAGCGTACCATCGGACGGACCCTCGGCCGGTCACGCCTGGAAGACGTCCGGATGCTTCGGGTCGCCCGGTTCGTCGGCGAGCACACCCTCAAGGCCGAGGAACTCCTGCCAGAATTCCAACGAATTGCCGTATGGGATGGCCTGGCTTCCGCGCGCCTGCAGGTTCGCCTTGGCCTCGAACACGTCCTCCTCGCGGATGCCGTCGAAGTAGCTTTCCAGACGTTCGAGATTCGTCGGATCGTAGAACAGCGAGCCGATGATCTCGGTAAGCCGCTCGGCGCGGGCCACCGGCAGCGAATCCCAGTGGCGGAATTCGATGAAGTTCTTCAAACGCACGTCGTTGAAGTGCGTGGAGATCACATGGTTGATCTCGTACGCGTTGAGCTCGCGGTCCGGGTACACGTCGTTCGCGTTCTCGTAGAACGCCGGATGGTGCAGATCGGTGCCGGGCACCGCCAGCGCCTCCGGGGTGTGGGTCAGGTCGGCGAACATCATCGGCGTGGACAGCACGTCCACCGCGTAATCCTCCCAACCGAAGCGCGGGTCGAACAGACCGGGGATGACGTTCGTGCGCTGGAAGTCCAGATAATCCCACATGCGCTGGCGCAGCAGCGGATACGGGTTCTCACGGCCTTCGAAATACGGGGTGTTGCGGAAGAACCATGCCAGAATCGGGCCGATCACCGTACCCAACCGCAGTTTGGCGATCGCGTCCTGTTCCGAAACGTAGTCGATGCTGACCTGTGTCGAAGCGGAGCAACGCATCATGCACGGACCGAACTGTCCGACACGTCCCAGGTAGGCGGTCATCGCCTTGTATCGGTCCTTCGGATTGACGGGAATGTCGGCGTAACTGGATTTCGGTTGGTAACCATAGTTGACGAGTCGGAAACCAAGTTCTTCGAGGATGGGGTCGACTTCGCGGCGGAACGCGCCGTACAATGTGGCGAGCTCCTCCGGCTTGTGCAGGATGCCGATGGACGTTTCCAACTGTCCGCCCGGTTCCAAAGATACGGAGATGCCGTCACGGGCGAGTCCGACCAGTCGCCCGTTTTCCCAGTATTCCTTGTTTTCGTCGTAATACGGGCGGATGCGGTTGAGCAACGCTTCAATGCCGTTGCTTTCGTAGTAGGTCACCGCGGTATCGTCGCTGTTATGTACCGGCAGGTGTTCGATTTCCACGCCAAAACCGCCGGTGCCGCGCTGTTGGCAGCCGGATTCGAAGAATTTGATAAGGCTTTCCACATGCTTCGGATTCGGCTCGGTCAGCAGGTGCGCGTACGTGATCTTTGGCGTTGTCATAGTGGCCATCCTAACGAAAAGCGCCATTCGCAACGCAGGCTACGCTATACGGAAAATCGATAACCGACCATCATTCCCCATCGATTTGGCTGGCGATTTGAATGCCGATTCGACGACCATCGATTTTACGATCGCCGAATCAGCCGTCGATTTGGCGGCTCAGATACCGTCGAACCGACGTCGGAAAGTTTCCCAACGTCGGTTCGACGGAAATAAGAATGGCGATTCAAGCGGCCTTCTCGCTGTTGCGCGCCTCTTCGGCTGCGCGGTGCGCCTTCTTGGCAGCGGAGATCATCAGCTTGATGCGGTTGAGCTGGTTGGCTTCCGAAGCGCCCGGATCGTAATCGATGGACACGATGTTGGCTTCCGGATGCAGTCGGCGGATCTTGCCGAACATGCCTCGGCCTGTCACGTGGTTCGGCAGGCAGGCGAACGGCTGCGCGCACACCACGTTCGGGCATCCCGATTCGATGAGTTCCAGGATTTCCGCGGTCAGCAGCCAGCCTTCGCCGGCCTGCACGCCCACGGACGTGACCTCGTCGGCCTTCTTGACCAGTTCAGGCATCGGCAGATCCTGCGAGAACTTGCCGTGAGCCAGATCGATCGCCTCGCGTACCGGAGCGTTGTACAGGTCGAGGCCCTTGCGCATCAGCGCATAGCCGATCTTGCTGCCGCCCATGCCGAGGTAATGCTCGTTCCAGTCGGAAATGTACGGTCGGGTGGTCATGAATTCCATGATGCCCGGCACCACGGCCTCGCAATCCTGCGATTCGATGACGTCGACCACATGGTTGTTGGCGTCCGGCTGGTACTTGACGAGGATCTCGCCGACCACGCCGACGCGCACCTTGCGCGGCTCGTCCTTCAACGGCAACGAGTCGAACGACTTGACGATCTCCTTGACGAGCGTCGGATACGGCAGGTATTCCTTGCCTATGAACTTGCGTGCCGTCTTGGAACGACCGTGGTTCTCGAGCGTCTCGCGCACGATGGTGTCCCACGTCTTGTACAGCTGGTTCGCGCTGCCGGGTGTCACTTCGTACGGACGCACGCGGTACAGGCACTTCATCAGCAGATCGCCAACGATAAGCGCCTTGATGGCACGATGCAGCAAAGCCGGCGTGGCGGTGAAGCCCGGGTTGTCCTCGATGCCCTGCGTGGAGATGGCGATCACCGGAATCTGCGGATAACCGGCGTCCACCAGCGCCTTGCGAATCAGGCCGAAGTAGTTGGTGGCACGGCACATGCCGCCGGTCTGCGTGATGGCGAGCGCGGTGTGGTCCGGATCGTATTTGCCTTCCAGAATCGCGTCCACGAGCTGGCCGATGACCATGATGGCCGGATAGCAGGCGTCGTTGTTGACGTATTTCAGGCCGGTTTCGACGTCCTCACGGCTGGCGTGCTCCAGAATGTCGAACTTGTAGCCGCCGGAGCGGATGACGGATTCCACCAGAGAGAAGTGGATCGGGCTCATCTGCGGAGCCACGATGGTGTAGTCCTTCATGTTCTTGCCGAACGGGATGCGGTTCGCGTACTTGGACAGGGTCGCCGAGTTGTGTGCGGACGCGCCCTTGCCATTTGTCTGCGTTTTGGCGGTTTCTTGCGATTCGCCCTTGCCGTTTTTCGCCGCGCGCTTGGATGCGGCCGTGACGGCTTCGGTGAGTTTCGGATTGGCTTTCATGACGGTGTCGAGCATGACCTGGCGACCGGGGGTCGGCGCTTCGGTGCCGGTCTTGCGGAATCCGTCGTTCTTCTTGTTGCGTTCACGCTCTTCGACGGCCGCCTTAAGCGAGCGCAGACGGATTTTCGCCGCACCCAGGTTGGAGACCTCGTCGATTTTGAGCATGGTGTACACGTCGGCCTTGTCCGCCAGGATCTCGGACACCTGGTCGGTGGTGATGGCGTCGAGGCCGCAGCCGAAGGAGTTGAGCTGCACGAGCTCGAGTCCCGGATAGGAGGCCACGAAATGGGCCGCCGCGTACAGACGCGCATGGTAGGCCCACTGGTTGGTGACGCGCAGCGGCATCTTGGTGACCTTGCGGTCGTCGACGTGGCGGAAGCCGTTCGCGTTCTTCTTGCGGGGATCCTCTTCGCCTTCGGCGAGGAATTCGCTCAGGTTGAGCTTCTCCCCCGGCTGCAGTTCGCAGATGGAGTCTTCGGACAGCACCACCATGCCGAGCGCGCAGATGGTTTCCGGAATGCCGTGGTTGATTTCCGGGTCGACGTGGTATGGGCGGCCGGCGAGCACGATGCCCTTGCAGTCGTGTTCCTTCATGTAGGCGAGGGCCTTGAGGCCTTCCATCTGCACGTCGTGCTTGAACACTTCGTTTTCGGCGTAGGCGGCCTTGACCGCGGTTTCGGCTTCCTCGCGGGTCACGTTGGCCCAGGCGAATTCCTCGACGATGCGGTCCACCATGAGCTCATGGTTGGCCATGTTGAAGTACGGGCGCATGTAGCGCACGCCTTCCTCGCGCAGTTCGGGCATGTTCGCGCCGATGACCACCGGATAGTTGGCCACGACCGGGCAGTTGTAGTGGTTGTCGGTGTTGGGAACGAAGTTCTCCTCATAGCTCACGCACGGGTAGAAGATCGTCTTGATGCCCTTGTTGAGCAGCCACTTGATGTGGCCGTGCACGAGTTTGGCCGGATAGCAGATGTTCTCGGAGGCGATCGATTCGATGCCGGTTTCGAACAGTTCGTGCGAGCTGCGGCCGGAGATCATCACCTTGAAGCCGAGCGAGGTGAGCAGCGTGAACCAGAACGGGTAGTTCTCGTACATGTTGAGCACGCGTGGAATGCCGATTTCGCCGCGGGTGGCCTTCTTGTCGGTCAGACGACGGTAGGCGAAGCAACGCTTGTATTTGTAGTCGTACAGGTTGGGCCTGTCGGAACGCTGCTTCTTGGAATCGCCGCCGCGTTCGCAACGGTTGCCGGTCACGTAGCGGGAGCCATCCTGGAACGTGGTGATGGTGAGCTTGCAGTGGTTCTGGCATAGCTTGCACACGTCGCGTTCGGTGGTCATGGACAGGTTGTCGAGCTCGCTGCCGGACACGATGCTGGACGCGGTATGCGTGACGCCGTCGATGTCGACGGTCTTGCCTCCGTCGGCGTCCGCGTCACCATCGTCGAGTCCGTCGGCGATGTCGGTGTAATGCATGCGCGCGGTCAGCGCGGCACCGTATGCGCCCATCAGGCCGGCGATGTTCGGTCGGGTCACCTCACGTTCGGTGAGCAGCTCGAAGGCGCGCAGCACGGCGTCGTTGAGGAACGTACCGCCCTGCACCACCACGGTGTCGCCCAGCTCGCCGGAATCGCGCAGCTTGATCACCTTATACAGCGCGTTGCGCACCACGGAATAGCACAGGCCGGCCGCGATGTCCTCCATCGAGGCGCCTTCCTTCTGCGCCTGCTTGACGGAGGAGTTCATGAACACGGTGCAGCGCGAGCCCAGGTCGACGGGATGTGTGGAGTTGAGCGCGGCCTGCGTGAACTCCTGGATCGTCAATCCCATGGACTGTGCAAAGGTCTGCAGGAACGAACCGCAGCCGGACGAACAGGCCTCGTTGACGGCGATCGAGTCGATCACACCGTTGGAGATCGCCAAGTATTTCATGTCCTGGCCGCCGATGTCGATGACGGCGGTAACGCCCGGCGAGACCATTTCCGCACCGCGATAATGGGCCATGGTCTCCACCACGCCCTCGTCCAGATGCAGGCCGGTGGTGATCAGTCCCTCGCCGTATCCGGTGGCGCAGGAGCGTGCTATCCACGCGCCTTCCGGCAGCTGGCTTTGAATCTGCTTGACGATGTTGACAGCGGCCGTCAGCGGGCTGCCTTCGTTGGTGGCGTACGACGACCATACGATTTCGCGGTCGTCGTTGACGAGCGTCGCTTTGATGGTGGTCGATCCGGCGTCGATGCCGAGGAAGTGCGGGCCTTGCGCGCCTTCCAGCGTGCCGATGTGCACATGCTCGCGGTGGTGGCGCTTGTTGAACGCCTCACGGTCCGCTTCGGTCGGGAACAGCGGAGGCATGGTGGGGGTGTTGGCCGGCAGATTCTTCAGGTCTTCAAGGCTTTTCAGAATATCGGCGCAGGTGCGTGCTTCGAAATGCTGGCCCTCCTCAAGCTGGTCCGGTTCGCCGGCGAGCAGCGCGGAGCCGAACGCCACGTACAGGTGCGCGTCGGTCGGCACGATGAATTCGTCGACTTTGTCTTCGAGCGCGCGGTGGAACGCCTCGCGCAGTTCGGACATGAAGAACAGCGGACCGCCCAGGAAGATGACGGTGCCGTGGATTGGTCGGCCGGACGCCAGACCTGCGATGGTCTGCGTGGCGACCGCCGTGAAGATGGATGCGGCCAGATCGGGCTTGGCCGCGCCGTCGTTGATGAGCGGCTGAAGATCGGTTTTGGCGAACACGCCGCAACGGGAGGCGATCGGATAGAGCGTCTCGTAATGCTTGGCCATGTCGTTGAGGCCAGCCGCGTCGGTGTCGAGCAGGGTGGCCATCTGGTCGATGAACGCGCCGGTGCCGCCTGCGCAGGAACCGTTCATGCGCTGTTCCGGAGTCGGCTTCAGATATGTGATCTTGGCGTCCTCACCGCCAAGTTCGATAATGACGTCGGCTTGCGGATATTCCTCGTCGATGGCGCGGGTCTCGGCGATGACCTCCTGCACGAACGGCACATGGAGATTATCGGCCAAGGCAAGGCCGCCGGAACCGGTGATGGCCAGACGAATCGGCTCGTTGCCGCGGCCACGGGCCTCAAGTTCTTTGTGGATGTCCTCCAGCAGGCCCGCCACGGTGGCACGCACGTTGGCGTGGTGGCGACGGTAATCGGAGAAGAGCACCGCGTCGAGCGAATCGGTCTGATCGAGCACCACGGCCTTCACCGTGGTGGAACCGATGTCAAGACCTACGCGCAACGGCTTCGTATCGCAGGTGTTGTCTGCGGTAACTGCTGCTTCGACCATGTACTGTACCTCTATCGTTCTCATCCGCCAGGTTGCGTCCGTGCCAACACGAACGCCCTGCCCCGGTTATCCAAGTATGTAATGGTAGTCTGTGCCCCTGCCTAATTCGGCACGGTATCGCATAAAGTGCACGACACGACGCATAATTAGACAACGAATATAGTCAGCTTGCCTAATTCCAACCGTCCGTACATGAACCGTTCGAAACCATTCAGGAAGCCGCCCCCTCCCCTGCGACGCGGTCCTTGCCGTAGATTTCGGGAATGAACCGCGTCTGATCGTGTAGTTTCGACCACAGCACCACCTGCCCGCTTTCCAACGACTTGGGCACATCGATGATGCGCTGGTTGGAGCTGCCCCGGAACTGCAGCAGCGAATCGTGCAGATCCTTGATATACCGGCCATCCACGAGGATATCGATCTGTTCGAGCAGTTCACGCTTGTCGGGGCTTTCGCCTTCGCGCATGAGCTCCTCCCACGTGTAGCCCGTCCAGCACCAGATGTCCTTGGTGCGGCCGAACCGCTCACGGATCTTGCGTGAAAGCGGCAGCAGCACGCCGGTGTTGAGCAGCGGCTCGCCCCCGAGGAAGGTGATGCCCTGCACGTACGGCAGGCTCAGATCGGCCATGATCTGAGCTTCGAGCCGGTCGTTGTATTCGTGGCCGGCGCGGAAATCCCAGATCGACGAGTTGTAGCAGCCTTCGCAGTGGAATGGGCAGCCGGAGACGTACAGCGAGCAGCGGATTCCCTCGCCATCGGTCATGAGGAACCGCTTGTAGTCGGCGATCATGTTGTGGCTCATCGCGTTCGTCCATTGTCCGGCGCGCGGGTTGCTGGCGCGGTTTGTCGGAATGAACGGCCCGCGGCCGGTTTCGCCGGCCGCGAAATCACGGCGAGACACAGCGGGATCGGCGCTGCTTACCATACGTTGCTCCTGAATTGCCTGTTGTTTTGCGATTATTGCGATTGATTACTTGGCTTCCTCGAACCATTCGCGTTCGGAACCGTCGTCAAGGGTGACATGGCCGGTTTCGCCGCTCATGTGCTTGACGCGGTGCGCGATTTCCTCGTGTCGGCCGTGCACCATCGGGCGCTGCACCGGATTGCCGAGGTAGCCGCAGGTGCGCTTGGTCACGTTGCAGCGGTCCGGGTCGGAGTTGCCGCATTCGGGGCACTTGAAGCCTTCTTCGGTCGGTTCGAAGTCACCTTCGAAACCGCATTCGTAGCAACGGTCGATTGGCGTGTTCGTGCCGAGATAGCCGATGCCGATGGTGTAGGCGTAGTCCCACACCGCTTCGAGCGCCTTCGGATTGGCCTGCAGGCACGGGAATTCGCAGTAGTTGATGAAGCCGCCGGAAGCGTAGTACGGGAAGTCCTTCTCATAGTCGAGCTTCTCCATCGGCGTGGGCTGCAGCCACACCGGGTAGTGGAAGGAGTTGGTGTAGAAGTCGTGGTCGGTGACGCCGTCCACTTCGCCGAACTTCTCGCGGTCCATGCGGTTGAAGCGGTCGGTGAGCGATTCGGCCGGCGTGGAGTACACGGAGTAGTGGTAGCCTTCCGCGGTGCTCCAATCCTTGCACAGCTCGTTCATGCGCTTGACGATGGACAGTGCGAATTCCTTGCCTTCCGGATCCCAGTCGTGGTCGCGCATCCAGTCCTTGCCATAGAACACGCTGGTCGCCTCATACAGGCCGATGTAGCCGAGGGACACGGTGGCGCGTTCGTTGCGGAACAGCTGATCAACGCTGTCGTTGGCGCCGAGACGGCCGAATGCGCCGAAGCGGAACAGGGTCGGGGCGTTGACCGGAGTGGCCTGCTTGCAACGCATGATGCGGAACTGCAACGCCTGATGGGCGACGGCCATACGCTCGTCGAAGATCTTCCAGAAGCGGTCCTTGTCTCCGTGGGATTCCAATGCGATGCGCGGAATGTTCACGGTGACCACGCCGAGGTTCATGCGGCCGTCCTCGACATCCTTGCCGGTCTTCGGGTCGATCCAGCCCTGCAGGAAGGAACGGCAGCCCATCGGCGCTTTGAAGGAGCCGGTGATCTTCACGATGTTCTCGTAGAAGATGACGTCCGGGTACATGCGCTTGGTGGCGCATTCGAGGGCCAACTGCTTCAGGTCGTAGTTCGGGTCGCCCGGATCGGCGTTCACACCGTGCTTGATGGTGAAGACGAGCTTCGGGAAGATGGCGGTGTGATGCTCGGAACCAAGGCCGCGGATGCGGTTGAGGAAGATGGCGCGCTGGATTTCGCGCGCGAACCAGTCGGTGCCGAGACCGAAGCCGACGGTCACGAACGGGGTCTGGCCGTTGGACACACGGTTGGAGTTGATCTGGTATTCCATGGTCTGCATGGCGTCGTAGATGGCCTTGCGGGTCTGGATCTTCGCCCAGATCTCACGCAGCTGCTGCAGACGGTCGGACGTCTTGTCGAACGGCTCGTCCATCGGCAGTGCCGGACGATCCTTTTCGAAGTGCAGGCGCTTCGGCTCGACGGCCTTGGCCATGCGCACCTGACGTTCGGCGATCTCGATCGGCAGATCGTCGGGCATGATCTCGTGGGCCTGCTCAAGGAACTTGTCGTAGTCCTTCTTGGCGTATTCGGCGAAATGCTCGTCGGCGCGGTTGGCGGTCTGTCCGCCGTACTGGCTGGAGGCCACGTCCTTCATGATCTGGGTGATCTGCGTGGCGGCGATGGAGATGCTGTTCGGCGAACCCATCGGCGCGTTGCCGAGGGTGAAGCCGTTGGCGAGCATATCCCAGTAGTTCGGCAGCGAGCAGTTGGACTGCGCGGTGAACGGCGAGTAATCGGCGTCGTGGAAGTGGATGTCGCCCTTCATGTGGGCGTTGGACACCGCGTCCGGCAGCATGGAGAAGGCGGATGCCTTGGACACCGCGCCGGCCAGCAGGTCACGCTGGGTGGAGTAGACGTTGGAGTCCTTGTTGGCGTTCTCACGCACCAGCGCCTCGTCGCGGTCCACCAAGCGGCGCACGGCCTCGTTGATGTCCGTGGCCTTAGCGCGCTCGATGTCCTTGTTCAGACGGTAGTTGGTGTAGGTGCGGGCCACGTCGTACAGATGGTCCTCGATGAGCCCATGCTCCACGAGGTTCTGGATGTCCTCGATCTTCGCCGGACCGTTGTAACGGTCCTTGATTTCGGCCTCGACCTGATTGGCGATGTCGCGAATCAGCCGTTCCTCCTGAGGACCGATTTTCTTGTCGAGGTCGGCGAAAGCCGATTTCACCGCGCTGATGATGTTGATCGGATCAAAATCGACCACACGCCCGTCGCGCTTCTCGACAAGCACCTTGACCATTTCCGGCGCGTTCTCGGTTTCGGTCGCAACGCCTTCCAGAGTCTGGGTTTCCATGTATATTTCCTTTCCGGGCCGGACCCATCCGGCCAGGTTTCATGCTTCGTCCGCATGCCCGTTCGTACCTACAGATGCACACTCTACGCCAAGGTCGGCACTAAATGTAGTGTCACCACGCCGCTAGAGAAACTATATATTCTACTTTTGGCGAGATTTCGCCATTTTTTGCCTTGTGTGACAAAAGTAACGATTTCATCTCGGAGTGTCGTTTTGACACAGCCCCACACACCGTACTATCTTCACGCACGGAGCATTCGCAACACTCGAACATATGTTCCATTTGTCCGCAAGATGATGGAATCTTGACTTATGACTTGGAACCCGGATTACAACCCACCGACGGCACAGCAGACGTCGAAGCCGCTGCCCCGTCTGGCGTCGGAAACCACCGCCGACAACCCTTGGCCGGTGAGCCTGCTCAGCGAGAAGTTCTACACGGCGGTCGAACGTTGGCCCTCCGTATGGGTGGCCGGGCAGATCACGCAGATCAACACGCGTCGTCAGGGAAGCGCCTACATCACGCTGCGCGACGACCAGCAGGACATCGCTATGGAAGTCAACGGCTTCGGACGGTTCGCCGCGGCGGCGGCGCCGTTTGTGCAGGGCGACCGTGTCATCATCCACGGCAAGCCGAACGTGTGGATGAAGCGCACGTCGCTGTCGTTGCGCGGCGACGCGATCATCGCGGCCGGCGCGGGCGGCAGTCTGAAGGCCATGATCGACGAGCTACGCAAGAAGCTTAAGGGAGAAGGTCTGTTCGACGCCGATCGCAAGAAGCCGTTGCCGGAATTTCCGCATTGCATCGGCTTGATCTGCGCGCCGCAGGCACGTGCGGAAGGCGACGTCATCACCAACGTGCGTCTGCGTTGGCCCGTCGTCGGCTTCAAGGTGACGCATGTGCACGTGCAGGGCGAGCAGTGCCCGTCGGACGTGGTAGCGGCCATCCGGCAGCTGGATGCCGATCCAGATGTGGATGTGATCATCGTGGCGCGTGGCGGCGGCGCTTTCGAAGATCTGATTGGCTTTTCCGATGAGAACGTGGTGCGCGCCGCGGCGGCGGCCCGCACTCCCCTGATTTCCGCCATCGGGCATGAGGACGATTGGACCCTGCTGGATTTGGTGGCCGACCTCAGGGCCTCCACGCCGACCGACGCAGCGAAGAAGGTCGTGCCGGACGTGCATGAGCAGATGCAGCTGATTCAGGTGAACCTGGACCGCATGCGCGTGCGCATCGACGCCACCGTCTCCAACGAGACCAGGCTTATCGAAGGCTACGCGAACCGTCCAAGCCTCACCCAGCCGCTCACCATGTTGGAACCGCATCAGCGTTTCCTTGATGACGCACGCACAAGAATGCGGATCGGTCTGACCCGTATTCTTGACGACGCGAGCCTGACCATCGAGAAAGCGCACGCGTCGCTGACCGCGCTGAGTCCGCAATCCACGCTTGACCGCGGGTACGCGGTGGTGCAATGCGCCGACGGGCATGTGCTTGACGACGCGGACAAGGTGAAGACGGGCGACCAGCTGACCATGACCTTGAAGCACGGCATCGTCGTGTCTGAAGTGAAAACCGTAACGAAGGAGTAGCACATGAGCAACGAAGCAGCACCGGCATCCAGCCTGACCGACAAGGAACGCGAAGCAATCGCGCAGATGCCATACGAGGAGGCGCGCGACAAGCTCATCCAGGCCGTGCAGGCGTTGGAGGCGGGCGGCCTGAACCTCGACCAGTCCATGCGGCAGTGGGAGATCGGCGAGGCGTTGGCCAAGCGCGCGCAGAGCCTGCTTGGCGAGGTCCGAGCCAAGCTCGACGCCGCGCAGGCAGAGCAGGCCACCGCGGCCAACACCGCAGGCACGCAAGACAATCTGGCCTGAGCATCCGTCGCGGCACAGCCGCTCCCCTCACCTACGGACGTTCCACCGGAACGTCCGTCAAACGGCTTGAGCCCGAACAATCAGGTCCGATTACCCGTCATGTCGAATCCATATTGTGTGTACAATGGTGACTCGTTGCCTCAGTAGCTCAGTGGATAGAGCACTTCTCTCCTAAAGAAGGTGTCGTAGGTTCGATTCCTATCTGGGGCACTTTTTCATATCCCCGTACATTGTCGGCGCGCATCGCCATCGGCAGCATCCAAGATCAATCGCACGTCCGCAATCCGGACAACACCATCTCACCGCCACCCTCCAGCACAGGCACAATGACCCTCCCTCTGTTATAGTGGCAAACGGATACTTAAGCGGTTGAGTGAATGTATCCAAAAGGTTCCCCCTTCTGCTATGGAAGCATCGGAAAGCAACCGCACAACCCATACATCACCTTTGGAAGAACAAGGGATCAGCATGCAAGACATACCATATTTCTCTATTGTGGAACGGCTGGCGCACACGAATCCGGTAGGACAGTTGCCCGGACCGCTCTCCTACAAGCTGCTCGACCAGTTCACCATGCCGATGCTGCCCACAGAACCGCAATGCACGAACGTCATCGCCTGCATCTGATATTCGAATAACATGCCGGTCGTCACCGTCTAGCCACGGGCTTAGCCGACCCGCACAATCGCCAGCAGCGCTTTGTGGTCGCTGCCGTCCACTTTGACTGTGCGCACCTGTCCGGCCTGCATGCCGGAATCCAGTACGATATGGTCGATTCCGGCGAACGACGGCACGTAATCGACATTCGCAGGCCATGAGAATTTCAATCCCTCGCCGGCCTGACGGGAGGCGTCGGAGAAACGGTTTCCCAGAATGTTGCGGAACGGCGTATGGTCGTACGTCGCGTTGAAATCACCCATGAAAACGTACCGTCGGCTAGTGTCGAAACGTAGTTTCGCCAGTTCGTCGAGCGACCGCTTCCACTGCTGCCAGTAATCGTTCGTCGGCGACGTGGTATGCACGGATACGAAACGCACCTGCGTGGCTCCCCCATTGAACGAAACGGTGCCGCCCGGCATGAACGACGCGCTCGAATCGACATCGTCATCGGAAGGGTCGTCAAGCGGACTCGCCGACCAAAGGCCGTTGCCGTACACGCCGTCCGAACTCGACACCTGCGCATAGGGCAGATACGAGGCGATGCCGGCACGGTTCAGATCGTCCACGAAAGCGTCGGTCGTCTCCTGCAACGCAAGCACCTCGACGTGTTCGCTGCGCACCAGATCCACGATCTCACGCGCATCGGCGCGCCCTTTGTACACATTGCACGTCATCAGCCGCGCGTAGCCGTCATCCGTGTTGACGGTTTCGCCGGACGCCGCCGCGACTGCGGCACGTGGCAGTTTCGAAGGCTGGTAGAAGAACGGATACTGCCAGAACGCCTGCAACGCAATCGCCAGAACGGCCATCACGATGGACACCGTACGTTTGGAGACGATGGCGCAGACGAGCGCGATTACGGCGAGCAGCGTGAACCATGGCACTAGGGAGACGACGATCGGCATATACGGCAACGCCTGCAGTTCTTCCGGCAGAATGTGCGTGACAGTGCCCAGCAGCGCGGCGAGCGCGAATATGAAGGCAATCACCGCGCAGATGAAGTTGCGTACGCGATGCGTTTTCGTCTTATTCAGCGTGCGTAGCGGCTTGACCGGTCTCGTTGCGGCCGGTTTTGCTTTAGCCCGATTCGCTTTGGCCGACGCTTGCGATTTGCCCGTTGCCGGCCCTTGCGGCTGGCGTGTTTTTGCCTGAGCCATACCATTCCCTTGTTTTTTCGGAACGCACGTCCGCGACCATCCATGTCCGCCCGTGTCCGTTTATGTCCGTTCCGTTGATGTTCCGACGGTTTCCTTCACGCCTTCGGCTTAGTCGTCGAGGCCGAGCTCGTGGCGGATGCCGTCGATGATGATGCGGCTGGCGGTGGTGCCACGTTCACGCGCGTTTTCCTGCAGCATCATTTTCAGATCGGATGGAATTTTGAAACTCATGAGCACACGTTCGCCGTTGCCGTTGCCATTGCCA
>ERZ857750.2711-NODE-2711-length-16119-cov-65.123008_pt1 | contig 16119 bp, 10 predicted proteins | sample MGYA00519915_ERZ857750 | MGnify/ENA primary metagenome ERZ857750 (study PRJEB31778, sample SAMEA3449358) | human gut metagenome | biome: human gut; feature: human-associated habitat; material: faeces | place: United Kingdom | collected 2010/2012 ... | reverse complement strand
AGCGCGAGAGCAAGAAAAACAGCGGTGTAAACCACTTCTTTCATATGTAGTACAATGATTTTCGTTTTGGAACTCATGGGCGGGCACACTCCTTTTTGAAAAACCGTCTGTGAGCGGACGAGGGCGAACGGACGGGCGTTTTTACTATAATGTATGTAAAAGAAAAATCGTTTATGAAAAAAAGTGTCTGAAAAATCATTTCCGCAAGCTGCAAGTAATCTTTGGACAGTCTTTCTTCTGCCCGAAAATTAGTATATAATGTAATCGGTCACGATAACAAACTTCAGGGAGAGTCGGGAAAAGAGGAGGGGAAAGATGAAAAAAAGAAAAATCAGAAGGACCATGGGCGTTTTTTTTACTACTTTTTTGCTTCTGCAGATTATTTTACTGTTTCTGTACAAAGCGTTTATTGTTGATATTGCTAAAAAAAATGAGGAAAACCTGGTGGAAAATACGCTGCAGATTTATCATAATACGATGGAAGGTGTATTGGAACGCTTGGATGATAACCTGGATCTTTTACTGGGATATCGACTGCTTTTGACACAGCTAAATGGAGAAAATAACCTGGAAAAAGTGAAAGCGCAGTATAAAATGCTTCAGATTCTAAAGGAAAGATGTAAAGACACAAAGGAAGCGGATGCCTATGCGGTTGTTAATTGTAAAGACAACAGTATCCTGATTCAGAGAAATGGAAATATAACATATGATACAATAAAAGATATCAAAAAGTATCTTCAAAAGCGTAATACGTTTGATAAAACTCCTACATCCGGCTGGACTTCTACTGTTATGGGGGCGCAGGTGTATCTGGTAAAATATTATAATTATGGTGCAAATACGATCGCTGTATTGATATCAGAAAAAAGACTGGACTCCTTGTTAAACTATAATGATATGTCCATCAAAGAGGCAGCATTTTATCTTACAGACAAAAAAGGGGAAATTCTGTGCGCTTCAGGAAAAGATTGGGCATATGGAGAAGAAATAGAGAATCTGCAGAAACAGGATCCATCCATCAGTATCTATCAGGGATCTGTTCTGGAAGATGCATATCAGATGTATTACAGTGTAAAATCATCCGAGTATGCCGCATATTCTACCTCCGGTATCGTTATTTTTGGATTTTTAGTACTGTCTTTGCTTTTCTTTGGAACAATTGTCTGGTATATGCAAAAAGAAATCTTCCGGCCGATTGCAGACCTGTTCTGGGTGTCCAGAAAAATTCACAGTGGAGATTTCAGGGCAAGAGCGGAATATAATACAAACAGCTACGAAATGGAAGAAGTAAAACAGGCATATAATGATATGGTACAGACGATTCTTGAAATGAGGGTGCAAAAGTACGAACAGGAACTTCGAATGAAGGATGTGCAGCTGAAGTATATCCATATGCAATTAAAACCACATTATTTCCTGAATGCTTTATCAACCATTAACAGCATGGTTTATCAGCACGAGGAAGAGAATGTCCATACCTTTATTCAGGCATTTTCACAGAACATCCGTTATATGTTTCGAACTGGTCTGCATACCGTTCCGCTGCAGGATGAAATAAAGAATGCCGAGGGATATCTGGAAATGCAGCGACTCATGTACCGGGATTGCTTTTATGTCTATATGGATGTACCGGAAGAACTGCAGCAGTATCCGGTGCCGCAGATGATTCTGCATACATTTTTGGAAAATATATTTAAGCACGTGATCAGTATTGATTCGTTCACTACGGTTCTGATTCAGGCATTGTGGAGCTTCTCGGGGAAGGAAGTTTACTTAAAACTGGAACTATATATATCGCAGGGTCAATTTTCGCAGGAAATACTGGACTTTGTGAATAAAGATATGGAAATAACAGAAAAAAAAGATGGAAGTGGAATTGGAATAAAAAATGTAAAAGAGGTTCTGAAGATGATGTACGAGCAGGATCATCTTCTGTATTTGGAGAATCTGGAACCGGAAGGAACCAAAATAACCATATGGATTCCGAAAACACTGAAATGTACAGATGAGGAGAAAGACGAAGAGAGATGAATTTGCTGATTGTAGATGATGAAATTGTGACAACGCAGGTATTGGAAGAACAGCTGGATCGCGCGTTACTTTCTATTGACCAGATCTATGTGGCCTACAATACTTCTATGGCCAGAGATATTTTGCAAAAAAACAAAGTGGAACTGATTTTATGCGATATTGAAATGCCAAAGGAGAACGGGATTCACTTTCTGGAATGGGTACGAGAACAGAAAATCCAGACAGAGGTTATCTTTCTGACCAGCCATGAAAAATTTGAATATGCCTATGGAGCTGTACAGAATGGTGCGGCAAACTATCTGCTGAAGCCGATTGACATGAATAAAATCAATCAGGCATTGCTTCGTGTGACAGAAAAAATAGCCTGGAAACAAAAAACGGAGGAAATCCGGGAATATTGGAAGATCGGAAAAAGAAAGATGGTGCGATATTTCTGGACAAGAGTATTGCTGGAACCCGGTGTGCAAAAACAGGGACTCGAGGAGGAAATAAAGCAACAGGGGATAGCGGAAGAAATTCAGGAAAAATATTGTGTTGTGATTCTTCATTTTGCCAGTGGCAAACTGGACTTCGGGAAAGAAAAGGAACAGGAATCCATTTATAAATTTGCAATGGAAAATATTCTGGCAGAAGCATTCACAGAAAAAATCAAAATGGAAAATGTGATCTGCTGGGAAGAGAATACGGGGACCTATCTTGGAATTCTGTCGGAATTTTCGGAAAAGGAGACGAAGGAGAGAGCGGCACGGGTCAGAAAGATATTTGAAAAATATTTTCCTGATGCATTGCAGATCGGATACATTTCCCCGAGTGTTCCTTTTTATGAAGCAGGTTTGGAAAAAGAGAAAATAATGGAATATGACAAAACGCATATTTATGACGAAGGGGAAATAAAAGAATTTATGGCATTGCTTCGAGAAAAAGAGGCTTCCGGACATATTCTGGACGAAGATTATATCCTGCAGTGTCTGAACAAGGGTTCCAGGGTAAGTACACTGGAATATTTACAAAAAACGCTGCAGCATGTAAAGCAAACGATGCATTCCGTAGAAGGATTTCGCAATTTTCAAGTGGAACTGACACAGCTTGTAAGCAAATATCTCCATGATAAAAAGGAAAATATGAACAGCGTGATTCGTGATCCGATCTATCTGAAACTGGATATGAATGCTGTTAAATCAGAATTCTCTATGGTGCAGTGGATGACCTGGCTGATGAATAAGGTATTTGATCTGACACAGGAGGAACGGAAGGAAAAAACAGAAAAAAGGATCACAGATCAGGTAATTGATTATATCAGAGAACATTATACGGAAGATATTAACAGAAATACGCTTTCGGAGAGGTTTCATTTTTCGCCGGAATACATTGGAAAAATGTTCCGGAAGGATATCGGAACGTCGTTGAATGATTATATTAATTCCCTGCGCGTGGAAAAAGCGAAACATTTGCTGGAAAACACCAATACAAAGGTGATTGATATTGCGCTGGAAGTCGGATTTGATACTCTTCCGTATTTCTCATCTGTATTTAAAAAATATACGGGAGTTTCACCGGCAGAGTTTCGGAAAAAAGAATAGATATCTTAAAAACGAAAGTTTTTGTACTTTTTTGTGTAAGAACTTTCGTTTTTTTTGCGCTATGATAAGTCTATCAAAAGGAACCGGAAAGAAGAAAGGAGAAACAAATGAAGAAAAAGATTTTGGCGATTTTGATGGCTACCCTGACAGTAGGATCTCTGCTGAGCGGATGTGGTGGAGCACAGAGCAGTGATGCAAACGGAAATCAGGAGAGCAGTAAGCAGGAAAGCAGCGACAGCGAAGAACCGGCAGAGGTTGTATTTGCGTACATGACGCAGAACAATATCCCGGAGTCATCAGAACTGGAAAGAATTCAGAACCTGATCAACGATTATACAGTAGATAAGATCAATACAAAGGTCAAGCTGGTACTGTTTTCCAATTCTGATTATATGAATCAGGTGAATCTGATGCTGGCATCCGGAGAACAGCTGGATTTGTTTCAGGCCTATAATACGTCGCATCTGAAATATATTCAGGATGGAACAGCGCTGGATATTACAGAGTATCTGGACAGTGACCTGAAAGAAACAACAGAAACTCTTTACGATGGTTTTCTGGCACCGACAACGGTAGAGGGAAAAACATATGGAATTCTGAATATGGGTTCCAACTATGTACCGGGTGGATTTACCTATCGTGAAGATATTACCGAGGAACTTGGAATCGATATGAGTCAGGTTACCAAACCGGAAGACTTGACAGCAGTGTTTGCAAAGGTAAAAGAAGCTTATCCGGATATGACAATCATTGATCCAAACAGAGCGAATGCGTTATTTGAAAGCTACCTGGGAAAGATTGCTAAAATTGATCCATTAGGTGACAATATTGCCTCATCCGTTTCCGGTGTGGCTTATCAGGACAATGCAACTGTAGTGGATATGTATGAAACGACAGATTTCAAAGAACTGTGCGAACTGACCAGAAGCTGGTTTGAAGCTGGTTATTATGCAAGTGATGCAGCTACTACAACAGCAACTACTGCAGAATTACTGATGTCCGGCAACTGCTTTGGCACATTCTGTGGCTTGGGTAATCCGAAGATTGCGCAGCAGTATACAAACAACTATGGTCATCCGTTTGAAAATGTACAGATCAGTGATTCGATGATCTGGTCTGGAAACGGCGGAGCATGGATGGTAAATTCCGGCTGTAAAGATCCTTCGGCAGCCTGCAAATTTATGAACCTGCTGTACACGGATGCATATGTAGACAACCTTCTGGTCTATGGAGAAGAAGGGGTGGATTACAAATTTTGGATGAAAATGGTTGTGCAGTAGCACCGGATGGATATACGGATCTGAACAGTGTAGCCTATACCGATAATATGAACTACTATTTCTGGGGAAATAAATGGCTGACCTATCCGGTTGTAGGCGGTCTGTATGGAGAAGAAAAAGAGACAAACAAGCAGCAGAATTATGATGGAGATCATTCAAACTATTATGGTTTCCTTTACGACTACAGTGATAAAGAAGCAGAATATACCGCATGCCTGAACATTGTAGAAGAGTATAAAAAATCTCTGTGGGTTGGTGCAGCAGATGTAGATACAACACTTGCCGAGATGACAAAACGACTGAAAGCAGCTGGTATGGATGACCTGATTCAGGCAAAGCAGGAGCAGCTGGATGCATGGATGAGTAGCAAATAGGAAAGACTTTAAAAAAGAAAAGGCTGCGGAAATTTACCGCAGCCTTATTTATCAAAAAGGGAGTCGAATTATGACGAAAAGTGAGAAAAAACATGCCAGTAAAAATACATTAGCATTACTGTTGATTGCATTACCGGGTATTACATATCTGATCATTAATAACTATATTCCTATCATTGGAACCTTTATTGCGTTCAAAAAGTTCAGTTATGCAAAAGGAATCTGGGGAAGCCCGTGGTGTGGACTGGATAACTTTAAATTTTTGTTCCTGACAGATGATGCATGGGTCATTACGAGAAACACATTGTTATATAATCTGGCGTTTATCGTGATCGGAACCGTAGTTTCTGTGATTTTTGCAATCCTGCTGCATGAGCTGGGAGAACTGTTACGCGGAAAGTTTTTCCAGTCCGTGCTGTTGTTTCCACACTTACTGTCATGGGTTGTAACGGCGTATCTGGTATACGCGTTATTGGGAAGTACAACCGGTTTTGTGAACAATACAATTTTAGATGCGCTGGGGAAAAAAGGCGTAGACTGGTATACTGCAAAAGCTGCATGGCCGTTTATCCTGGTTATTGTATATCTTTGGAAGAATGCAGGATATAATGCGATCGTTTATATGGCAGGTATTGCAGGCATTGATAAGGAAATTTATGAAGCGGCAAAGATTGATGGCGCTTCTAAATTGAAACAGATTACGGCCATTACACTTCCGCTTCTGAGACCAACCATTGTTATTATGACATTGATGGCGATCGGCCGTGTATTCTATTCTGACTTTGGTTTGTTCTATCAGGTACCAATGAATGCAGGAACCCTGTTTTCTACGACGCAGACGATTGACACGTATGTATATCGTGGTTTGATGGAACAGGGTAATGTAGGAATGTCTTCGGCAGCAGGTGTATATCAGTCATTGGTTGGTTTTGCACTGGTCATGATTGCAAACTTTATTGTACGGAAAAAAGATCCGGAAAACGCATTGTTCTAGGAGGCAGGATATGAAAAAGACAGTCAGCGATGAAAAACGATTTATTGCAATAGCAACAGTTATTTTAGTGGTAATCAGTATTGTGGCGTTGTTTCCGATGATTCTTCTGGTGGTTGCGTCCTTTACCGATGAAAATGAACTGATTACAAACGGATATCAGATTTTGCCGAAGAAACTCAGCCTGGAAGCATATACCTACATGGTAAAACAGGCAGCAACAATCGTAAGATCGTATCTTGTTACGATTGGAACAACCGTTGTCGGAACCGGATTAAGCGTATTACTGACGACTTCGATCGCATATCCGATGGCACGAAAAACATTCAAATATAGAAACGCATTATCCTTTTTTGTATATTTTACCATGCTGTTTAATGGAGGACTGGTGCCACAGTATATTATGTGGACAACATTTTTCCATATTAAAGATACGTATGCAGCACTGATTTTTCCGAATCTTCTGATGACAGCATTCAATATTTTCCTGGTAAGAAACTATTACAGCAACAGCCTGCCGGAAGCATTATATGAAGCTGCACAGCTGGACGGAGCGTCAGAGCTTGGAATTTTCACCAAAATTGTATTTCCGTTGTCGAAGCCGGTAGTTGCCACCATTGGACTGTTTACAGGTCTTTCCTACTGGAACAGCTGGACCAATGCTTTATATTACGTACAGGATCCAAAATATTTTGGTATTCAGAATCTTCTGATGCGTATCATGAAAAACATTGAATATCTGCGAAGCGGAGCATCAGAGCTGGCGGCCGAAGGACAGGCAGTTTCGCTTCCGGGAAACTCCATCCGAATGGCACTGGCATTTGTCGGAATTTTACCAATCATTATTATTTACCCGATGCTTCAGAAATATTTTATCAAAGGTGTGGTTGTCGGCGCTGTAAAAGGCTGACAGAAAGGAGAAACAGATGGCAGCATATGTACATTGCAATTTTCACTCCTGTATCCTGCGGATGCAGGTAGATGTTTCGATTCTGCTTCCGGAAAAAGAGCGAATGGAAGATGTAGAGCAGGGAAAAAAGAGAGAGACTTTCGGGAAAAACAAAAAATATCAGACCCTGTATCTGCTGCATGGATTTACAGGAGACCATCTTTCGTATCTGAGGACCTCCAAGATTGAGCGTTATGCAGATGAGCATCAGATTATGGTGGTTATGCCAAGCGTATATAACAGCGCCTATACGGATATGAAATACGGACTGGATTATTTTTCTTATCTGACAGAAGAACTGACAGATTTTGTGGAGAGAAATTTCCCGGCAGCAACAAAGCGGGAAAACCGTTTTATTGCAGGAATGTCGATGGGAGGTTACGGTGCCTATAAATGGGGACTTACCTGTCCGGAAAAATTTGCGGCAATCGGAGGCGTTGCGGGATCTTATCATGCGGAATATCGTTATCAGGGAAAGGTTAACACGGTATCCACCCTTTGTGAAGCGTTATATGGTGATCCGCCTGCGATTACACCGGAGGTTCATGATGTTTTTACACTGTTGAAAAACCGGAAAGAAGAAGGAAGAGATATTCCGAGACTGTATACCTGCTGCGGTACAGAGGACAGACGTCACCAGGATTCGGTCGATCTGAAGGAGTTTGCGGATCAGCTGGGCGTTCCGCTGCTGTTTGAAGAGGGACCGGGAAGACATGATGATATTTTCTTTGATGAGTATATTCAGAAGATTCTGGACTGGATGAACTTTGCAGGGAAATCAGTAGAAGAATAAAATATACCGCAAAGTGGGGCTTGCAGATTGCGGAAATGATTTTTCAGACACGCGCTAAGCGAAAACACTACAGAATATAGAACTATTTAGCAGATAAAGACCCATATTTGTAGAAATTTTTCTTAGTGCGGCAGCCCCCACGGGAAATACAGGGAGAAGAGGAAAATGCAGATAGAAAAAGCAGCTGTAGCCGGAACACTGGAATCCAGCGATTGTATGGTTACGGTAGAAGATGGGGATGGCAACATAGATCTGGTACTGGAAAGTACAGTGATTCATCAGTATGGAAATCAGATCCGTCATGTGGTTCTGGATACTCTGGAAAATCTGGGAGTTCAGAACGTAAAAATTAAGATTGTAGATAAAGGAGCTCTGGACTGCACCATCCGTGCAAGGGTGGAAGCTGCGGTATACCGTTCCGCCGGGCAGTCGGAGCAGCTGCCATGGGGAGGTGCGATCCGATGAGAGACGCAAAAAAACGATTACGTCGTACCATGATGTTTTTAAACGCACAGAAGCCGGGACTGATTAAAGATCCCTATATTTATGGAGCAGATTCTCTGATGTTGGATCTGGAAGATGCAGTGGCAGAAAATCAGAAGGACGCGGCCAGATTTTCCCTGTTTCATGCACTTCGCACGATTGATTATCATGGAGCGGAACGGATTGTACGTATCAATGGCCTGGACACACCTTTCTGGAAGGAAGATATCCGTTGCGCAGTAGCCGGTGGATGTGATGGCATCCGGATTCCGAAGACAGAGACAGCACAAGATGTAAAGATAGTGGAGCAGCAAATTTTAAAGGCAGAGAATGAGTTTGGCAGACCGGAGAACAGTACCTTAATTATGGCAGCGATAGAATCGGCAAGAGGTGTGGTGAAGGCGTTAGAAATTTGCGAGGCTTCGAAAAGGTTGTTTGGTATCGCACTGTCCGGTGGAGATTACACGAAAGATCTGCATACCCACATCACGGGAACCGGAATAGAACTGATGGGAGCAAGACAGCAGCTTGTCATCGCTGCACGGGCAGCAGGTGTACAGTGTTTTGATACCGTCTATACAGATTTGGAAAACGAAGAGGGCTTTCGGGAAGACGTCAATACGATTCACCTGATGGGCTTTGATGGGAAATCGATTATCAATCCAAGACAGATTCGTATTGTACATGAAATTTTTACGCCGAAAGAAAAAGAGATTATTTTTGCGGAAAAAGTAGTCCGTGAGATTGACAGCAAAAAGGCACAGGGAATCGGTGTGTTTACTGTAGACGGAAAGATGATTGATATTGCGTTTTATGATGGTGCAAAGCGAATCATCGAACTGGCCAAGGCTTCCGGTGTGTACGAGGGGGAACTGTAAAATGAAAAATGCAGTAGGGAGAGAAATTCCCGAGGAAATATTGAAGATAACAGGAAAAGAAGTATTTCACGGAGTGCATTATTATGATGGTTATGAATATCAGAAAGATGGTCCGAAAACCCGCTGCGTGGTGAATTCCGATGGCAGCAAACTGGTGAAAACAATTCATGAGGCACTGGTGAAATGCGAAATCCGGGATGGCATGACAATTGGATTTCATCATCATTTCCGGGATGGTGATCTGGTTGTAAATATGGTGATGGAAGAAATCCATAAAATGGGTATTAAAAATATTACCATTTGTGCCAGCTCTCTTGGGAAAGCGCATGCAGGACTGGTGCCGTACATGGAAGATGGAACGATTACGGGAATCCAGTCTTCCGGTGTGCGCGGTGAGATTGGAAAGGCGATTTCTGAGGGAAAACTGAAAGGGCTTGCAGTGATGCGCTCTCACGGCGGCAGAGTTCGGGCAATCGAAACAGGAGAAGTACACCTGGATATTGCATTTATCGGAGCACCGACGTGTGATGATTATGGAAACTGTCGTGGTATCGGTGGAAAGGCGGACTGCGGAGTGTTGTCCTATGCGATGGTAGATGCTGATTACGCAGACAGAGTCGTAGCAATTACGGACTGTCTGGTTCCGTTTCCTAATTTCCCGGCGCATATTTCCATGACAAAAGTAGACTATGTAGTAGTGGTAGATGCAATTGGAGATCCTAAGAAAATTGCAACAGGTGCAGCAAAACCGACGAAAGATATGAGAAAACTGATGATGGCGGATTACTGTACACGATTTGTAACGTCTACCCCGTACTTTAAAGATGGATTTTCCTATCAGACAGGTGTGGGAGGCGCGTCTATCGCTTCCACCATTTCGCTGGCAAAAATCATGAAGGAACGTGGAATCCGTATGCGTTTCGGTGTCGGAGGTCTGACAAAACCGATGTGTGATCTTCTGGATAACAATCAGGTTGATGTACTTCTGGATACGCAGGATTTTGATCTGGATGCGGTAGAATCAGTAAAAGATATCAGGCATTTCAGAATCAGTGCCGGTGAATATGCAGACCCTTTTAACAAGGGCGCAGTAGTCAACAAACTGGACTTTGTGATTCTGGCAGCACTGGAAGTTGATGTAAATTTCAATTGCAATGTTGTAGTAGGTTCCGATGGCGTTATAACAGGCGCGCAGGGAGGTCATCCGGATACGGCGGCAGGTGCAAAATGCACCATTGTACTGACTCCTTTATTACAGGGAAGAATTCCGGCAATCTGTACGGAAGTAACAACAGTGACAACACCGGGAGAATCTGTAGATGTAGTCATCACGGAATATGGAGTTGCAGTTAACCCACTGCGAAAAGATCTGCTGGAAGCGGTAAAAAACAGTGGACTTCCGCTGAAAACGATAGAAGAACTTCGGGATTTGGCTTACCGGATTGCAGGAGAACCGGAGAAAGTAGAATTTGGCGAACGTGTTGTAGGAATTATTGAAAGCAGAGATGGAACCATCATGGATGTAGTTCGTCAGATTAAACCATTCCGATTTAAAGAGGAAAAGAATATACTCCCGGAGCCAGTACATAAATAAGAGAAGGGAGGGCAGGCAGTGAGTGACTATATGGAAGAAACAGGGGATCCTTTTACCGGGAAAAAGAAAGAGGAACTCAAAAAATTTCTGGAATACATGGGACTTACTTATGATGAGCAGATTACACATTCCATCGTATTGCGAAAAGAGAAAGAAATCATAGCAACTGCTTCCTGCCAGAAAAATATCATAAAATGTGTTGCGGTATCAGAAGCGTATCAAGGACAGAATCTGCTGGCACATCTTATGACATCTCTGATTGAATATTTTTATGGAATGGGAATTTCTCATTTTTTCGGATTTACCAAGCCTCAGAACAAAGAACTGTTTTGTAGTATGGGAATGTATCCGGTGGCACAGACAGAAAAAATTCTTCTTCTGGAAAATGACAAAAACGGACTTGAAAAATTCCTGAAACGATTAAAAAAAGAAACACAGGAACAGCAGAAATGCAAAGTGGAAAACAGACATGAAAACGGTATCGGTGCAGTGGTTATGAATTGTAATCCCTTTACCAGAGGACATGAATACCTGATCCGGGAGGCAGCAAAAAAAAACAAATGGCTGCACATTTTTATCCTCTCAGAAGAACAGAGCTTTCTGACAACGAGAGAACGGTATCAGTTGGTAAAAGAAGGAATACAGGAAATTCCAAATGTGATTCTTCACCAGACCTCAGAATACATGATTTCGCCGGCTGTGTTTCCGACATACTTTATCAAAGAAAAAGCGAAAGCCTATGAGATGAATTGCCAGTTGGATATTCAGCTGTTTGGAGAGTGCATTGCACCGGAGCTTAAAATTACAGATCGCTATGTGGGCAGTGAACCGGTCTGCGATGTGACACATACCTATAACCAGTGCTTACGGGAGCAGCTGCCGTGCTATCAGATCCGCTTTCATGAAATTCCCAGAAAAACATATGGAGACCAGATCATCAGTGCATCTGAGGTCAGAAAAAAATATGCGGAAAATCAATTAAAAAGCGTCTGCGGAATGCTTCCGGAAAGTACCTGGCGCTATCTGGAAAGGAAAAAGAATGAAAACGGAAAATAAAGTTTCCTTAGAGCAGGTATTGTGGAGCCGAGAAAAAAGGGTGGCAACGCAGAAAGAGCTTCTTGAAAAATATCCGGGTACGTTAATCTGCTTTATGCTCAATATTCCGGGTCCGGAAAAGGTAAATAAACTTTTCGAAAAGGTCTTTTATGAAGGACTGGAAAAGATACAGAATAAGCTGGAAACGGAAAAAATTTCGACGGAAGTCCGGCTGGTACAAGAAAACATAACCGGATATGAGGGATATTTGGTTGTGAAAGCAGACGGCTGCCGGGTGAAAAAGCTTATGATTGCTTTGGAAGAGACGAAGATTGGGAGACTGTATGATATTGATGTATTGGAAAAAGAAAATACGAAAATCAGCAGAAATGATCTTGGATTTCCGGAAAGAAAATGTCTGTTATGCGACAACCCGGCCTGTCAGTGTGGCAGAAGCAGAAAACATTCGATCGAAGAATTGAGAAAAAAGATCTATGATATCATATGGGAAGAGCAGCTACAAAGAGGCGTAGCCGCTGAGATCAGTCAGGCCCTGATGGAAGAAGTGTATACGACACCAAAACCAGGCTTAGTAGACCGGGAGGATACCGGTGCACATACAGATATGGACTGTCAGACATTTCAAAAGAGTACAGAGGCGATCGCCGAAGATCTGGCGGCAATGTTTGAAGCAGGGTATTCCTGGGAGGCAGATCCGGAGACGCTGTTTCCGCTTCTCAGAGAAAGAGGAAAAAAGACGGAAGAAAAAATGTTTGCTGCAACCGGAGGAGTCAATACGCATAAAGGAATCATTTTTACGATTGGCATTCTAGCAGCTGCGGCCGGAATTTCCCTGAGAAATTACGGAAAAATCGAGTCAGAGAGTGTTTGCCGAATCAGTCTGGAAATGACAAAAAAAGAGCTGGAACAAGATCTGAGAAAGTTAAAACAAAGTTCGGGGATCACGCATGGAGAAAAAATTTACTGCCATCTGGGCGAAAAAGGTGTCCGGGGACTGGCAATGACCGGATATCCGATTCTGTGTGAACTTACGGTTCCTCATATGAAGCAGTATATAGCAAATAACAGGGACAAAAATCAGATCAATGTACAGATTCTTCTTGAAATTATAGCAGAGCTTACAGACACAAATGTCATCAGCAGAACCAGTGAGAAAGAAATGCGATGGCTGCAAACGGAAGCAAAGGCAATTCTTAAGGCAGGTGGTGCTTTTAGTGAGAATGGTTTGCAAAAAGTGCGGGAACTGAATCAGATTTGTATCCGGAAAAATATGAGTCCGGGCGGAGCTGCGGATTTACTTGCAGCAACGATTTTTTTGTGCCGCATGGAAACACTGATGGAACGACGGAAAGGTATTTTACAATAAAAAGAAATTAAAAAGAAACGGCCGCTTTCAATACGGAATATTTCGTTATTGAGAGCGGCTTTTCCTATAACAGCCTTCACTCGGACAAAATCTCCCACAAAGTGGAATTCACAGCTTACGAATATCCGCTTGACACACACTCTGGTGCGGTAATGTTTAGGGAAGGAAGAGTTACAATTTGCCCGGCGTTTGATTGCATCGAAAAAAAGAGTCTGTTATACTTAGCTATGTCTATTTTAGGAACGGAAACGGGGCAGAACAGGAGGAAAAAAGCATGAGTCTGCAGTTTATTATGGGAAATTCGGGGGCTGGGAAATCGAGGTATGCGTATGAAAAAATTCTGGCGGAAGCGGCGCGCCACCCGGAGAAAAATTATCTGATTGTCGTGCCGGAGCAGTTTACAATGCAGACACAGAAAGAACTCGTGTCTCTGCATCCGGCGGGCGGAATTTTAAATATTGATATTTTAAGTTTTCAACGTCTGGCCTACCGTATTTTTGAGGAGACCGGCGGAAGCCTGTATCCGGTGCTTGAAGAGACGGGAAAAAGCCTCGTGGTGAAGCGCGTTGCGCAGGAAAAGAAAAAGGAGCTGACAATTCTTGGCAGCACGTTAAAAAGAACCGGTGCGGTTTCGCAGATGAAATCGCTGATTTCCGAGCTGAAGCAGTATCAGATTGCGCCGTCCGAGCTTGATACGTGGGCGGAAGAGACGGGAGAGAAAAAGCTGCTGGCGGCAAAGCTGAAGGACACCGGTGTGATCTACCGTGCGTTTGAGGAATATCTGGAAAACCGTTACGTGACGGCGGAGGATGTGCTGGAAGTTCTGGCGGGAAAGCTGGAAGAATCGGAGCTGATTAAAAACAGTGAGGTACTGGTGGATGGGTTTACCGGATTTACGCCGGTGCAGATCGGTGTGCTTGGAAAGCTGTTCCGGCTCTGTGCGAAGGTTTATGTGACGATTATTATGGATGAGCGGGAGGACCCGTATAAAAAGGCGATTCCGCATCAGCTTTTTGCGATGAGCCGCCAGCTTGTCCAGCAGCTCATGAAAGCGGCAGATGAAGCAGGGTGCCCGGTGGAGCCGGAAATCTGGGTCAGACGCTCGGGACATGGCCGTTTTCAGCCGGGAAGCACGATGGATCAGCTGGAGCAGAGACTGTTCCGGTATGGGAAGAGAGGATTTTCCGGAAATGGAATAGAAAAAAGACCGGAATCAGGAACGGAAGCAAAGACGGGAAATCCGGCAGCAGGACACGAGGCGAACCAGCAGGGAATCTATATCAGCGTAGCGCCGAATCCGCGTGCCGAGCTGGAAGAGACGGTGCGTCTGATCCGCCGCATGGTGCGCGAGGAGGGCATGCGCTACCAGGATTTCGCCGTTCTGACCGGAGATCTCTCCGTTTACGGTACGTATGCGCGGGAAATCTTTGAAAAATGCGGTGTTCCGTACTTCGTTGATGAAAAACATTCCGTCCTGATGAACCCGTTCGTCGAATTTCTGCGCGCGGCGATTGAGATGGTCGTGCAGAGCTTTTCCTACGAGAGTGTCTTCCGCTATCTGCGCTGCGGTCTTTCGAGTCTGAACCGTGAGGAGACAGATGCGATGGAAAACTATGTCCTGGCACTTGGCATCCGTGGGCTGAAAGCGTATGGGGAGACGTGGACGAGGGGTTACCGCGGCATCAAGCCGGATGAAGTGCCGCAGCGCAATCTTCTGCGGGAGAAGTTCTATGCCGAAGTGCAGCCGTTTGCGGAGCAGATGAAAAAGAAAGATGCCACTGTGCGGGAGCGGACCGAGGCGCTGTATGCACTGGCAGTGCAGAATCAGATGCAGCAAAAGCTCGAGGAGCGGCGGCAGCAGTTTGAGCAGCAGGGACAGGAGGCGTTCGCAAAAGAATACAGCCAGATTTACGGCATTGTCATGGAGCTGCTGGACAAAATTGTCGAGGTGCTGGGCGATGAGAAGATGACGCTGGCAGAGTATCAGGAAATTCTGGAGGCGGGCTTTGCGGAGGCATCTGTCGGTATTATTCCGCCGACGGCGGACCAGGTACTGATCGGTGATAATGAACGGTCGCGTCTGAAGGACATCCGCGTGCTGTTTTTCGTCGGCGTGAATGACGGGCTGATTCCGCGCCACGACGCGGGCGGCGGCATTCTCTCGGAATATGACCGCGAGGAGCTGGAACGGGCGGATGCGAAGCTGTCCCCGACGGCGCGGGAGACGATGTATCAGCAGAAATTCCATCTCTACCGAAATCTGACAAAACCGTCGGAGCGGCTGTACCTTTCCTTTGCGAAAGCGGGCGCGTCCGGCGAGGCGCAGAATCCGTCGTATTTGATCAACGAAATACGAAAACTCTTCCCGGAGATTCCGGTGCGGGATATTGAAAAAGAGGAAAAACCGGAGGAAAAACTGGAAATGCCGCGTTCCGGCGAGGCACTGTTTCTGGAGGAGCTTGGCAGAGCGGCGGAGGGAGAGATCGATCCGCTGTTTGAGGAGCTTTACCGCTGGTATGCAGCACATCCGGAGGCGGGAATTCCGGCGGAGACGTATCGAAAAGCGGCGTTTCTGCGCTGTGCGGACGGCGTAATCGGAAGGAGTGCGGCATCGGCACTGTACGGAGATACGTTAAAAAACAGTGCAACGCGGCTGGAAAAGTATGCGGCGTGTGCGTTTGCCCACTTTATGGAGTTCGGCCTTCAGATCCGCGAGCGGGATCAGTATGAGCTGAAAGCGGCGG
>ERZ857750.2705-NODE-2705-length-16144-cov-5.346510_pt1 | contig 16144 bp, 5 predicted proteins | sample MGYA00519915_ERZ857750 | MGnify/ENA primary metagenome ERZ857750 (study PRJEB31778, sample SAMEA3449358) | human gut metagenome | biome: human gut; feature: human-associated habitat; material: faeces | place: United Kingdom | collected 2010/2012 ... | reverse complement strand
GCAAGTAAGGAATAGAACCATCCTCTTGTCTGGTCTACTGCTTCAGAAATGAACTGCGCAGGGAATTGCTGCTCAAAAAGTTCTTTATTTTCAAATGGATAATGGTGCTGTGCAAAAGGCATTGCTCCACTATCAAACCAACAGTCAATAACTTCCGGAACTCTCTTCATTGTGCCACCACATTTAGGACACGGCATTGTAATTTCATCAATGTAAGGTCTGTGGAATTCAACAGTCTTAGCTTTTTCGTCACCTGACTTTTCAAAAAGTTCCTGACGACTGCCAATTGACTGCATGCAACCACAATCACACTGCCAGATGTTAAGTGGTGTTCCCCAATAACGGTTACGGCTTACGCCCCAGTCCTGAACATTTTCAATCCAGTTTCCGAAACGTCCCTTACCGATACTTTCAGGAATCCAGTTAATTGTGTTGTTATTTTTAATTAAATCATCCCTAACTGCTGTCATCTTAATAAACCATGATTCACGTGCATAGTAAATAAGTGGTGTATCACATCTCCAGCAATGTGGATAACTATGTTCAAATTTAGGTGCATCAAATAATAAACCTCTTGCATCTAAATCTTTTAATACTTCAGGATCTGCCTTCTTTACAAATAAGCCGGCAAATGGTGTTTCTTCTGACATTTCACCTTTTTCAGTAACAAGCTGAACAAATGGAAGGTCATAGTTACGTCCAACATTGGCATCGTCCTCACCAAATGCAGGAGCAATATGAACAACACCTGTACCATCTGTAAGAGTTACATAAGTATCACATGTAATGAAGAAACCTTTCTTGTGCTGCTTTTCAGCTTTTTCATGAGCACATTCATATAATGGCTCGTATTCTTTGCCTTCAAGTTCTTTACCTTTGTATGTTTCAAGAATTTCGTATGGTTTAACACCTTCTTCTTCATTTCCAAGGCTACCTAAAACTGTATCTAATAAAGCAACTGCCATGTAATATACATAGCCGTCTGCTGCTTTCACCTTTGCGTAATCTTCATTTGGGTTTACACAAAGAGCAACGTTTGAAGGTAATGTCCAAGGTGTTGTTGTCCATGCTAAAATATATGCATCCTCGTCTTTTGCCTTGAATCTAACGATTGCTGAACGTTCTTTTACATCCTTGTAACCCTGAGCTACTTCCTGTGATGAAAGAGGTGTTCCACAACGTGGGCAATAAGGAACGATTTTGAAGCCTTTGTATAATAAGCCTTTATCCCAAATAGTTTTTAAAGCCCACCATTCTGATTCAATATAGTTGTTATCGTATGTTACATAAGGATTATCCATGTCAGCCCAGAAACCTACAGTACCTGAGAAATCTTCCCACATACCTTTGTATTTCCAAACACTTTCCTTACATTTGTCAATGAAAGGCACAAGACCGTATTCTTCAATCTGGTCTTTTCCATCTAAACCAAGCATCTTTTCTACTTCTAATTCAACAGGAAGTCCATGAGTATCCCAACCTGCTTTTCTTGGAACCATATGGCCCTTCATTGTCTGGTAACGTGGAATCATATCTTTTATAACACGAGTTAAAACATGTCCAATATGTGGCTTACCGTTGGCTGTTGGAGGTCCATCATAAAATGTATATGTTTCTCCTTCCTTACGGCTATCCATACTTTTCTTAAAAATGTCATTGTCTTTCCAAAACTTTTCTGTCTGCTTTTCTCTCTCAACAAAATTGAGATTAGTTGAAACTTTCTTGTACATTCTGTACTCCTTTCATTTTTATATAGTATTGCTATCTATTTAAGTGTTTAATCATTTGCTCACTACGTATGGGCATGAGCCTTGTCTACTCATAGACCTTTGGTCTATTTCGTCGCCAGCTTCGCCTTATTCAAACACAAAAAAATATAAATTCTTGTGCAAGCACAAATTTATATTTTTATGTGTCTGAGCAAGGCTCATGCCCATACGTAAAAAAGCTTCCGCCCTGTTAAGGACGAAAGCCTGAATTTTCGTTATACCACCTTTAACAGCATACTCGGGAATTCCCTTTATATGTGTTCTCTGTAACGGGAGAAACCGTCAGCGCCTACATTAATATAAACTACAAAAGTCAAAAAACATTTCGGGCTGCAACTCCAGAGTGATTTTCATATATCTGCTACTAATACCCGACTTCCACCAACGTCAAGCTCTCTGAAACGTTCACTGATAAACTACTGTCTCTATCAAAGTCTTTGTTCATTAAATTTTATACATTTGTTATTTTAGTCAATTAATTTAAGAATGTCAACCACTATAGATGCTAATAATTCAAGAAATCTACATAAATATTAATAATTCAAGAGCTCTCTATAAATATTAACAGTTTAAGAAATTAAATTATTGATAATATTTATTAACAGCATCTATTGCCTTACACATATTAACCTCCTGTTCTAATTTTCCAACGTTCCGTCTGTAACAGTATATGTTGGGCTTGATGGTGTAAACAAGTTATTGTCCCAGCCATACGGAAGTGTTGTGTTTCTAAAATATGGATTGGTTGTAGCAACCTTGCTTAAAATATTTTCAAACAAATATTTATGTCCTGAATAGTTTTGTGCTTTACTGTTGCGGTATAAATAATCTGCTACTTCTGCTACCGACATAACAGCAGTTTTCTTTCCGTAAATGATTGTGTCATTTCCTGCGGTGTCTGTTGCTATTATAAATGACCTAACAAAAATTGAATTTGTAATCTGTGGATTAATTCCATTCATTGTTACAACATAATATGTATTTTCTGTATCAGTGGTATCCCAATTCTTAATTACTGCCCCATCACTTGCTAGGAAGCCGTAAGTAACATTACTACCGGCATACTGTATTTTTCCTTCGTAAGAATACTGTTGTCCTGTAACTACATCTGGATTTAAAATTGTATATGCTGTGTTTAAAGCATCTTTCTTTCTATAGCCACTGTGGTTCGGATCCAGGGCATATATTATTCCAAATTGTTTAACAGTATATGTGTTACCATCACTTGCTGTAATAGCGCTTCCTACGTTTAGTCCCTTACAAACAGTTCTAAAAGCAATATTTGAATCAGCCCCATTTGTTTTAATTTGGAAACCTTCAACTGCTGAATTATCTGTAGTTAAAACTGAAACAACTTCTACCGCGTCAGATACTGAACCTTCTGACTCCACACCGTTCAATGTGGATGTAACTTTCACTGTGTAAGTTCCATTTTCTGTATCGTCTGCTAAAAGGCTTATCCCTTGATTCAACGATTTATTGAATGTAGCTGCTGTGGTTTTGCCCACAGCTTCTACATTTTGTTTATTAGTAAATGTTAAGGAGCCTACAACTAAAGTTACAACACACACTGTAGATATAATCCTTTTATATTCTTTTCTCATAACATCTGCCCCTTTCCTAATCCAAATCTATCATCGGAGTGGTTGGTCCACCATCAGGTTGTGAAATATCAGCCACTGTGGTAATGTCACCATCCCAGCCATCCATAATATTTTGATTTATGTCAAAACGTGTAACTTCAATTATAGGTTTTTCATATTTTTTTGTGCGACTCACTTAAATACCCTCCTATTAATTGTATGTAGTATTACTGTTTATAAAAATCTTTATCAATGCTATTATCCCATGAATAATCTACAAGCCTATAACATCCTTTGTATTTCGTTCCATTTTTCTTTCCATACTTGGATGTTTCATTGTAAATCCAATCATAAACACTATCATAGTTCTTGTCATTGTTTTTCACTCCGTTAAGTAATTTCAGTAATTTATCTTCTACCTGGGAACTTCTAAACTTACCTCTTGTATCATATGATATTCCCCATAAGCATTTGCAATAATTGTGTAAGTCCTGTGTCATTTTTGTCACTGTCTCATATCTGCTGTCAGATGTTGATGTGACTCCCATTGCCTTAAACATTGCATTTGCAATTTGTCCCATATTGTTATACATATCAACAATATTTAGAACATTATCATATAGGTAATCATGAGATTCTTTTGTTCCCATTTTCTGATTTTTATATAAATTCTGTGCAATGTCATACATATTTGTTGTGTAAATATTTTTACCATATACAACTTTTTCTGTACCATCACCCATATCTAATACTGCATATGCTCTAAATGCCCACTTCTGTTCCAATGAAGCATATTTGTAATTAGTATATTTAAATGTTAACGCATAGTATGTATAGTAATCATTGTCATTAGCAGAAGTCGTGTAGCCTGCCAATTTGCCTCTATCAGTTGTTTCATATTTTGATACATTTGCATTAGATGAAACTGCATCCAAATTCATATTAGATTTTATGTCCGTATTTCCATCATCAATTGCATAAACTGTACCCATTTTCTTAACTTCATACAGTCTGTTATTGATTGTCATTACATTACTTGTTTTTGAAACAACTCTAAATGATGGATTGTATTCAGCTACTCCACCGGCATTCTTATTTGTGTTCATCTGGAAGCCCAGAACTTCTACATTTCCTATGTTGACTTTTACTTCAAAAGGTATGTATGTGACTTTGTCTCCACTTTGAACTTTCAACAAATAATATGTTGTTGCATAAACAACACTAAACAGTTCTTCTGTTTCAGAGATTATCTGACCTGAATAAGACTGGTCACTTACTTTTTTCTCTGTAAAAGTCAAATCATTTGCATTCTCTGCATATAAAACAGAATCGCTTCCTTCTGAAACATAGACTTTTGTGTTACCTGCTACATAATAATTTGTATCACCGATTATGGATAAGTAGTATCCATTGTAACCAACTGCATTATATGTATTTGTTCCAATAAATGTTGTTCCTCCTTTTTCTGTTATAGAAGAACCTTCATTAAATGCAGGATAATCTAAAAAGCTGATTGTACCTTTAAGTTTCGAGCCTGAGCCCATCTTTACAGACAATTGTGATTCACCACTAATCTCTCTCCATTTTCCTGTATGATTAACACCTGAATCAATTGAATCATCTGTTGGAATTATCTTAAAGTAGAAATCCTTATATGTATTTCCATTATTTCCACAAACACGAACTACATAGTAGTAAGTTGTGCCTTTTGCAAATCCCTTCGGTAATTCAAACATTGTTGAAGAATTCATTAATGTCTGACCTTCATAATAACTATCATATATTGACTTAGAAACTAATGAAGTACTATCACCCCTTTGTACAAAAATCTTAGTTGTTGTTCCTGTAAAATATTTTGAACTACCATTTAATGAAATATAACTGTCATTGTAACCTGTTATTCCATTAATGTCTTCATCAGTATAATAGTAAATTTTTGCATTTGTTTTTCCAAGTGAACCTTCTTCTGAAACAGGTAATATATGCTGGCCTGAAATTAATATCCATCTGTTATCATTGTCATCAGGATATGTAGGTACTTCACCTGGTACTATTTCTTCAGGTTCTTTTTCCGGCTCAACAATAGTGTATTCTACCGAATCTTCTGTTGTCTGTTCACACCATTTTGCCACTACTTTAATGGTATGTGTAGAACCGATTTCATTATATCCTAAGAAGCTATATGAACCTGCCTGTACATCTTGAGCCTTTAATTCACCATTAATGTAAACATCATATAAATATCCATCAGCTTCCTGCTGTGTTGAATTAACCCAGGAAATTGATAACGAACTACCTCTGTTTGTAGCAACTAAACCATTAACCTTTTCAATCTCAGGTATATCTGCTTTAATCTTTATTGGAATAGAAACATATTGTCCCGGATAATTTTGCTCATCCCAATATACTTTCATGTAATAATATTCATTATCTTTTTTTCCACCTAAAGCACTATGAACAGGTATCTGCGCTAACATATTAGGTAGCATAATCTGAATCTTATTGTTTCCATTAATTCCATATCCACTTAAAGAAACATAATTGCTCTCACTCTTATAATAATCTACTGAATTTGTATTTAACAAATCACCCGTACATGCATAATAAGAACCTGTTTCTGTTCCTTCCTCAACATATGTTCCATCTACTGAAGGAATAATCATATCACCGCTACTGTCTAACAAACCTCTTGTAATTAAAACTCTGTTAGCATTTGGATTAATCTTGTTCTGTGTATCCAAATCTACAGAAATATGATTTCCGTTGTAAGCTGCAATATTACTTAATTTAATATCATGCTTATCGTAATAAAGTGAACTCTTTACTTCACGATGAGCTGTGTGGTAATAAACAGGAATTGCTGAATTATCCATATTATTTCCCTGAATTTGTGTCCAGTCTCCAATATCACCATTTTCATCTGTAACTCTGAATGCAACTACTACATAATCACCATTTTTGTTATATAACTTCAATAAGTAGTATGCATTTAAATCAAAGTCATCAACGTTCATGTTGAAGCCGTTTCCGTCTCTGTTAAAGTGTGTTCCTGGTTTTTTAGGTTTTTGAACAGCATTTCCATCTACACCAATACCGTCAATGTCCCAACCTTCAACATCCATTATTGTACAGTTATCCAGGTCGTGAATGTTAGAATCAACTTGGTTCTTAGTTATTGCAGCCCAATACGGAACTGTACTGATAACCTTAACCTGACCTGTTGAATCATTCTTAACTTCTGTCATTACAGTGTAGTTTGGATTGAAACCAATTGACATATATCTTGTGTTATAACCTGTATACTTTACAATAATATCTTTATAATCAAGTGTCTGATTATTAGTTGAAACTACCTTGTATTCTATTCGGGCATTCTTAGTTCCCTGTGCCACTTTAAATTGATATGGTGTATTACTTCCCACTGTTTCTTTTAAAGTTGTCCAATCCATTGAATTTTGTTCAATTACTGCATTAACAGTATATTCGTAACTGTTATTATTTTCATTAGACTCCTGAATGTATCCAACATCTTTGCCTTCTTCTGTATCCAATCCAGCATCATCTGCATTAATAATCAGCTTCTTTGTTCCAGTTTCTTTTGCACACACATTTTTTAATCTGATACTAGCTGTTTTTCCAACATTCAAGCCTAAATAGTAACCATCTGACACTACCTGCTCTACACCTTCCTGTCTACAAAGTGTCACATAAATTTTTTTGCCATAATTTTCTTGAGTATCCGTTGTAGCTGATACCTTTGCTGTACCGATATTTTTAACTGTTGCTACTAAATCAAAGTTTACATTAACTTTTACTTTTTCGTTGTTTTCATTTGGTCCCTTTACAGTGCTGACTATCAAATCAACCATAGCTGTTGTACTTGCATAATTATAATAATTATCGTCACCTGCAAATTTAACAGATATTTTCACTTCTGATTCATTATCAAGACCTTCATTATCTCCAAATGTATAAACATAATTACCATCACTGTCTACTTCATCTTTGCTAATAGTTTTCTTAATTATGTTTCCATCAACAACGTACTGAATCTGGTATGAGTCAACATTTTCATCTGTTGACTGTTTCCATGTTGCCTTGACCGGTCCGTCACCATTATTACTGTCTAATGTAACTGTTCCTTTTGAAATAATCTTTATAGCAACTTCTGTGCAGTTGTTAGTCTCATCACTTTCATCAACTACATACTCTCCGTCAGCGTATCCACCTATATGAATTGTTCCTTCTTTTAAATCACTTTCCTGAACAGTGTACTTAAATGTAACTGTTGGAGTAAACTCAGCTCCCACATTTAACTTCTGTTCAAGACCATCTTCTGCCATTGTTCTCCATTTAGGTGCAACAATGTCTGACGTAATTATTTTTCCATCCTTAGTTGGCTTTACAGTCATGTTATTGTTTCTGTTAGTTTTTGCAACCCCTAAGCCAACATTCTTCATAGTTACTGTAATCGGAATAACATCCCCTACTCCATAGGCATTACTTGGAATTGATACTGATGAAATTATCAAATCTGATTTTGGTGTTCCTTTTGCATGAACATGTTCATCATCATCTTTTCCTACAGTTGTTACTGTTACTGTTGTTCCTTCAGTGAACTGTTCCAAATCACCTAAACTACACTTGTTATCAGTAACTGTCATTGTTTTTGTTTCATCACCAACAGTATACTCAACAATGTATTTCTTAACATCATCAGATGCAGGCCATGTTGCTGTAATCTTTCCATTTTCTGTTCCAAATGTTACTTCTTTTAATGGATCGTAGAATTTGTATGACTTAGAATATTCGTTATTATCCTCATCATCTCCCTCATCTATAATTCTGTCTGCATCTACAAATGCTCTGTATTTATATATATTTGAGCCATCCTGATTTTCATTAATTTTAACATCAAAAACAACTGTATACTCTTCACTCGGTTTCAAATATCCAGGACTAGTTCCCTGCTCTGCCTCAGTTGTATTAGCGTAACATATTTTATTATCTAACTCTTTACCGTTATTGCTATCTTCATATAGTCTTACAATAAGATTCTTTCCTGCTACAGGTTTTGCAACTGCATTACCAATATTTTTTATTGTTACACTAAGCTGTAAGTTTTCACCAATATAATGTGTCACTTTTGGAATGCTCATTCCTGTTACAACTAAATCAGGTTTTTTTGTATTTGAAATGATGGCTGTTGTTTCTTTTGAGCTCGTAACTGTGCCATCGTAAATACTCTTTACAACAACCTTATGTTCACCAACTGAATATCCTGATGCTGTTATGTTGTTTACAGTTCCAGGGAACAAGTCCTCAGTCCCTGAATATTTATAAAGTACCCCATCAATTTCTACCTGATATTTATAGGAACCTGCCATTTTGTCAGGTACATTAGATGACCATGATACAAATAAATCGCCCTTAGCATCATCACTTGCAACATTTGTACCTGTTGCCTTTAAATCTGTAATTCCATATACAGTATTAATGTCAGCATCTGAGAATGTAAGAGTTTTATTAGTTGCATTTTTAAAATCAAGTAAACCTAAGCCAAACAATAAATCGTATGAATCATTTGTTGAGTTAAATGAAATTGAATAATTAAGCACTGCACTTCCATCTTTTGCCCTTTCAAATGTATATTCTTTTTCTTCATAAATATCATTTGAATATGCTCCATTTACATACTCTTCAGGACAACATTTTATCTTTATAGTCTCGCCTATTAACTCTTTTGGTCCATATATCTTAAAAGATAAATTCTGTAACTCGCCCTTTGTTGCTGCTTCATTATAAATTGCAGCTTTGATGGTCCATGCCTGATCACTTCCTGTATGTTTGCCCATATTGTTAAAAGTCAAATTAGCCTGTCCATCATTTGTGTAATCTACTTTTACATCTGCCCCTGTTGATATGTCTGAATTTACACCTTCGCATATAGTGAAATTCCACTTGCTGTCAACTCCCGTATGATTCCACAAATTTGTCTCCCTTCCGAAAATGTAATTTACATACAATTGGAATGAATTTGAACCCATTACTCTTGTTGAATCAACATCTGATAGAGTCTCTTTGATTTCGTCTCCACCTTTGATTGCCACAACTGCTGTTGTATGTTTTCCAACTGTAGTTGCCTGTCCGTTGTTATTTGTTGCCTTTGCAAAAGCATAAGCAGGAACTGATATTGATGTTGTATTCTCGTCATCTGTTGTTATGTATAATTTACCGTCTGCATAAATTGCATATTTTATGGCACCATCTACTTTGTTCCATGTAATACTTTCATTACGATATTTTTCCCATTGATTGTCTGTGAATGTAACTTTTATAGCAGATGCCTTTGCTCTTTTCAAATATATAATAGCCTTATCCGTTTTATTAGCGTCTACAACTTCCAGTTTATGAACATTATAATCATCTACATCTGTTTTTAAGACGTTAACAAAAGCTCCATCAGTGATAGTGTAATCCTTATTATCTAATTTTACTGAAGTAAATTTAGCACCTAAATTGTATTCAATATAAAGTGTTGTATCGAATACTTTTTTAGCTTTATTGTCATACGCTGTGCTATACTCTGATGGAATATAATACTTGTACTCTCCATCTGAGCCTTCAAAATCAATCCAGTTTGCATCACCCGGCACATCAATTTCACCTGCTTTTGTTGTTTCCGTTGGTGTTTCTGTTGCTGTTTCAGTTGGTGCTACTGTAGATGAATCTGTTTCATCCGGATTTTTACCACCCTTGGACTCAACTGTAGCCGTAACTGCATCTGATTCATAACCATTTAGTGTAGCTATTAATTTTACCGTATGAGTTCCATTAGTTACTTCATAAGTATATTTTCCTGCCGCTACACCTGTTGATACTAATACGTCATCTATATATACGTTATATTTCTGACCATTATTAATCATATCTCCAGTTTGTCCCCATTCTACAGCAATATTGCCTCTACCATCGGCTGTTGCTAATAAGCCGATTGGGGTAATAGGCTTTGATGTCGAGCCTACAACCTTAACTAGGAATGTCCCTAAATTATTTCCTTCTACGGTAATGGTATGGTATGAGATTTCTCCTTTCTTCGCATCCAACAAAGAGTCCTTAATAAATACACAATCATTTTTTACATAAACTAACTTATTAACGGATGCATTTATAATATCCATATATCTAACACCATCAATAATAATTCCTGTTGGTGTACCACCGTCTTTAGCAACAAAGCCGAAAATACTTTGTGCTTTCATATTATCAGAAATATTTCCCCATGCCTGAACTGTATTTGCTCCATAATAACCACACATGGTTTCACGTTCTGCCATTATGACTTTTTTAGCTTTTGTCATATAAATTGTTGCGCCACTGCTTGACTTATTTTCATTTACAATTTCCCAATCATCATTAGCAATGCTATCCGGATTAATTTTTTCCTGGGTTGCATCTTCAACTTCATCAACAAACTCTTCGGCTGTCTTTTCGCTATCACTTCCATAAACGCTAAAATCAAATATTGCCACAGGATAGCCTGTACTTCTCTTTGTTGGCACTATTCTGATATATTTAGCTTCTACTGAATCTCTTAAAATTATTTTATCTGTTCTTGCTCCTGTTAATCCGGAAAACTCAGCAACTTTATTATAGATTTTACCATCTGTTGAAACTTCTATCTCATAATCTGCAGCACTGGCTGTCTGCCACTTAATCAAAAGTTCCTTTACGTTATATGTATTTCCTAATTTAAGTTTAAAGTTATCACTTGTATTATCCAATGGTTCCCATTTTGTATCTGACTGGGTATCAATGGCATTTGATGGAATGTCCCCTGCAATTGGTGAGTAAGCAATTGCTCTTGCTCCTGCATATCTTACATAATTATTAAGACCGTCAACAGTATCTTTTCCTACACCGTTACTGTTTAAATCATCGTCGCCACTAATTCTATAATAAGCTGCATCTTCGTCACCTATGTTAAATTGACTCATAAGCCATTTATTTCTATTTTTAAGCCATGTTTTATACTCTGTAATATACTCTTCATATGTATCATGCATTACACCTGAACCATAAGAGCCTACACTTTTAAGTTCAGCTTCTGTAAAAGTTTTTCCACCAGTTCCATCTAATGATCCATTAATTCCATATAACCATGAATATCCCCAGCCTACATTTCTGTTATCATCCGTTGTTGCTCTTTTATAATTGTATGCTTTTTCATAATTTGTCTTAACGGACTTAGAGATTTCATTTACCACTGTGTCAACTTCTCCGTTATCAGCATATAATGATTTAATCTTTGGTAATAGTTCTTTGTATCTTGCAACAACCTTATTATAGAAATTTTTATTCTTCATTAATACTTCAAACCACTTAAATGAATTCTTACTTCTGAAATCTTCTGCATTTTTATGGTCATCAATATTACCACTTGAAAGGTCAAGATCCCACAATGGACCTGCATATAGTTTTCCATCTTTAATATAGAAACGTGTAGAACTAAAGCCTATATCCTTTGTCATAAAATATTCTGAAGTAATGTAAAAATCCACAAAAGAATCTACGTCAATGAATTTTTCCATATCTTTAAACTGAGCATCAGATGTTTCGTATGATGTACTGTTAATTACATTTTCAAATCCTTCTAAGTATGATCTAATATCATTTACAAATTGTGGCTTAACAGCATCTGTACTATTCTCCTTCAAACTAGGATTTAATTTATTTCCCACAATGTCTGTAGAACATACCGGATCATTTAAGCCAAACTGCTGTCCAAGTACACTTGTTTTAAAATAATATGCATCTGTATCAAGTCTGCTGTCATTAGCTAATTCCAATAAGGCATCATACAACTTGTACTCTGTTCCATTAATTGTAACTGTTGTTGGTGTACTATCTGCCTTTACATCATCAGTAGTTTTGTCATAGTAACTTGTATCAATATTAACTCTGTCTGCTCCTACTTCCACCGACTCTGTTAAAAGGTATGTTCCCAAGTATTTTCCGTCCACGTATAAATCAACATTTTTACAATTGCTTGTAAACGCTTTGCTTACATTATTTGCAAATGGTGTCTGTGTACTCTCTAAATATCTCTGGAAATCAAGTCCCATATGATTTCTTATTAAAGTTTTATCAAAAATATTTGCAAGCAGACTCCATTTCTTTGCTGAACCCATACCAAATGGATTAATTGAAGAGTCAAACTTTAAGTTATACGCTTTCTTATCAGCTCGAGATGTTGAATTACCTCTTACATTAATAGTGCCTGAATTTGAAACTTCTGTTGTACTTCCGTCTGCTCCTTTTATCATTAAAGAGGCATTCACTTTTGTCTTTGTAGTATCTGTGTATAAATTAATATCTTTTGTTTTTGTATCTCTTGATGAGTTTATAAAAATCTGCGGGATTCCGTTATCGTATGCTGTTGTTTTTCCTCTATATGTAAATGTTGTTTCACTTGAAGCCGGTGATGTTACAGTAGTATCACCTTTCTTATAAACAGCATTCATTGTTACAGTATATACTGTACCTTCTGTTAAATTAAGGCTACTTAAGTCAACACTGCTTCCCGATGATGCAATGTTTTCTATTGTCTGCCCATTGATATTTAATGTGTATGTATATGTTGCCTCATTTTCAACAGTAACAGTATTTGGATCCGTAAAACTTACCTTATATCCTCCATCAATTTCTGAATAGTTGTACACATACGCTTTAGTTAAAGCCTGTAGTGTAATTGAAGGTTCCGGTTCTGTTGTAGTTGTTTCAGTTGGTGTTTCTGTTGTGGTTTCTTCCTTAATATCTTCTTTGTTTCCTGTATAGAAATAATACACAACATCATGTGTGCCATACACAAAGCGTAATGAATAATATGTGTTAGCCTTTAAATTTGCGTCACGCAAACCAAGTCCTATGTTATATTTTGTATCCTCATGGACTTTCATTCCTGAAAACACAGTTTCTCCTGTTGTTGTCTGCCCCTCGTTTAAATAAATTTTTGCATTATCTGCAAGTGTAAGTCCTTCCGGATACACATGCAAAAAAAAGTCACCGTAAGCTTCTATGGCACTACTTTCTGCACCCTTTGCCACCTTATAATTTAAAGTCATAGGAGTATTACTGGATTGATACCTCATATTTGAAATTGTAGTCCATCCACTACCATCATCCTCCGCACTAACATTTTTCGGAGTAAAATTAATACTTGTAACCACCATAGCCATAGCAAGTATCATTGAAATTAATTTTTTCATCTGTCTCTTCATTTCCCTTTTCTCCCTTTCTTTTTTATAAACAGTATTTACTCTTAATTAACGTCGTTTTTCACTAAACTACTTATTTTTTCTTTATATTATTAGGTCAATTCTAAAAAAAGGTAGACTAACCCATCTTTGTTTTATCACTTTTTAAGTATAACATTGTGCATATTTTGTTTCAACAAAAAAGCTTTTTTCTATATTCTGCATAACTATCAAAGCTTTTTTTGTGCATTATGCTTATATAACGTTTGTATTTTTATTACTTTTTAGTATATTGTTATTATTTTTTATTATTTTAAGAAAAAGGGCAAAAAATGCATAAAACAATTTTTATACATTTTCTGCCCTCTTTTTGGAATTTTGGTATTATTTATTTTATTAAGAATTATTTAAACTTAACTTTTTTAGGCTTGCTCCACTTGCTATCTATAGCGTTAGCATATCCCTTAAGTACACGATGAACAGTTGTCCATGTTTTGTTATCACTTGAAACTATTACATCATAAATCTTACCTGCATCAGCAGTCCAATCCACAACAATTCTTCCTACTGTATATGCCTGTCCCAAGTCAACTGTCAACCACTGGTTATCTCCCTGATATGATGTAAATGAAGTTGAAGTATTTCCGTCAACTGTAAGTTCTTCCGCAGTCCACTTCCGGTTTGTGAACTAGCATAAGCCGGTCTACCATTTGAAAGATTGTGTGGTGTATTATCTTCCGCGTCTGCAGTCTTGATACTGATTAATTTGCCCTGTGGACAAATTGTTACAACCATAGCTAAAGTGAGCATTATAGCTGTGATTTTTTTCAATACTTTTGACATCTTAATTTCTCCCTTAAATAATCTTGCACCCTTATATTATATCTTTTAAATCACCCTTAAAACAGAAAATGCGCTACGTGACACTTATCTTCACGTAACGCATTCCCCACTTAAATTAATAAGAAAAAGTATGTTTTTTTACTACGACTTATAATAATTATTTCAATTTAATTCTCTTCGCTTTCGTCCAAGCTCCATAAATCTTCTTTCCGTTGATACCTTTAACAAAAGCTCTTGCCTTGATGTAATATTTTTTCCCTGCTTTCATTTTTTTTAATTTTATCTTTGTTGTTTCGTAAGTTTTTGTTTTACATTTTTTCATAGATTTCTTTATTGAATATCTAATTTGATATTTAACATTTTTTCTTATACTCTTTTTTACTTTGCTATTTGAAAGAACAATCTTCGCTGTCTTAGATTTTTTCTTCTTTGTCGCAGACTTAATGAAAATTTTTAAATCTTTCTTTTTTATTGTTATTGCAACAACGCCTAGATCATCAATGGTTATATCTCCTGGTTTATTGTTGTCATCAGGCCGTTCCCATGGATTATATACAATGTCGCCGTCAAAATTGTCTGCTGCTCTTACACTACCTGTAGTAACACATGTGAATGTGCCCACCAACAATGTAAGCGTCAATATGTATATAAAAAATTTCTTTGAAAATTCTTTCATGTTCTCTCCTTTACTTTCTCACTATCTTTATTTTCTTAGGCTTGCTCCACTTGCTATAATATTTTCTATTTTTTACTACCTTAATAGCTCTAATTCTAACATAGAGCTTTTTCGAGTTCTTGAGCTTCTTATTTTTTAATACAAATTTTACTGTTTTTGAGTTTTTGCTATTTGTTGTTTTACTATTTGCTTTGCCATTTATTTTTTTGCTTATTTTCTTACTGTTTACTTTTTTGTTAATTATTTTCTTTTTGAACTTTTTGTTTACTGAAATCTGAATCTGGTACTTTTGTACACTGCTAACTTTCTTAAACTTCAAATAAACCTTTTTTGAGTTTTTCTTCTTAGTTGCTTTTTTTACTTTGGTAGACTTCACACTTACCTTTTTAGTTGTTTTTGTGATTTTGTCTGTCGTACTTGCTGTTATTATTGTATGTAACGGTTCTGTTGTAACACTCTCGTCAGTAACCATTGTCTTAGTTTCTGTTACATGGGCATCTGATGTATTTACATTTGTTATATTCTCGCTTGTACTGCCACCATTATTCTGACCTGAAGATGTTATACCTTCATCTGTTGCGTTATTATTTGTCGTATTAGTCTGACTTGTGTTGTCATCACTTCCCGTGGCATTGTCACCTGTATTTTTTTCTTCTGTAGTGATACCTGCTGAATCCGATGTATTATCTGATGTTGTTGTTTCTGTTGTTGTTTCTTTTCCCGTTCCTTTTTCAGTTGTTGTTCCTGATTCTGTTACTGTTTCTGTTGTTGTTTCTTTTCCCGTTCCTTTTTCAGTTGTTATTCCTGATTCTGTCACTGTTTCTGTTGTTGTTTCTTTTCTAGTTGTTTTACTTTCTTTCGCCGTTGTTGTACTAAACAATGCACCCCATGGATTATCCATAACGTCGCCGTCAAAATTGTCTGCTTTTCTTACACTACCTGTAGTAACACATGTGAATGTACCCACCAACAATGTAAGCGTCAATATGTATATAAAAAATTTCTTTGAAAATTCTT
>ERZ857750.2694-NODE-2694-length-16198-cov-3.221830_pt1 | contig 16198 bp, 9 predicted proteins | sample MGYA00519915_ERZ857750 | MGnify/ENA primary metagenome ERZ857750 (study PRJEB31778, sample SAMEA3449358) | human gut metagenome | biome: human gut; feature: human-associated habitat; material: faeces | place: United Kingdom | collected 2010/2012 ... | reverse complement strand
TGACGCGGCCGCTAGTTGGCGCGCTCGCTGAACACGGTTTCGGTGACGCCGTCGATGCGGGCGACGATGTCGGCGGGATCCATCAGCATCATGGCCTCGAACAAAGGCGGCGACACCATGTTGCCGCACACGGCCACGCGCAAGGGCTGGAACAGAAGCTTCGGCTTGAGCCCGGCCTCCTCACCGGCGGCGCGGCAGAGCTCCTCGAGCGCCTCGGCGTCCCACGGGTTGTCGTCGTCGGCGAGGATGGCCCGACAAATGGCGAGCGCCTCGTCGGCTCGCGCGCCCTCCTTCAACAGCACCTTCTGGACGCTCTTCTCGTCGAGCACCACCGAGTCGCCCCAGAACAGAAACGCCAGCTTGGCGGGGATCTCGTCCAAATGCGCCAGCCGCTCGGCCACGAGCGGGTACATGGCCTCGTAGAACTCGCGATCGTCGTCCACGTCGGCCAGGCACGCCTCCCAGGTGTCGGCGTCCACGTCGGCTCCGGGAAGGCGCAACTCGCGGGCGGCCGCCTCCGCCTCCTCCTTGGTGAGCGTCGGCACGACGGTGATGCCGTCCGGCACGTTCGACCCGTCCAGGTTGGTCTGGGCGAGCCAGGGCTTGGCGGCGTCGACCCAGGCAGCAGCGCCCATGTCGCGGATGTAGACACCGTTCATCCAGTCGAGCTTCTTCTCGTCGAAGATGGAGTGCTTCTTTGTGATGCGATCGAGCGAGAAGGTGCGGCAGAGCTCCGCCGGCGGGATGATGGTGGTCTCGCCGTCGAGCGACCAGCCGAGCAGCGCGAGGAAGTTCACGAGGGCATCGGGCAGATAGCCCCGGTCGCGGTACTCCTCCACGTTAGTGGCGCCGTGGCGCTTCGAGAGCTTCTTGCCGTCGGGTCCGAGAATCATGGACAGGTGCGCGAACAGCGGCACCTCGGCGCCGAGGGCCTCGTAGATGAGCACCTGGCGCGGAGTGTTAGAGAGGTGGTCGTCGCCGCGGATGACGTGGGTGATGCCCATGTTCACGTCGTCGCAGACCACGGCGAAGTTGTAAGTGAACGTGCCGTCGGTGCGGCGCAGGATCATGTCGTCCATCACATCGATGGGGAAGCTCATGTCGCCGTAGACGGCATCTTTGAACGTGACCGGACCGTGGTCGTCGGGCACTTTCAGGCGCCAGACATGGGGCTCGCCGGCTGCAACGCGCGCGGCGGCCTCGTCGGCTGGAATGGCGCGACAGGTGCGATCGTAGCCCGCGTAACCTCCCTCGGTTTTCTCGGCGGCCTCGCGCTTGGCATCCAGCTCCTCCTTGGTGCAGAAACACGGGTAGGCGGCGCCGGCATCGATGAGCTTCTGCAGCGCTGCCTCGTACGTGTCGGTGCGCTGGGTTTGGAAGTAGGGGCCGCAGGGGCCGCCCACCTCGGGGCCCTCGTCCCAATCGAGTCCCATCCAGCGGAGGGCCCGCAGGATGATCTGGGTGTTCTCCTCGGTGGAGCGCTCCGGGTCGGTGTCCTCGATGCGCAGGACGAAGGTGCCGCCGGTAGCACGGGCGAAGGCCCAGTTGTAGATGGCGGTGCGGGCGCCGCCGATGTGCAGCTTGCCGGTGGGAGAAGGCGCGAAGCGGACGCGCACGGGCTTGGTCGTGGTCATGGGTTTCCTTCAGTCCTCGGGGTCGTTTCAGGTAATAGCGCCAGTATAGCACGGGGGCAGACCCATCATTCATTGACCACATCCGGCTCGGCGACGGTTCGGTGCAGGGCTCGTGTCCGCAGCGCAACGGTGCCGTGACGCTCCGTGACAGTTCGGCGGTGGAGCCGTATCGGTTGGACGGCAACCCGAAGAGAGGGCAACGGCGCGCCTAGACTGGAAGCGTCGCTGCAGGGGCTTCGCACGGCCATCCTCGAGGGATGCGCCTGCCATGTCCCTTTTCGCATGCCCGCACGACGCCGTAAGAGAGGAAACCACCATGGCCCCGCACCGTTCCGTACACGCCTTCACCGCCCGCTTCTTTCCGCATTCGTCGGTGTCCCTCCGCTGGGCCGTTGCCGCGTTCGCCCTTCTCGCCGCTCTCTGCTGGGCATCCCCGGCCTGGGCCGCGGACAGCGCTGTCTTCGCCTCGGGCGCGGGCACCGAGGCCGACCCCTACCTCATCGAGAATGCAAGTCAGCTAGCGGCCTTCCGCGATGCCGTGAACGCAGGCGACGACTACGACGGCAAATACGTGGCCCTCGGCGCCGACATAGATCTTGAGAGCGCCGAATGGACGCCCATCGGCGTCGGCACGCGCAAGAGCAGCGGTATCGCCGAGGGCAGCACGCCTTTCGCCGGCACCTTCGACGGCGCGGGCCACGTCATCAGCGGTCTGAAGATCGCTTCGACCCAGGGCGCCGACTTCGCCATCGGCCTCTTCGGCATTCTGGACGGGGCCACCGTGAAGAACCTCACCGTGGCCGATGCGGAAGTCACCGTGCCCCAAAGCGAGCTGGCGGGCATCCTCTGCGGCATGATGGCGAACGATGCCACCGCATCCGGCGTAAGCGTCTCCGGATCCGTTTCAGGCAAGGCGGGCGTGGGCGGCATCGCGGGGCGCATGACGCTGTCCGGAACCATCGAGAACTGCGAGAACAGCGCTTCGGTCGCCGCCGTGGGCGGCGTGGGCAACGCCGGCGGCATCGTGGGCGCCGCCTACTACACCACCCCCACCGGCCGCATGGCCATCACCGGATGCCGCAACAGCGGGAGCATTTCCGGCACCGACTGCATCGGCGGCATCGCCGGCCTCAGCGCGACCTTCGTGTCGAATTGCGAGAACAGCGGCGCCATTGCCGGCACGAGCTACTCTGTCGGCGGCATCGTCGGCGAGCAGAAGAACTACGGCGCCGTGAGCGGCTGCACCAATTCCGGGGCGGTTTCCACGAGTAACGCCAGTGCCTACGGCATCGGGGGCATCGTGGGATGGGCCCGCTACGACGGCGCCGCGCCCGCCTACGCCGCCAGCGCGCCCATCACGGTGACCGGCTGCGCCAACAGCGCCTCCGTGCAAGGCGGCAGCTGCGCCGGCGGCATCGTCGGCACGTTCTACAACGCGGGCACCGTAAGCGGAAACACCAATACGGCCGCGTCCATCACCAGCTCGAGCTTCGCCGGGGGCATCGTGGGCAACCTGCAGAACGCCGACATCTCGTCGCTGCCCTCCACGGTGCCCGAGGGCATCCTCGTGGAGAACAACGTGAGCGCCACCCCGCTCAATGCCATCACGGCTCCCTTGAAGGGCCCCTACGCCTACAACAACACGCCGAGCGATTTCACCGTGCGCGACAACGGGAGCGCCTGGGTGGCCCAGACCGGAGCGACGCGCTACGCCACGCTCGCGGGCGCCTTCGCAACGGCCCCCGATCACAGCACCATCAAGCTCGTCAGCAGCGTGAGCGAACAGCCGACCCTCTCCGTTTCCGACGGCCGCGAGCTCACGCTGGATCTGGCCGGCTTCAACCTCTTCTTCGCCACGGACGGCGGCCTGTCCCTTCGGGATGGAGCCCTGACGGTAACCGGACAGGGCGACGTGGCGACCGCCGAGGGAGCCGACGGCAAGCCCGAGCCTTTGGCCACCGTGAGCGGCACGGGGTCACTCGCGCTTAAGGGCGGCAGTTACAACCAGGACGTAGCGCCCTATGTGGCCGATTCCTACGCCGAGTTCGTCCCCGCCGACGCTCACGCGACGGCCCCCTTTTCCGTCGTGCCCGCCTCAACGGCCAAGCACAACGCCCAGGCCGTCGTTCACGATGGAGGCAAGACCGTTTACTATGGTGACGCCGGCGCAGCCCGAACAGCAGCGGCCGCTGCCCCTGGCGCCACCGTGGAGGAGCTGAACGCCCCGAGCACGCCATCGGGCAACGAGGGCGGCGAGGGCAACCCGAGCGACGGACAGACGGGAACGGCAAACGACGGGCAGCCGAGCGGAGACGCCAACGCGAATGCCGGGGACAAGACAGATGGCAGCACCGCAGCCGACGACCAGACCGACGGCAACGGGACGAAGGGCGCGGACAAGGATGACGCCTCTAAGGCGACAGCCAAACCCAGCACATCCAGCGCGGCGTCTGGCACGCATACTTACCGCAGCAGCTCGATCGCCTACCGCGGCGTTCCACAGACTGGAGACGCGGCCACCGATGCGCTGCTCGCCGTGGGAGCTCTGGCCGTCGTCTCGGGCGGCGCCGCGGCCCTCGCCCGCGCCCGCATGAAGCGTGCCCGGGCCAAGTAGCGTAGCTCGGCATCGCCCGCACCGTAAGCCGCAATCGCCGTGGCTCCTCTTTACCTGAGAGCGCACATCGAGGCCGTCGCCCTGACCACTACCTCCTTGTCGGCCTCCTCACGGAAACGGGCAACTCCCGCAGGGCCTCCATTACCTCAGCGGCGGCTTCCTCGGCTTGCAACTGCCGAGGCATGTCGAGGCCCGCGCGCTCGAAGGCCTCGGCCAGCGCGGCAGCGTAGTCGCGCTTGTGGGCATCGTTGAGCGCCTTCCACGGAATGCCCTTGAACCAAGCGGCCACCTCCCCATTGAAGGGCACGCGTCCTTGCAGCATGAGCGCCATGATGACAGGGTATCCCGCATACCCCTGCCAGAACGTCGCGTTGTCGTTGGAGCGGTAGCGTCCCTCGTCGTCCCAGGTCACCCGGTACTCCTTCGACCCGTCCGACGATCGCACGATAAGCGCTTCCGGACTCAAATCGTAGCGATCGTCGACCAGCGCCGTCCACGCCTCGTACACTTTCTCAACCGGCGGCAATTTTTCCATTAGACACTCCTTTATCACGCTTCCTCGCTCTACCCATTATGACTCCACCGCTTCGGCACAACGCAAACTGCCACTCATCAGTTATGTTGCAAGCCTTCCAGTTGTGGTCATTTCATGTGTGCCTATTTACAAAGTGCCTGCTCATAGAGTTGTCCACAGCGAAAACGAGACACTGCCGCGACATAACTGCGGTTTGACGCTGCTACGATCCCCGCCCTACTTCGATCCATCTAAAAAACAAGGGGCACCATGGCGGTACTTTTAGCGGGCGCCTGAGCGCTTCCTTTTGCCTTCGGAATTCTGCCCGGAGAGGGAGACGAGGGCGATCATGGCGGCCATGAGGACAAGGCCGATCCAATCCCAGGCAGAGAACGGAGTGTGCAGCCACAAGGCAGCGATGACCATGGCACCGGCCGGCTCAGCCACGCCCAGAAGGCTCCCCTTCACCGAGCCCACGAGCGACACGCCGTAGAGGAACAGCCCGAAAGCAGCAAAGGTACCAAGAACGCCCACGCCACCGACAAGAGCGAGCCAGCCTGTAGCGTCCATGTCGGGAACGAAACTGCCGGCGGTGCCGAAAAGGTCGGCGAGAATCGAGCCCGCAGCGCCGAGGGCGACAGAAGGGGCGGCGAGCAGCGAAACGATCATCTCTCCGATGAGCCACACGAGAACGGCGACAATACCGCTAATGACCATCCCGCAGGCGATGATGGTGGGGCGATCCCATCGGCCGTAGAGCCGTTGGGGCGCCATGATGTAGAGCGTCTCGGACAAGGCGTTGGCAATGCCCCAAGCCAAGCCCGCCACCGGCAGCACGATGACGCCCCAGTCTCCCTGGGTGGCGATGAGCGTCGCGGCGGCCATCGCGCACATCAGCCCGACAAAGTCGGCGACGCGCGGCAGACGGCGCGCTCGGGCGCAGGTGATAAGCATGACGAACACCGTGCAGGTGGCCTGGAGCACCGTGGCCGTGCCGGCGTTGGTGAGGGCCACCGACACCGCATAGGTGATCTGCGAGAGGTACAGCCCCACGCCGAACAGAACGAGCGTCGGACGGGCGGCGGGGCTCCCCAGCAGCGAGAGCAGAGCCTCGCGACGCGTAACGAATACGAAGACGGCGAACAGCAGGGCCGCCACGCCGGCACGTACGGCGGAGATGAAGGCGGAGCTTACCTCGTAACTCTCCGCGAGAAACTGGATACAGGCTCCTGAGAATCCCCACAGCGTCGCACCCGCCAGGGCACATACCACCCCTCGCCAGAAGACCTTAGAAGCGTTCACCGCCGTCTCACCTCCGTGCAATCCATCGAAATCCGTTGCCGCAGAGGCAGCATACACCATCCCATGCACAAGGAGCCAGAGAGGACGCACCTTCGACCGCTGCGGGCAAAGCGACCTCCCTACTGCCGCCCTCGGCACTTGGCGGCGCGGGCGGCGCGGCTATCGCCCCTCTTCGCGCTTGGCGGCACGGGCGGCGCGCTTGGCGGCCAAACGCTCGCGGGCGGCATCGCCCTTGGCGAGGTTGTTGGCGCGCCGTTCGCTGCGCCCCGTGGGGCGAGTGGGAGCGGGAGCGGCTGACGCTGAGCCCTTGGCCGGGTCCTGGCCCAGGGCGGACCTCGGTCCGCCCCTGCGGGAATCGGTCGGGGCATTTTGCGAAACAGCCTTAGCAGAGCCTGTCCGAGCATTTTTGGAAACGCCCGCAGCGGGATCTGTTGCGATACCCCGGGGGACAGAAGAGGCAGGATCGGAGGCAGAGCCGGAAGCGCCGCCCTCCATCTCCGCGAAAGGAGCCCCCTCTTCGGCGTCGGTCTCGCCGAAGAGTTTCTCCAGGAAGTGCACGATAGCCGGAAGCAGGTTGTCGCGTTCCTCCTCCGAGAAGTAGCGCAAAGGCAGCGTCAGTTTGCGCTTGTCCGTCTGGTAGCGGCCGGCCGCGCGGCGCAGGGGCTTCATGGCAGCAGCGGGGATGTCGATGGGCTCCACGATGAGCTTGCCCGCCGCCACGGAGATGAGCTTGACCCCGTGCTCGTTGGCGAAGGCCTTCAGCCATGCGCGCTCGAAGAGGTTGGCCGCCGCCTCGGGCATCTCGGGGGCCTCCGCGAGCATATCCTCGCGGAGGGCGGCCACCTCCTCCACCGTGGAGGCCGAAGCCAGCTTGCGGTACCACAGCACCCGGGCGTCGGCGTCGGGAATGTACTCCTCGGGCAGGTAGGCGTGACCGGGGATGTTCACGGTGATGTCGGAAAGCGCCGGCGGCAGCTCGCCTGAGGCGCCCACGCCCTCGCGGGTCTCGTTCACGGCCTGGTTGAGCATCTGGGCGAACAGGTCGAAGCCCACGGCTGACATATTGCCGGACTGCTCGGCGCCCAGCATAGAACCGGCGCCGCGGATCTCCAGATCGCGCATGGCGATGCGCATGCCGCTGCCCAGATCCTGGTGCTCGTTGATGGCGGTGAGGCGCGCGGCGGCCTCCTCGGTCAAAGGCACGTTCTCGGGGAACATGAAGTAGGCGTAGGCCTGGGTGGACGAGCGGCCCACGCGGCCCTTCAGCTGGTACATCTGGGCGAGGCCCAGACGCTGGGCGTCCTCGATGATGAGCGTGTTGGTGTGGGGGTTGTCGATGCCGCTCTCGATGATGGTGGTGGCCACGAGCACGTCCAGCTCGCCGGCGGCGAACTCCTCCATCACCTGCTCCAGCTCCTCCTTGGTCATCTGCCCGTGGGCCACGCCGACCCGCGCCTCCCCGGCGGCGGCATGCACGCGGTCCACGGCCTCGTCGATGGAGCGCACGCGGTTGGACACGTAGTACACCTGGCCGCCCCGCGCCAACTCGTAGCGGATGGCGGCCGATACGACGTCGGGATCCCACTCCCCCACGTGCACCTCTACGGGGCGCCGCTCGTCGGGCGGCGTTAGGATGAGCGACATATCGCGCACCCCCGACAGCGACATCTGCATGGTGCGCGGGATGGGGGTGGCCGACAACGTCAGCACGTCGATGGACTCGCGCAAGTTCTTCAGCTGCTCTTTGTGCTGCACGCCAAAGCGCTGCTCCTCGTCGATGATGACCAGTCCCAGATCGTGCGGGTTCACATCGCGCGAGAGCAGCCGGTGCGTGCCCACGAGCACCTGCACGTCGCCTTTGGCGAAGCCCTCCAGCGCTGCTTTCTGCTGCTCGGGCGTGCGGAAGCGCGAGAGCACTTCCACGGTGACGTCGAAGGGGTCGAAGCGGTCTTTGAAGGAGGTGTAGTGCTGCTGGGCCAGAATGGTGGTCGGACAGAGCACCATCACCTGCTTGCCGTCCTGAGTGGCCTTGAAGGCGGCGCGCAGGGCCACTTCGGTCTTGCCGAAGCCGACGTCTCCGCAGATGAGACGGTCCATCGGTCGCGGCGATTCCATGTCGTGCTTCACATCGGCGATGGCGGCGAGCTGGTCGCGGGTCTCGGTGTAAGGGAAGGCCTCCTCCATCTCGCGCTGCCAGGGGGTGTCCGGCGAGAAGCGGAAGCCCTGGGTGGCGGCGCGGCGGGCGTACACGTCCACGAGGTCGAAGGCGAGCTTCTTGGTGGCCTTGCGGGCGCGGTTCATGGCCCGAGCCCAGTCGCTCGTGTTCAGGCGGGTAAGACGGGGGCTGCCGCCTTCCGGCCCCACGTAACGGGTCACGCGGTCGAGCTGCTCCACGGGGACGAACAGCTTGTCGCCCTCGGCGTATTCCAGCTGCAGGTAGTCGCGCTCGGTGCCGTCCACCTCGCGGCGCACCAGATCGAGGAAAAAAGCGATGCCGTGGGCCGCGTGCACCACGTAGTCGCCGGGCTTGAACGGAAAGGTGACCTCGGTGGCATCCACGCGGGAGCGCACGCGGCGGCTGGCGGCGCGCGAACCCTGGGTGTCGGCGGCCGACACCAGCGCGAGATGCGCCTTCGGGATGATCATGCCGAGCGGGATGTCGTTGTCCACGATGTTGACGACCCCCCGCCGCAGGCGGCGTTTGGCCTGGGCCGGGGTGTCGGCCTCTGTGCTTTCGGGTTGCGACTCGCCATCGTCCAAATTTTCCGGTTGCACAATCTGGATGGGAATACCGTGATCGACGAAGGCGTGGCGCATGGTCTCGCGGGCGCGCAAGTTCGGAGCCGAGAAGACGATGGTGTAGCGGTCGGCGGCGAGGCTCTTCAGCTTGCCGAATATTTTGTCGGGCATCCCGGCCACATCGACGCGCTTCACCGGCAGCTCGTCGTCCAGCGCGCCGCCGACCCGCATGATGGAGACATAAGTGGCCCGCACCTCGCCCCCGAAGTCCAACGCCGCCGGCTCGGCGAACAGGCCCGCGAGCGCGATGTTGGTACCCCGGGCGCGCTCGGCGATGTCATCTGCGGCGTGGGCCGCATCATCGAAGAGCGAACGCGGCTCGATGAGGGCCGCACACGTGCCCGCTCCGGCGTAGGCGCCCAGCGTCACCGGCTTCTTGTACAGAAACGGCAGCACCACATCGGCGCCGTCGAAGCGAAGCCCCCCTTCCAGCTTCTCCAGCACATCGCGCAGAGCCGGGTTGGTGAGCGCCGGCTTTTCCAGGGCGCGCCGCGCGTCGGCCAGCGCCCGGGGGGAGGTGGGGAACTCAGAGACGGGGTAAATCTCCACGGAGGGCAGCGAAGAGATGGTCTGCCCCGTGGCGGGCACGATGCGGCGAATCTCGTCCAGCTCGTCGCCGAAGAAGTCGAGCCGCACCGGAAAGGACAGGTTGCCGGGGAACACATCCACGGTGCCGCCGCGCACGGCGAAGGTGCCCGGGCCGTCCAGCTCGCCGGTGTTGGCGTAGCCGGCGGCCTCCAGGGCGCGGGGCAGGTCGCCCAGCTCCTCGACGCCCTCGACGCCCATATCCTCGAGCTCCTCGCCGGCCGTAAGCGCGATCGGCCGCGCAGCATTCGCCTCTACCGGCGGCAACAGGCGCAGCAGCGCCCGGGCGCTCGCCACCACCACGACTTCGCGGCCGCTCTTGAGCGCCCAGGCGGCCTCCATGCGCTGGGCGATGACGCGACGATCGGCCGGCTTCGGGTCGAAGGGGTAATCGTCGCGCTCCGGGAAGCGCAGCACGCGCTCCTCCCCCACATAGGCGGCCACGTTGCGGGCGAAGGCGACGGCGGCGTCCTCGCCGGCCACGACGACGAGCGTGGGCTGGGGCGCATGGGCGAAGCGGGCCGCCACGAGGAAGGGCCGCGCCGAGGCGGCCACACCCAAGGTGGCGTCCTCGCCGGCATCGAGCTTTCCCCAGAACGTATCCAGACAGCCGGATTTCTCCAGCGTGAAGGCGAGCGAATCGATGAGCACAGCGGTCTCTTTTCCAGTAGGGCAAACGGCAAAAGCCGCCCGAGCGGGCGGTCGGCGCCCGGGATGAGCGCCTCGCACAGTGTAGCGCACTGGGGCGCGCAGCGACGCGAACGGGGGGCCAATAGTAGCAAAGAAGTAAACCGTCCCGCCGCGATTCCCCTATCTATTCCTCGAGAAGGAGCCCGCGCTGTGCGACAATAGCGAAAACGACACAGCGGCGACGCAGGCCGGCGCAAAAGGTAAGGAGGCAGCATGGCACGGGAATCCCTGGCGAGCAAGCGGGAGCGGGCGGCGGCCATCGAGGAGCGCATGTTCGAGCACTACGGCCCTGGGAAGGCGTCGCTCGACTATCGCACGCCCTTCGAGCTCACCGTGGCCGTGGTGCTGTCGGCCCAGTGCACCGACGCCGCCGTGAACAAGGTGACGCCGCGCCTGTTCGCGGCCTTCCCTACCCCAGCGGCCATGGCGGCCGCCTCATCGGACGAAGTGGCGGAGATCATCCACTCGCTGGGGTTCTTCCGAAGCAAGGCGAAGAACCTCGTGGCACTCGCACAAATGGTGACGGCGGATTTCGGCGGCGAGGTGCCCGCCGACGTAGATGAGCTGCAGAAGCTGCCCGGCGTGGGCCGCAAGACCGCCAACTGCGTCATGTGCGAAGCCTTCAAGGATCCCCAGGGCATCGCCGTGGACACCCACGTCTTCCGCATCGCCCACCGGCTGAAGCTGGCCGGGCCCTCAGCTGACACGCCGCAGAAGGTGGAGGACATCCTTCTGAAGGTGTACCCGCGCGAGCAGTGGTTGTTCATCAACCACCAGTGGGTGCATTTCGGCCGCGAGTTCTGCCGCGCCCGCAACCCCCGCTGCGCCGACTGCATCGTCGGCGATCTGTGCCCCACCCGAGGCCAGTGGGAGTAGGACCCTTCCCGCTTCCATAGCGGATAGTCGCCGTCTCACCCCCCGTAGGGGGCGACCTTGGTCGCCCCTTCTATTTCTTCTGCAAGGGGAAGCCGCGGCGGTGCAGCTCGGCCACGACGGTTTCCACCAGCAGGGGCAGGGCGGCGGCGCATTCGGGGGTGAGCCCCACAACGAACTGCTCCGGGGAGGGATTGCCCACCTGCATGCCCAGGCAGAAGCCCTCGGCCTCGTAGCCCATGAGCGATGCGGCGTCGAACAGGTCGACGAGCTTCAAATCGTGCAGCGACGCCTCGGGGCCGGAATGGCGCGCCATGGCATCCGGCTCAAACCGGTACACGGTGCCCGGCGCGTCGCCCGTGCCGTCCACGGCGTCCACCGTGAGGATAAGGTCGCAACGTTCCACGTAGGGCAGCATGTCCAGCGACATGCAGCCGACGTCCACCAGCGTCACGTTCTCGGGGATGTCATAGCCGGCAAGTATCTCGTCGTAGGCCGCCGGCCCCACGCCATCGTCCAGCATGAGTCGGTTCCCGACGAAGAACACCGCCGCCGTGCGCTCGCTCGCTTCCATGCCTTCTCCTTAGGCCCAGGTATCCAGCGTCGGGCGCAGATCCAAGTTGTACCAGGTGGCAAACGCCACGATGGCCACGGCGATGATCGCGCCAACAACGGCCCAGATGCGCTGCCGCCGCAGGTAGGTCTCGCGACTCACCCCCATGTTCTCGGCCCGATGCGCCGCGAAAGGCTGCGCCACGATGGCGAACACCGCGGTTGCGCCCACCAGCCCCGCGGCCATGAGAATGGCCAGCACCACGTTCATCGCTGTCGGCTCCACCGTGGCCGCGTAAATCACGTTGTCCGCGAACAGCCATGCGACGAAGAAGAGGAACGCCGCCCACATCCCATGGGCCGGCCCCCACACGGGTGCCAAAAACAGCGCCCCCAGGTTCACCCGGGGCAGCCCCGCGAGAAACTTCTCCTCTTCGGCAATCTGCTCGTCGGTCAATGGCTCGCCCATGTCGCCTATCTTTCCTCTCTTTGATCGGCGGCACGTCGGGTGGCCCCTTCGTGTGCTCGCCGTTATTTCCAATCCCGCCCTATCATTGGCAGGACGTCCCATCCAGGTCCCAGTTTCATTCAACAAGACCATCTCGATTCTCGTTTTCCAATTTTCGGGGATAAATGCCACTTCAACCCCGAAATGGTCGATTTTTCGGCAACATACCAGAGTTTTTTCGACCATTTCTACCCTCAACTGGCATTTGGCTTGCCATTTCGGGGTCAAAGTGGCATTCACTGCCAAAAAGGGAAGCATGGGGGATGGGGTCGGATACGGTCGCGCAGCGCGCGCTAGCTGATGAGCTTCGAGCTCTCCACCTTTTCCACGTACCATTCCATGAACTTCTCCAGGGGCTTGCGAAGCACGAGGCCCAAAAGCGCCGCCGGGATGAGGAACAGGGCGAGCGTGCCCATCTGCACCCAGAAGTCGTTGCCGTAGGTGCCCATCATGGCGCTTCGCATGGCGTTCACCACGTGGGTGGCGGGAAGCCACGGCGAGAGGGCCTGCACGAAATCGGGCATGATCTGCAGCGGGAACGAGCCGCCGCAGCCGGTCACCTGCACGATGAGCAGAAGCACGGCGATGGCCTTGCCGAGGTTGGCGAAGGACACCACCAGCGCGTAGATGATGAAGGTGAACACAAGTCCCGCGCCCCAGAAACACACCATGAACAGCCATGGCGAGGTCACCTGCACATCGAGGAAGAACAGGTTGCCCAGCGCCATGACCGTCGACTGGGCCAGCGACACCACGGCCATGACGGCGAAGCGACCGAAGAACAGCTGCCGCGGCTTCGGATTCACAAGCCCCGCCTCCTTCTGGATGCGGAGGTCCGCCTTCGGCTTGAACACCACGAGAATGAGCAGCGACCCGATGAAGAGGGCCAGCGTCGTGTAGAGCGGCGCCATGGCGCTGCCGAAGTTCTCCACCGGGAACACCGCGATGCGCTCGACGCCCACCGGGCTCGCCAGCGCCTTCGAAAGGGCCGATACATCGGAGCCGAGCACGGCGCGCAGGGCGTCGCGGTCGCCCGAGGCGATGGCGCCGTCGATATCGGAGGCCATCTCCCGCAGCCCCGAGGAGACGCCCTTGAGCTTCTCGGTGGTCTCGGCTATCTTGTCGGCGGTGCCGGCCATGACATCGGCCGCCGAGGTGGCCGAGGCGGACAGCTCGCCGCCGACGCCCTTCAGGTCGTCGGAAACGCCGGAGAGCGCATCGGCCATGGAGGCGGCCTGCTCTGCCAGCGAGGCGAGCCCCGGCGCCACATTCGCCTCGTAATCGTCCTTGATGGAATTGATGGAGGCGGCGGCCTCGGCCGCCTTGGCCTTCGCGGCATCGCGCTCGGCGGAAAGATCGGTGTCGCCCGCCTCCAGCTTATCGGCGGCCGTCCGCAGGCTCGCGGCCATGGAATCCGCCTGGGACGCCACCGCTCTCGCACGGCCGGCCAGGGCGGTCACTTGGGGCCGGAGGCTCTCGGGCAGCGACGGGGCGGCGCCTTCCAAGCTGTCGGCCACCTGGCGGTACACCGTCGCATGGGACGCAAGCGCATCGGCCTGGGCGCGCAGATCCTTGGCAATGCCCTGACTGTCCCCGGAAGCCGCATCGAACAGCGCGTCGACGGAATCGGATACCGCCCCGAAGGCGGCGGCGCTGTCAGCCAGCGAGCTCTTGAGCGTATCCGCCGAGCTCTTCAGAGCGTCCACCGTGGCCGGCACCGCGTCGGCCCGCCCCGTCGCGGCGGACAGCGTCTCGTCCAGAGCCGTGGAGGCCTGGGTGGCCAGGTCGGCCGAATGGCGCGAGAGATCCTCGCAGGAGCGAGCGAGCGAGCCGTAGAGCGAAAGCACCCCGGACGCGTCGTCGAAGGCATCGGCCATCTCGCGCACATGATCGGCCACCACCGCGATGCGGCCGTCCCAGTCGTCCTCGTCGGCGAAGCTGGAAAGCGATTCGGCCAGCGAGAGCGACACCTCGGAGAGCGTCTGGGCGAACACGGCATTCACCTGGTAGGACACCGTGTCGGCTCCCTGATCGGTGATCTTCGGCGCGATGGCGCTCTTCTTCTCGTTGGCGTAGTAGACGATATCGGCGTGGCCCGCGTCGCCCGTGTAGAAGGTGAGCATGTCGCGGCTGAAGCTCTTCGGGATCACCACGGCGGCGTAGTAGCGCCCCGACTTCGCGCCGTCGATGGCGTCCTCCTCGTCGGTGATGTGCCAATCGATCTGGTCGTTGGCCCGCAGGGCGGAGACCACCTGGTCGCCGATGTTGATGCGCAGCGGGATGAGGTCGCTCTGGTAGCCCTCGTCGGTGTTGGCCACGGCCACCGTGAGGTTGCCCGTGTTGTCGAAGACGTTCCAGCAGGCGATGATGTTGTACCAGGCGAACAGCGAGGGCACGAGAACGAGGCCCAGCGTGATGATGATGGACATGACGTTGGCCTTCAAGCGGCCCAAATCGAAGCGGAACAGGCGCCAGACGTTATTCATGACGAGCCTCCTCCCCTTCCGCACCATCGCGCGCGCCATCGCGGTCACTCTCGTGCTCTCGACCGCCGAAGCCCGCATCGCGCGCATCCATGCAGGCGGCCCGCTCCACGTCCGCCGTGGCGCCGTACAGGTCGATCAGGCTCGCGTCGGAGAGGCTCTCTAGCTTCAGCTGCCGCTCGAAGCTGAAGCGCAGGCTCTCGATGACCACGAGCGCCACGAAAATGACGATGATCCAAATGAGCCAGCCCGTGAGCAGCCACACCTTCTCGGTCGGCGTCAGGGCGAAGATGACCGCAAGGACCACCGGCACCGCCACGCCCAAAACGAGCGCGCCCTTCATGAGCCGCGGGTACCAGCGGTTGAACGTCGCATAGCGCTGCTGCAGGGCCGTGGCGTAGGTGTCCTTGTCGGAGAGCGCACGCATGATCTGGGAGATGCGGTAGGGGCGCACGGGAATGTCGACGTCCTCGCCGTTGAACAGGCCGCCGTCGCGCACCTGGCGGGCCACCATGCGGTTCACGTTCGCCATGAGCGGGCGGATGAGGAGCCCGAGCGCCATGAACAGCACGAGGAACAGCGCGAGCACGAGCAGGTCGGAGACGTACTGGCCGCCGTAGAAGCCGCAGATGGCCTCGCGCATGGCCCCGATGCCGTAGGTGAAGGGGAACAGCGGGTAGATGGATTGGAAGAACGGCGAGGTCATCTCAATCGGATAGAGGCCCGTGGCGCCGGGGATCTGGGCGAACACGAGGATGACGCAGATGCCCTTGCCGATATGCTGCAGCGTGACGGAGAAGGCGTAGATGATGGAGAGGTAGGCAAGCGACGCCAGCGCCGCGGCGAAGATGAGCGCCGGCGCCGAGACGGTTTGCACGCCGAGCGCGAGCACCCCGACACAGCAGATGACCGCCTGCATCACGGCGATGGCCGCAAGGAACAAATACCGACCCCAGTAGCGCTGGGCCAACGTCAGGCCGGGGATGCCCTCGCCGTCCGCCTCCTGGCGCATGATGACGAGCAGCATGAAGGCGCCGATCCAGAACGTGAGGTTCATGAACAAAGGTGCCATGGCGCTGCCGTAGGCGTTCAGCGGATAGAGCTGCTCGGTGACCACCTCGGTGGGCGACGCCATGAACGCCGCGATCTTGTCGGCGTCAAGACCGCCCTCGCCCACGAGCCGGGAAAGCGCGTCGGAGGTGCCGAAGGCGAGCACGTCGTTGCAGACGATGCCCAGCTCGCTTTCCAGGCCGGCGAAGAGCCGGTCGGTCTCGGCCACCGTTGAGGCGGCCGTGTCCATGGTGGCGTCCAGCTGGTCGATGACGAGCCCGGTCTGGGCCACGAGGAGCCGCTGGGTCTCAAGGGCCCCGGAAAGGGCCGACGAAGTTTCGGCCAGCGCGTCCAGCGCATCGTTCACGGCGGGCAGCGTGGTGCCGAACAACGTCGTGGAATAGGCTGACGCGCCGCTGGTCGCCTGGCGCACCGCGCCATCGAGGGCCGATGTCGCATCCGAGAGCGCGGCCGCCGAGGACTGCGCGCGGTCGTTGGCAGCCGTCAGCGCGTCCAGGGCCGTCGAGGCCGCCCGGGTCCGCTCGTCCAGGGAGTCGGCCAGAGCCTCCAGGGCGGCGCGCTCGCTGCTGCCGG
>ERZ857750.2676-NODE-2676-length-16353-cov-5.768192_pt1 | contig 16353 bp, 10 predicted proteins | sample MGYA00519915_ERZ857750 | MGnify/ENA primary metagenome ERZ857750 (study PRJEB31778, sample SAMEA3449358) | human gut metagenome | biome: human gut; feature: human-associated habitat; material: faeces | place: United Kingdom | collected 2010/2012 ... | reverse complement strand
TCAGAATAAGGGGAGCCAATGAGAATAACCTGAAGAATCTCAGTGTGGATATTCCCAGAGACCAGTTTGTAGTTCTTACCGGACTTAGTGGCTCCGGTAAGTCTTCCCTGGCTTTTGATACCATTTATGCAGAAGGACAGAGACGGTATATGGAGTCTCTTTCTTCCTATGCAAGGCAGTTCCTTGGACAGATGGAGAAGCCGGATGTGGAGAGTATTGAAGGACTTCCGCCTGCAATTTCCATTGATCAGAAGTCAACCAACCGGAATCCACGTTCTACAGTGGGAACAGTAACAGAGATTTATGACTATTTCCGGCTTTTGTACGCCCGTGTGGGTATTCCCCATTGCCCGAAGTGTGGCCGTGAGATCCGTAAGCAGACCGTAGATCAGATGGTTGATCAGATCATGACACTTCCGGAACGCCAGAAGATCCAGCTTCTTGCGCCTGTAGTCCGTGGACGTAAGGGAACTCATGCCAGGCTTCTGGATCAGGCCAGAAGGAGCGGCTATGTCCGGGTACAGATTGATGGAAGCCTCTATGAGCTTTCTGAGGAGATCAAGCTGGATAAGAATATCAAACATAACATTGAGATCGTTGTGGATCGACTTATTGTGAAACCGGGAATAGAGAAGCGTCTTTCCGATTCCATTGAAACCGTGCTGGATCTGGCGGATGGTCTGCTGGTAGTAGACACTATGGACGGGAAGCTTCTGAATTTCAGTCAGAGTTTTTCCTGTCCGGATTGCGGCATCAGCATTGATGAGATCGAACCCAGGAGCTTTTCCTTTAATAATCCGTTTGGTGCTTGCCCCCAGTGTCTGGGTCTTGGATATAAGATGGAATTTGATATCGATCTGATGATCCCGGATAAGAAACGGAGTATCAATGAAGGGGCTATCGCTGTTCTCGGATGGCAGTCCTGTACTACGCAGGGAAGCTTTTCCAGAGCAATCCTGGATGCCCTGGCAAGGGAATATGAATTTTCTCTGGATACACCTTTCTGCGAGTATCCGAAGAAGGTCCAGGATATCCTCATCCATGGTACCGGCGGTCATTCTGTGAAGGTTTATTATAAAGGACAGCGGGGAGAGGGCGTTTACGATGTGGCGTTCCCGGGACTGATCCGCAATGTGGAGCAGAGATACCGTGAAACCGGTTCCGAGGCCATGAAGCAGGAATACGAGAGCTTTATGCGGATTACTCCGTGCACCACATGCAAGGGACAGAGGCTGAAGAAGGAGTCACTGGCAGTGACCGTGGCGGATAAGAATATTTATGAAGTGACCAATATGCCGGTACAGAAGCTGCAGGGCTTTCTCCGCGATCTGAAGCTTTCAAAGCAGCAGGAGCTTATTGGAAGACAGATCCTGAAGGAAATTCGCGCCAGGGTTGGATTTCTGGCAGAGGTTGGCCTGGAGTATCTTTCACTTGGAAGAGCTACCGGAACCCTTTCCGGCGGAGAGGCTCAGAGGATCCGTCTTGCCACACAGATCGGATCCGGGCTTGTGGGGGTTGCATATATCCTGGATGAGCCGAGTATCGGGCTTCACCAGAGAGATAATGACAAGCTTCTGGGGGCACTGATGCGTCTCCGTGATCTTGGCAACAGTCTGATCGTGGTGGAGCATGATGAAGATACCATGCGTGCTGCAGACTGTGTCATCGATATCGGCCCCGGAGCCGGAGAACATGGCGGACAACTGGTCGCAATGGGGACAGCTGAGGATCTGATGAAAAATGAGCAGTCTGTGACAGGAGCTTATTTAAGCGGAAGGCTGAAGATCCCGGTACCGGAAGTGAGGAAGGAACCAACCGGATTTCTTCATATAAAGGGTGCGGCAGAGAACAACCTGAAGCATATCGACGTAGATATTCCTCTGGGAGTAATGACCTGTATCACAGGTGTTTCCGGCTCCGGTAAGAGCTCTCTGATCAATGAAATCTTGTACAAGAGACTTGCCAGAGACCTGAACCGTGCCAGAGTGATCCCCGGGAAACATGATGACATCCTGGGTATCGATCAGCTGGATAAGGTGATCAATATCGACCAGTCCCCGATCGGAAGAACTCCCCGTTCCAATCCTGCCACATATACCGGAGTTTTTGACCAGATCCGTGATCTTTTTGCAGCCACCGCAGATGCCAAGGCAAAGGGCTACAAGAAAGGCCGTTTCAGTTTTAATGTCAAGGGCGGACGGTGCGAGGCCTGCAGCGGTGACGGAATCATCAAGATCGAGATGCATTTTCTTCCGGATGTATATGTGCCTTGCGAAGTCTGCAAGGGCAAACGTTACAATCGTGAGACTCTGGAAGTGAAGTATAAGGGCAAGAGTATTTATGATGTATTGAATATGACTGTGGAAGAAGCACTGACATTTTTTGAGAATGTACCGTCGATCAGGAGAAAGATCGAGACCTTGTATGATGTAGGGCTTTCCTATATCCGTCTGGGTCAGCCCTCCACCACTCTTTCCGGAGGAGAAGCACAGCGTATCAAGCTTGCCACAGAACTCAGCAAGCGCAGTACCGGAAAGACGATCTATATCCTGGATGAGCCTACCACAGGACTGCACTTTGCGGATGTCCACAAGCTGATCGAGATTCTGCGCCGTCTGTCTGAAGGAGGAAACACCGTTGTGGTCATTGAGCACAATCTGGATGTGATCAAGACGGCGGATCATATTATTGATATCGGACCGGAAGGCGGTGACAGAGGCGGAACGGTAATTGCCAGAGGAACTCCGGAGGAAGTAGCAGAGAATCCGGTTTCCTACACCGGTAAATATGTGAAAAAATATCTGGAACAGAAATAACCGGTAAAAGTTCTTTTCAATTTCTGTGGTTTTGTATATAATGAAGTGCGGGAACGTTCCGGCACAGACCGGAACAGAATAAGTCAGAAATGCGTCAGCATACAGAATGCGTATGACGCAGGCGGGAGGATTTATGCCGGCAAAGGATATTGGAATCGATCTGGGAACCAGAAACAGTCTGGTGTTTTCCACAGGCAAGGGAATCGTTTTAAGAGAGCCCTCTGTGGTTGTTTATGATAAAGATACAGAGAAGATCAGAGCAATCGGTGAGGAAGCCAGACAGATGGCAAGCCATCTGACTTCCAATATGGAAGTGATCTGGCCAATCCGAAGAGGTGTGATCGTAGATTATAATGTAATGGAAAAGATGCTGAAATATTTTATTTCACAGGCTATGGGACGGAGAGCGTTCCGGAAACCGAGAGTCAGCATCAGTGTTCCGAGCGGGATCACAGAGATTGAGCGTAAAGCAATTGAGGAAGCTGCCTATCAGTCAGGAGCCAGGGAAGTTTTTCTTGTGGACGAGCCCATTGCTGCTGCTATCGGGGCAGGTGTAGACATTACCAAGCCATTTGGCAATCTGATCGTGGACATCGGTGCAGGGACCACGGATGTTGCGGTCGTATCCGTAGGAGGTGTGGTTGTTTCCGCATCTGTGAAGGTTGCAGGAGATAATTTTGATCATGCGATCATGAATTATGTACGTGAGAAGCACAGCCTCTTTATCGGGGAGGATGCAGCGGAGAATATCAAGATCAAGATTGGAACAGCCAGTGAAGAAGCGGATCTTCGCACGATGGAGGTCAAGGGCAGAAATATCATCACAGGACTTCCGAAGGTGGCAACACTGACTTCTGAGGAAATCCGGACCGCTTTGCGGGAAACGACCGGGCAGATCGTGGAGACTGTACATGGTGTTCTTGAAAAAACACCGCCGGAGCTGGCGGCAGATATCATGGACAGAGGAATCGTTCTTACAGGCGGAGGTGCCATGCTGCATGGAATGGATGCATTGATCGAGCAGAAAACAGGAGTCAGCACACTGACTGTACAGGATGCAATGCTTGTAGTGGCTGCAGGAACAGGAAAATATGCGGAAATCATGTCAAGGATGTAAACCGTTATGAGGCGTCCGGACGGCACAGGGTCAGAGAAGAGACTGCCGCAGGAAACTCATACAGATAAGGCGCTGCAGCTGCAGTGCCTTTTGCTGTTATCAGAGGTTTACAGATGGAGAAGAAAATGAGTGAGACAGTTACAGGATATATAGATCATGTGATCTTCCGAAATGAAGATAATGGATATACGGTCATGGTACTGAAAGGGATGGAAGAGGAACAGGAACTGACCTGTGTGGGAACATTTCCTGCGATTACCCAGGGGGCTGCCATTGAAGCTTCCGGAAATTATACAACACATCCGGTGTATGGCAAGCAGTTTCAGATATCCTCCTACGTGGAAAAAATGCCGGAGGATGCATTGGCTATGGAACGCTACCTGGGTTCCGGCGCGATCAAGGGGATCGGAGCGGCACTGGCAGCCAGGATCGTACGTCGTTTCGGCGATGATACCATGCGTATTGTGGAGGAAGAACCGGAGCGGCTGGCTGAGATCAAGGGAATCAGCGAAAAAAAGGCCATGGAGATCGCAGAACAGATGACGGAGAAAGCAGATATGCGCCGCGCTATGATCTTTCTCCAGAAATACGGGATATCACTGAATCTTGGTGCAAAGATCTATCAGAAATACGGACAGACTGTGTATGGAGTCCTGCAGGAGAATCCGTATCGCCTTGCAGAGGATATCAGTGGTGTGGGATTTCGTATCGCAGATGAGATCGCTTCCCGGATCGGGATCCATACAGATTCAGATTACAGGATAAGAAGCGGAATGTTGTATACTCTTCTGCAGGCTTCCGGAGAAGGCCATATCTATCTTCCGAAGGAGGAGCTTTTTTCCAGGGCATCCGGACTTCTGGGCGTAGATCCCTCCTACATGGAAAAACATCTCATGGATATGGTAGTAGACCGGAAATTGATCCTGAAAGAAACAGAAGACGGTGCAGTTGTCTATCCCACACGATATTATTATCTTGAGCTGAATTCAGCCAGAATGCTCTGTGAGCTGAACATCCTTTGCCCGGAAGATGAGGAGATGATGGAGAAACGGATCAACAGGATCGAAAAGGAGACAGGAACCCGGTTAGATGAAATGCAGAAACAGGCAGTGGCGGCAGCTGCCAGTCATGGTCTGTTCATTCTGACCGGCGGGCCGGGAACCGGAAAGACTACAACGATCAATGCGATTATCCGTTATTTTGAAGAGGAAGGCGCTGAGCTGCGGCTTGCAGCTCCCACCGGCCGTGCAGCCAAGCGAATGACAGAGGCTACCGGATACGAGGCTCAGACGATCCACAGACTTCTGGAGCTGAATGGAATGCCGGAGGAAGAGCAGGAAGGCCGTGCAGTTCATTTTGACAGGAATTCGGAGAATCCGCTGGAAGCGGATGTGATCATCATTGATGAGATGTCCATGGTAGATATCGCACTGATGCATTCATTGCTTCTTGCAGTGACAGCAGGGACCAGACTGATCCTGGTAGGTGATGAAAATCAGCTTCCCAGTGTAGGCCCGGGAAATGTTCTGAGGGATATTATCCGCAGCGGCTGTTTTCCGGTAGTAGAGTTGAAAAAGATTTTCCGCCAGGCATCTGAAAGTGATATTGTGGTGAATGCCCATAAGATCAACCGGGGCGAGCAGGTGACCATCAATAATAAGAGCCGGGATTTCTTTTTTCTGAAAAGATATGATGCGGACATCATTATCCGTGTGGTGATTGCACTGATCCAGGAGAAGCTTCCGCGTTATGTAGATGCAAAGCCCTATGAGATCCAGGTGCTCACGCCTATGCGTAAGGGACTTTTAGGTGTGGAGCGGCTGAACCAGATCCTTCAGAGATATCTGAACCCGCCGGATGAAAAGAAAAAGGAGAAAGAGATCGGACAGCGTCTTTTCCGTGAAGGGGATAAGGTGATGCAGGTGAAGAACAATTACCAGCTGGAGTGGGAAATCCTTGGACGATATAAGATTCCTGTGGATAAAGGTGTGGGCGTGTTTAACGGAGATACCGGTATTATGACGGAGATCAATGAATTTGCGGAAACGGCCACCGTGGAATTTGAGGATGGCAGACAGGCAGAATATTCCTTCAAGCAGCTTGAGGAACTGGAACTTGCCTATGCAGTGACCATACATAAGTCCCAGGGCTCAGAATATCCGGCAGTGATCCTTCCGATTCTTTCCGGACCAAGGATGCTGATGAATCGGAATCTTCTGTATACAGCAGTGACCAGAGCCAGAAAATGTGTTACCGTAGTAGGCAGCGAGACCACTTTTGCGGAGATGATCCGTAATGAAAAACAGCAGCAGAGATACAGCTCTCTGGACAGACGGATCCGGGAGCTGGATGAATCTGAACAGAAGGAGAGCGCCATCGGGGAGAAAGGACTTTCTTGAAAAAAACAGCAGATTTTTTACTGGACATGCTTTACCCGAAAAAATGCCCGCTGTGTCATCAGATACTGAAAGAAAAAGACCGGCTGATCTGTCCGGAGTGTTCCGGAAAGGTCAGGCCTATATCCGGTCCCAGGTGTATGAAATGCGGAAGACCGGTAAAAATGGAAGAGGAATACTGTGAAGATTGCCGCAAGGGTGCCCATCATTTTACGGAGGGCAGAAGTATTTTCTGGTACGGAGAGGTCTGGAGACAGTCTCTGGTACGATTTAAGTATTACGGATGTCGGGAATATGGGGATTTTTATGCAAAGGCAATGAGCGTCTTCGGAAAAAAATATCTGGAACGGTGGAAGCCTGATCTGATCGTTCCCGTTCCTCTGCATCCCAGAAAAAAAAGGATGAGAGGTTTTAACCAGGCAGCATATCTGGCAGAAAGGCTCAGTGTTCTTACGGGGATCCCATGGAATGAGCATCTGGTAAAGAAGATACGAAGCACAAGATCTCAGAAAAAACTTAATGCCATACAGAGGCGTCAGAACCTGAAAAATGCATATCAGGTAACCGAAAAGATCCCGGGTTTTTCTGTACTTGTGGTGGATGATGTATACACAACAGGAAGTACGGCAGATGCCATGGCAATGTGTCTTCTTGAGGCCGGTGCAGAGAAAGTTTATTTTCTGACAATATGCGCAGGAAGGGCATGAAACAGCCGAAAAAACACTTTTCATAGGTATGGAACTATGCTACAATAAATTTGATTGCAGTTAAACAGTATAACTGTATGGAAAGCGTAATGCAGATCATATATCGGGGATTTTCCTGATAAAGAAAGCTTATGAGGAGTTATTTTTATGGTAAATGAAGAAAAAGTGAAGATCATGAACCGTCTGGCCATGTATGAGCATGGAGAAGGCAGGAAGTATCTTCCGGTGAGCAGATATTATCGAAGTGATTATATTGGACTTGCACTGATCAGAAACTTTTTTCTGGTAACGATCGGATATATATTGGGACTTGCAGGCGTTGCCGCATATTTCAGCGAATATCTTATGGATAATGTGAATAAGATTAATCTGGTCGAGGTTGGGATCTATATCATCGTCGGTTATCTGATCGTGCTTGTTGTATATTCGATACTGACCTACATCCAGTATTCTGTGAAATATTTCCGGGCAAAAAAAAGTGTCAGGGAATATTATCAGGATCTTACAAGACTGGAAAAAATCTACGGGCGGGAGGAAAAAAGAAATCCGGTCCGGAGAAATGCAGGAGGACATAGAAAATGACAGCTTTACTTGAGATCAAACAGAATATCAAAAGATTTTACGGACAATATGAAGTATATATACTGCCGGTCCTGAAGTTTGTTCTGGCATTTGCCTATTTTCTCTGGATCAACAGCAATATGGGCTACATGAAACAGCTGGATAATATTTTTGTTGTCCTGATCCTGGCGCTTGTATGTTCGATCCTTCCGGTTTCCGTGATGATGTTTATGGGATTTGCGTTGATGATCGGGCACTGTTATGCAGTCGGGATCGAAACGGCAGGATTTATGCTGCTTCTTATTCTGTTAATGCTGATCCTGTTCCTCAGATTCAGCAGGTCACAGAATCTTGCAATGATCCTTACACCACTTTCCTTCGGATTTGGTGTTCCTGCACTTATGCCGATCGGAGCAGGCCTGCTGGGTAGCGCATTGTCAGCGCTTCCGGCCGGATGCGGTGTTGTGATCTATTATTTTATACGGTTTGTACATGCACAGTCGGCGGCACTCAGTGATCCTGCCGCAGAGATCACTGAAAAACTGAAGCTGATCTCTGACGGACTTGTCCACAACTGGGCAATGTGGATCACGGTGATCGCGTTTGTGGCAGTGGTCCTGTTTGTGAACCTTCTGAGAACACGGGCGTTTGATTATGCATGGAGGATCGCTGTCATTGCCGGTGGCGTGATCTATATTCTGGTTATCCTTGCCGGAGATTTCTGCCTTAGTATTACGGTAGCCATGGTGCCGATGATCCTGTCCACAGTGATCTCCGTACTGGCAGGATTTGTTCTGGAGTTCTTTGTTTTTGGCGGAGATTACAGCAGAACAGAACGTCTGGAATATGAGGATGATGAGTACTATTACTACGTAAAAGCCGTTCCGAAGGCATCAGTCGCCACTTCTGAGAGAAGTATCAAAAAAATCAATGCGGAGCCGGTAAAAGAAGAAAAAAAAGAAGACAATGTTGTGTCTTTCAGTGATGATGTATTTCCTGAGAAGAACGAAATGCATACAGTAAAGATGCCGGATATGGTTTCCGAAAATACAGTAAGTGAGAAACCGCAGGGATTGGACAAGATCGATTTCGAAAAACAGCTGGAGGAATCGCTGAAGGATCTTTAAACAGGAACGATTGGAATAGCTCAGGAAGAAAGGAGGAGACTTATGCAGAATGTGCTGACAGTTGTGGTCGGATATCTTGGGAAAATTTCCCTTCCGGGACTTGGCGTGATAGATATCATTGAGATCGGACTGATTTCCTTTTTTGTATATCAGTTTATGGCATGGATCAAATTTACACGTGCATATACCCTTCTGAAGGGCATTTTGATCGTCCTTGGATTTATCCTGGTCGCATATATCTTCAAAATGAATACGATCCTCTGGATCTTCCGGAACCTGGCTAATGTGCTGGTGATCGGTGTGATCGTAATCTTTCAGCCGGAGCTGAGGAAGGCGCTGGAGCAGCTGGGACAGAAGAAGTTTGTTTCCAACATTATTCCCTTTGATTCCGGCAGGGAAGTGCAGGAGCGTTTCAATGACAAGACTATCAACGAACTGGTAAAGGCTTGTTTTGATATGGGTGAAGTTAAGACCGGAGCACTGATCGTGATCGAGGAAGAGATCCGGCTTGATGAATATGTGAGAACCGGTATCAATATTGACGGTATCCTTACCAGTCAGCTGCTGATCAATATTTTTGAGCATAATACACCTCTTCATGACGGAGCGGTGATCGTGCGGGGAAACCGCGTAGTAGCAGCAACCTGCTATCTGCCTCTTTCAGATAATATGGAACTGAGCAAACAGCTGGGAACAAGACACAGAGCAGGTGTGGGTATCAGCGAAGCTACGGATTCTCTTACGATCATTGTTTCGGAAGAGACAGGACAGGTTTCTGTGGCCAGAGGCGGTGAGTTATCCAGAGGGCTTAACAGCAAGCAGCTTCGTGAAGTACTTGTTTCTGCTCAGAATAAAAAGGTTGTTGACAACGGTAAGCTGAGAAATCTGCTGAAAGGGAGAGTGAAACATGAAGAAAAATCTGACTAAGAACATCCCTTTGAAAATCATGTCGATCATTGTGGGAATCCTGGTGTGGCTGATCGTAGTAAATGTTGATGACCCTATCATTACGAAAGGCTTTGTGATCTCAGATGTGCAGATCATCAATGAAGCTTATGTGGATCAGCTGGGCGAGATGGTCATGCAGGATGATCGTGAAAATTCAGTACGTGTTTATATTACAGGTGAGCGGAAGATAGTCAACCGTCTCACCTCAAGTGATATTAAGGCAGTTGCAGACCTGCAGCAGGCTCAGTCTACCGATACAGACCCTGTAATGATCCCCATTACAGCAACCTGTTCCGGGATACTTCCAGAGAATATTCAGGTGTCACCGCAGAATCTAAGTGTCCATCTGGAAAAAAAGGTGACCAAGGAATTTGCGATCAACGTTACCAGTGATGACAGCAAGCCTGCACAGGGGCTGGAGGTTGCTTCGCTTACCGCAAATCCGGAAAAAGTCCGTATTACAGGACCGGAATCCCTAGTTGGTAAGATAGACAGTGTGAGTGTGGATGTAAGTTCAAAGCTTGAGGGAATCGACCAGGATACGACGATCACAGGCGCAGAACTGACCATCACAGATAAGAATCAGGATACACTTTCATCAAATTCCATGAGCTATCTGAAATTTGACAACAACGGAAAGGTTAATGTCACGGCAAAGCTCTGGAAGGTGCGTTCTGATATACGGATCAGTGCGGGATATACGGGAGAACCGGCAGAAGGTTATGTTGTGGACAGTGTCACGACAGTACCGGAGACTTTCAGCGTAGCTGGAAGTGAAGAAGCACTGAACAATCTGAAACTTCAGGGAAATACTATTTATCTTGATAATGAGAATGTGGATATTTCAGGAAAGAGCAATGACGTAGAAAAGAAAGTAAACCTGTCAGAACTTCTTCCGGATGGCCTTAAGCTGACATCTGGATCCAGTACGGACCTCTGGATCACAGTCAATATCCTGCCGGAGGGCAGTAAGATATACAGCTTCCCGACAGAGGATATCAAAGTAAAGGGTCTGCCTGATGATCTGCAGCTGGCATTTGAAGTTGCAGATATTGAGCTAAAGGTGCAGGCGGAAGACGGAGATCTTTCCCAATTTGATCTGAAGTCGGTAGGAGCAGCACTTTCCATGGATGACTGGGAGGAGGGCAGCTACGAAGTACCGATCAAAATCAGCCTTCCGGAAGGCTACAAGCTGCTAGAGGATGTAACCGCCGAGATCAAAATCTCCAAGGTTTCCAATGTAGACAGCAGCAGTCAGTAAGTAATCACAGCTTTGGACAAGGCTTGAAGGATAAGTAATATAAAGGGAGACAGCAGCAATGTTAAGTTATAAGGTAACGGTCAGGAACCCGTCAGGGCTTCATCTTCGTCCCGCAGGGCTTTTGTGCGGCGAGGCAATAAAATACAAATCGTCCATAACATTTCAGTATGCCGGAGGTACAGCGAATGCCAAAAGTGTTCTGAGTGTTCTGGGGGCCTGTGTTAAAAGCGGGGATGAGATCACACTGGTCTGCGAGGGTGAGGATGAACAGGCTGCGATAGATGCGCTTGTGGCTCTTATCGAAGGCGGACTGGGCGAATGATACGTAACAGATACAATAATTATTTACAGCAGCATGATCAGGAGGGATTATTGTGAAGAGAAGAGTTGTGGCAATTTTTCTCAGTCTGACATTATGCATGGGCGGAACTCTGGAAGCCGGCGCTGCGGCTTTGGGAAGTACAGACGTGCAGATGGCAGCAGAGACAGCCGGCGATCCGGCTGAGGATGTATTCAGTGATGAAGCGGAAACGACTGTACAGCAGCCGGAGACAGAAGAGGATCAGACAGGTAGTACTGACAGTACAGACAGTTCAGAAGAAACACCTGTTACACCGGAGAACCCCGCAGAGACACCGGATGTTATAGAAACACCGGAGATTACAGAGACACCGGAAACTACAGAAGCACCGGAGGCTACAGAAGCACCGGATGCGACAACAGAAGACAGTACAGATCCGGGCGATGATTTCAGTGCAGGTGATGCACAGGAACTGGATGCACCGTCAGCAGATACCGCAGTACAGAACAAAGTAGAGAACAACAAGGCAGAGGAAACTTCTGCTACCGGAGCATCACTGGTAAACGGTGTAGTCGTTGCCAAGACAAGTGACTGGGTTTCTGCAAACGGTTTTTACAGACTCCGCAAAAAGAAGGTTGCTGCATCTGCAGCCCCGGAGGGAAAAGCTTCTGAGGATCCTGCAGAAAGTAGCGAAGAAGAGCAGAAAACAACAGTTGATGAAACAGCTGCAGCAGCACAGGAGGTACAGCAGACTGAAGAGCTTCCGGATGGTGCAGCAGAGAGTGAGCAGGCTCAGGTACTCCAGAATGAGTCAGCAGAAGGAGAGCAGGAGACTGCAGCAGAAGAAGTTTCTACAGAGGAAGTATCCGCAGCAGAAGCTTCTGCAGAGACAGCATCCGCAGATGTAGTGTCTGCAGAGGAGACATCCGCAGAGACAGCACCCGTAGAAACAGAGACGGCAGTCGAAACATCAGAGAGCGTAGATAACGCAGAGACTCTTGCCCAGGATGAAGGGAACGCTTCTCAGGTATCAGAGACAGGTTCCATCGAAGATAATTATTTTACTGCGCAGGATGGTCTTCTTAAGATCAATACCAACGGACATGTGGGATATTATCTTTTTAATGAAGACGGATATCTGGTAACCGGCCGTATGACCCGTGAGCCAGGTGCAGCAGGTTATACCGGAACACAGAAGACAGAATGGTATTTCCTCGAAAACTCCAAAGCTTCCCTGTATTCGGATTCCACCGGAAAAGCAATCACACCGTGGACATCCAATCTTGGCCAGCAGAAGAGAAATTACTGGTTATGGACAGGAACTGTTTTCCGCTATTATAATTCCCAGGGTGATTACAAATCCATAGAGGCTCAGAACCTTGTAGGCAAGATCAAGAAGATCGGAAATGCTTATTATACACTGATGCGTAACGGAAAACCGCGAACAGGAATCCTGAAGCTGACAACCGGTTCCACAACATATCAGTATTACTTCCAGCCGTCATCAAAGGCAGGAGAGATTCCAGGAAAGCTTTTTTATGGCGGATGGACATATGTTTTAAACAGCAAAAATCAGAAACGTTTTATCTATTGTAGTCCGAAGGCTGCCACACGTGGACAGATCATGAAACATGGAGTTTATGTATCACCTGTAATGTCCAAGAAATATCGATATATGCTGAATGCCAGCGGCTATGTTATGACGAATACAATGGCGAAGGCGCAGAATAACGCATATTATGTTTCAGACAGCAAGGGCCGCATCATTACAAAAAAACTTGTGAAGTATAAAGGCAGCAGATATTATTTCGGAGGCAATGGCCAGAGAGTTTCCTGGAAGAACTGCTGGCATGGCTGCCCGGGTGCATCCAACAAGATTTATTATTTCGGAAGCACAGCAGGAAAAGTTGTTGAAAAATATGGCTGGCAGAAGGTGACCGACGCAAAAGGCCAGTTCTTCGGATGGTTTTACTTTGACAAAAACGGAAACCACTATAAGAGCCAGATGATAACAAACAAGTCCTCCAAAAAGAGCTATTACTTTAATAGCACAGGACAGCTTGCAACAGGAAAAACAAAGATCGGCAAAAAATACTATTTCTTTGCAACATCAGATGCCAATGCGCACAGAGGCTGGATGTACAAGAGTACATTGATCCGTTACCAGAATAAGTGGTATTATGCAGGCGGCAACGGTGTTCTGAAAAAGTCAGGCTGGCAGAAGGTAGGTAAATACTGGTACTATCTGCAGAACTATACCGTTGTGACAAATAAATCCATGAAGCGTGGTTCCGTAAATGGTTATCTGGACAGCCAGGGACGTTTTTCCACCGGCTGGGTGATCGTCAGCGATTATTATGATCAGGTCAAATATATCGATCCGGACAGCGGTTCCAAGTATCTGACCAATACAAGCAGATGGATCGATGGAAAACTGTATTACTTTGATAAGGATGGTTACCGCCGTAATGATGTTTCCAGTATTTACGGAGGACCATATTACCTGGAGGTTGATAAGACCAACGGTGTTATGACTGTATACACAAATAGTAGCAAGACCATTCCGGTTAAGACAATCCGTGTTTCTGTAGGCCTCTCCGGAACACCTACATGGGATGGTACATACAGACTGACCCGCAGTCTGAGATGGCAGCCACTGATGGGACCGTCCTGGGGACAGTATGGAACACATGTTGACGGATGCGGACAGGGAGGAATCTTTATCCATTCCGTAGCCGGATCGACCAGGAGTGTTTATAATCTTCCGGCAGGCGAGTACCTGAAGCTTGGTCAGCCTGCATCTCACGGATGTATCCGTACCTGTGTGGCTGATGCGAAGTGGGTATTTGAGAACTGTAACGGTTCTACGATCCACATTTACAGCAGCGGAAATTACGTTAACAATGAATCCTTCAAGGGACCGTTAGGCCGCAGACCGCTGGCAACCTTCCGTGGAGCCGGAAACTTTGATCCTACAGACCCGGAAGTTCCGTGATCTTTACCGAACAGTACCAGAAAGAAATATATAGAATAACTGAAGACCGATGTTCAGCTGTATGAAGCTGACATCGGTCTTTTTCCATATATGGCTTTACTTTCCATTTTTTCATATGTATAATAAAAGTTATGCACAAATAAACAACATAATTTATGGAAGGAAACTAAAATGAAAAACTGGAAGAAATGGTTGGTGGCAGGCTGTATGGCAGCACTGTTGGGAATAGGAACAATGGGAACTACAGCGATGGCCATGGGCGGCGGAGGCGTAGACCGAAGCGAGGCAGTTGCTGAGGAAGAAAAGGTCCCCAGCGGGAAGGCAACACAGAATTCCAGGGTAAGTTCAAAGGCCTGGAAGAAGATCAACGGTGTCTGCTATAACGGAGGCGGCCAGAAGCTGGAAGGTGCTGTCACACGTGGAATCGATGTTTCTGAGTGGCAGGATACCATCAACTGGAGCCAGGTCAAAAAATCTAATGTAGATTTTGCCTTTGTCAGGATCTCCTATGGTCTGAATCATCTGGATAAGACATATGATTACAACATGAAACAGGCAGAGAAGGCAGGAGTTCCGACAGGAACCTATGTGTACAGCCTTGCGCTGAACACACAGCAGGCACTGAAGGAAGCACAGCTTGCCATCCGTAAAATGGATGGATATAAAGTATCCTATCCGGTGGTTTATGACATTGAATATGATCAGATGCGCAATCTTTCCGCATCACAGATCGCAGATCTGGCAAAGACCTTCTGCAATGAGGTAAAAAAAGCCGGATATCATCCAATGATCTACTGCAATACAGACTGGTATGACAACAAGCTTGACTGGAGCAAGATGACAGGTTATGATGTATGGCTTGCGCGGTATGGTGATACGATCCCGGCTCCTGACAAGAAAAAGTACAAATATACCATCTGGCAGTCCACCGATGGTGACGGTGGCGGATATCTGAATACCACCAAGGGTCTGGTTGCGGGAATCCCGTCTTATTCTACTGTAGATATTGACTTCGGTTATGTTGATTATACCAAGATCATCACATCCAGATGGCATGCACAGACCGGATACAAGGCATCCACCAGACCGGATACCAGCAACTATAAAGGAAAAACTGGCTGGGCAACAGAGAACGGAAAGAAATTTTATTATGTCAATGGTGTCAAAAAATACGGCTGGGTTCAGGTGAAAAATAAGAAATATTATATCCATAAGACCGCAGGAATGTGCCGTTCAAAGCTGATCAGGGATTCCAAGAATATTTCCAGGTATGTAGATAAAAATGGAGTCCTTGTGAAAAATACCTGGATCACCTATAAGGAGAAAAAATATTATTTTGACAAAAACGGACATGCGTTAAAGGGCATGAAAAAGGTTGGAAAGGACTATTATTATTTTCAGGCCAAATACGGATACATGATGAAACACGTGCGGTACATGAACAGCAGGAATGATGTATATTATTTTGGCGGTGACGGCGTTATGGTCAAAAAGGTATTCTATACATGGAGCGGAAACAATGAAAGCCATACCTATTATTTTGGCTCCAATGGAAAGATGCAGAGAGGCTGGCTCAAACTGGACGGAAAGAGATATTATTTTGATCCGGAAACAGGAATCATGTACAAAAACTGTACTATTGAGAAAAACGGAAAGAGCTATACATTCGATGAAGATGGTGTATACACAACTGTATCCGCAGCAAATAAGAAAAAATAAAAAAATGCCGGCAGCTTTACGTACGCTGCCGGCATTTTTATGATCATAAGGTATAAACAAGGATTCCTAGAATGATGATCAGATTTCCAATAATCTTTCCGCGGGAAATCTTTTCTTTCAGGATCCGCCAGGAAAACAGCAGGACAAAAACATAGGCGGCAGTATCGATCACCGGTCCGAATTTCATATCCACTTTGGTGTAGCACCAGGTATTCAGGAGCAACACTCCAAAAAAGATACCATAGGCCAGGATCACCCGCCAGTTCAGATATTCCCGGAGGGGATTTTTGTATTCCATATTGGCACTCTGCTTCAGAAGTACCTGGGAAATTGCCGAAAAAAAGGTTCCGGCCAGCATGATCAGCATAAATGTTCTATTCATATCTCTGCACCATCCAGACTCCG
>ERZ857750.2662-NODE-2662-length-16419-cov-22.814899_pt1 | contig 16419 bp, 7 predicted proteins | sample MGYA00519915_ERZ857750 | MGnify/ENA primary metagenome ERZ857750 (study PRJEB31778, sample SAMEA3449358) | human gut metagenome | biome: human gut; feature: human-associated habitat; material: faeces | place: United Kingdom | collected 2010/2012 ... | reverse complement strand
GCGGCTCGCCCTTCGCGCGACGGACGACCGCCGCGTGCATGGTCTCGAGCTGCGCTGCGTCGAGCGTCTCGTCCATGCGCATATATAAGTCGATACGCGCCAGACCCGTAGCTGCGCACAGCAGCCACTCGGCAGAAAGACGGGGGTGCTCCTCGCCGCGCTCGGCCAGATACTCCTTGGTCCACTCGAGACAACGCTTGATGGTCCAAATCTCGTTTGCCATGGGGCCCTCCCCTCTTAAGCGCCGGACGGCGCGCGAATGTCGGAGCAGATTGTAAGCGAGGCCAACGCTTGGCAAGGGGCGATTGAAGGCGATTATCGAGAATCAGCCCAGAATTTTGCACCGGGCTCGCTCAAAGTGTTCATTCGCCGACGTCCAGATTTGCATTCGTCAAGCTTTTGGCAAGGTTGCCCAAAAACTGACCAATATCTAACCAAGAACATGCCAAATCACTTGACGCGCGACTCATCAAAAAATGCATTGCGACTTCTTGGACGATTTTTTGAGCAATATTTTCAATAGCAGATGAAAGCTGTTAATTACTTTGAGCAGGTAGCCGGCTTAATGGCCATCAAAGCCGATTAAATAACATCTCAAAGCAATGTGCCCAACCTAGTCATTTAAGAACGTCCCCAATGACTACATCCAAGGCGCCGCAGGTAGAGGACGGACAGCGAAAACGCCCCTAAGCGAGCAAGGTGACGTGAAAGAGGAGGGAAGCGTACTTCGGTACGCGACCGACGATTGAACGTCAGATTGCCGCTTAGGGGCGTTTGCAGCGTCGAGCCGTTACGCGGTTTGGTAAAACCGCGTAACCTACACAGCCTGTGCCAGCTTCTCGGCTCGCTCGGCGGCGGCAAGTGCCTCGATGACGGTGCCGAGCTGATCGCCCAGAAGGACGCCGTTGTAGGTGGAGTTGAAACCGATGCGGTGATCGGTCACGCGGTCCTGGGGCTGGTTGTAGGTACGGATCTTCTCGGAACGGTTGCCGTGGCCGATCTGGCTCTGGCGCTCGGCACCAAGCTCTGCCTGCTGCTTCTCGAGCTCCATCTCGTACAGACGAGCACGCAGCATCTGCATGCAGACCTCGCGGTTCTGAATCTGGGAGCGCTGCTCCTGCGACTGCACCACGGTGTTGGTGGGCAGGTGGGTGATGCGCACGGCGGAGTAGGTGGTGTTAACGCACTGACCGCCAGGGCCGGAGGCGCAGTAGGTGTCGATGCGCAGGTCGGACTGGTTGATCTGGACGTCGATCTCCTCGGCCTCGGGAAGTACGGCGACGGTCGCCGTGGAGGTCTGGATACGGCCCTGGGACTCGGTCTTAGGAACGCGCTGGACGCGGTGCACGCCGGACTCGAACTTCATGACGGAGTAGACGCGGTCGCCCTCGACCTTGAACTCGATGGACTTAAAGCCGCCGGCCTCGCTGGGGCTGGAATCGAGCACGGTGGTCTTCCAGCCGCGCGACTCGCAAAAGCGCTGGTACATCTTGTACAGGTCGCCGGCAAAGATGGCCGCCTCGTCGCCACCGGCGGCGGAACGGATCTCGACAATGGTGTTCTTGTCGTCGTTGGGGTCGCTCGGGATGAGCATGTACTTGATGTCTTCCTCGAGCTGGGGAAGCTTGTCCTCGTTCTCGGAGATGTCCATCTGGAGCATCTCCTTCTCGTCAGCGTCGGTGGTGTCGCGGAGCATCTCCTTGGCAGCCTCGATGTCGTCGAGCGCGCTGATGTACTCGCGCGAAGCGGCAATGAGGTCGGACTGGTGCGCGTACTCCTTGTTGAGACGCGTGAACTCCTTGATGTCGGAGGCGACGGCCGGGTCGGAAAGCTTCTTCTCGAGCTCCTCGTAGGCCTTGATGATCTTTTCGAGCTTGTCGCGCATGGCGGGACTCCTTTATATGCGTGAAGGTGAAAATCGGCAGAATTGATGGGACGCATGGCGCCACTGCGGGGGTAAGCCCAGCTAGAACATGTCGATCTTCAGATACATGCGCATCCCTTCGCGTATGAGGTACATAGTTGCGGTCTAACCCATACATGATAGCGTGCGCAGGCATACCTGCATATAACCCGCACGGAATGCGACAAAGGGTCAGTCTCTTTCCTTGAATACAACTTCATCCGAACGCCTCCCGCATTCATCCGCACATATACGGATAAATTTGGGAATCCGATACCCTGAGGGCCGGATCGGCCGGCCCCGGGAGATCGGAGGACGCCATGTCCGGAAAGGGCGGGAAGGGCGCCGCGAGGGCGGTCCCAAGGACCCACGGCAGGCTCACCGGGTACGAGCGGGACACGGTCCAGAGGATGCTGAAGCGCAGGGTTCGCTCGGCCACTTCCTCGAGAGGTTCAAGGGCGTATCGACCCGCAGGCTCCACAGCTGCCTGATGTGGTTCAGATGGCTGCGCGAGGCCGCACGCGTCGGGGACAGGACGTCGCTCATGCGCGAGCAGCTCGACGACGGGCGCTACGAAAAGATCCGGAAGAAGATGATGGAGCCGGAGTACGAGTTCCATCTGGAGCCGGACGTGCAAACGGTGGGTTAACATAGCCTTTCACCAAAAAGGGCGAGCGGCCGTGCCCTGCGACCACCCGCCCTCAATCAAAGCCCTTCTCGGCCGCCGTAGCTACCGGTTCCGGCGCCGCAGGATAACGCCTGCGGCGATCAGCACCACCGCGCCGCCCGCGATGCCACCCAGGGCCATCGGCGACAAGCTGGTATCGCCCGTATACGGCAGACTCGGCTTCTCCTCCTTCGGCACCGGTGACTTGCTCGGCGGATTGGTGGGCGGCTCCGTCGGCGGGGTGGTCGGCGGCGTGTACGTGTTCTTGAACACCGGCGCCACGGCGCCGTCATAGGTTACCGTCGCCACCAGATGGCCCGCACCGTCGTCCGTCACCGTCACCGTTACCCGGTGCTCGGCCGCGTCGTACGTCACGTTCTTCTGACCGTCGTCCACCTCGGAGATGCTGTAGGCGTACGTTCCGGGCTTGTCGTACGAGATCGCCTCGAAGCCCACCGTGCCGTCCGCCGCGTTCTTTGCGGTCTGCAGCACCTTGCCGTCGGCATCCTTCAGCTGGAAGGAGAACTGCCCTTCCTTCAGGTCCTCGCCGCTCAGCACCTTGGAGGCCCCCAGCTTCACCTCAGTCGCGGCCGGCGCGTAACTGTTGCTGAACGCCACCGCATCCGCAGCCTTGCCGCCCTTGCTGTAGGCAACCTGCGCCTCCAGCGCGTGCGTCTCCGCATTCTCCGTCACCGTCACCGTCGCGGTAAAGACCGTCGTGTCGTAGGTGACGCCGTTCGCCGTCGCCCCTGCCCGCTCGGACACGGTGTAGACGTACGTCCCCACCTTGTCCAGCTGCAGCGGCGCGAAGCCGAACGTGCCGTCGGCGCCGTTCTGCACCGTCTGCACCACGTTACCGTCGGCGTCCTTCAGGTCGAAGAAGAACTCACCCTCGGCCAGGTCGCGGCCGGTCAGAGCCTTCGTTCCGGTAATCGTCGCCGTCGTTGCCGTCGGCGTGTAGGTGTTGGTGAAGGTCAGATCCGCAGCCGTCTTGTTCGCCGTCGCGGTCAGCTGGCCGCTGCCGTCATCGGTCACGTTCACCGTTACGTCCAGCACCGCATCGCTGTAAGTGATGGTGCCATCTTGGCCCGCAACCTCCTTCACCTGGTACGCATGCGAACCAGTTGCGGTGTACGAGATGGCCTTGAAGGTAAACGCTTTACCCACGTTCGTGGTCCGGTCGATCTCCTGCCCGGTGGCCACGTCAATCAGCGCGAACGTGAACTCGCCATCGGCGGGCGTCCGCGTGGTGGCCGGGTCGGCATTCTCAAGCACCTTGGTGCCAGAGATCTGGTAGGAGGTCTGACCCGGCTGGTAGCTGTTCGCAAACGTCATGGTATTGGGGGTGACGCCGTTCTCGGTGCCCTCGCTCGGTTTCACCGTAGAGCTCTCTACCACCAGCTTGCCGTCGTTGTTGTCCTTCACCACGTAGGTCAGGGTGTACGTCTTGCCGGTGTAGGTCACGCCCGGCACGCCCGGCGCGCCGTCCGTCGGCTGCACCTCACGGACCGTGAAGGGAAAGGTGCCCGCATGGTCGAAGGTCAGCTCGTTATAGTAAACCTTGCCCTTGGCGTCGTTCTTCTGGGTCTGGAGCACCGTACCGTCAGACCCCACCAGCTCGAAGGCGAAGTCTCCCGCCTTTAGCTGATAGCTGCCGTCGTGCACGTCAACGCTCTTGGTGAGGGCGATCGCGCCGGAGTTCGTCGCCTTCGCCTTGTAGGTGTTGGTGAAGGTGGGCTTCGTGGCGTCCGCGCCGTCGTAGGCGATGCTCGCCTGCAGCGTGCCGGCATTGTCCACAACCGTCACCACGGCATGATGCACCGCGTCGTCGTAGGTCACGCAGGCCAGATCACCCTTCCGCTCCACGATAGTGTACTCGTACGTGCCCGGCTTCGCGTAGGAGAAGGCGTCGAAGTTAACACTTCCGTCCGCGCCGTTGGTCGCGGTCCGGACGGGCTTGGCCCCGGCAAGCTGCTCAGCAGTCATTTTGCCCTCGTACACATCGAAGGTGAACTCGCCGTCCTTGGGGACGATCGGCGTGTTGTCGTCCTTCTTCACATAGCTCTTCTGCGCACCGAGGGCCAGACCGGTCGCGGCCGGCTGGTAGGTGTTGGTGAAGGTATCCGAGCCGGATGCGCTCGTCACGATCGCCTTCGCATTCAGTGCTCCGTTCCCGCCGTCTGTGACCGTCACCGTATAGGTGAGGGCATGATTGTCATAGACCATGCCCGGCTCCGCGCCCGGCTGCTCCACGATGGTGTAGGTGAAGTCCTTGCTCGCGGCGCCGTCCAAGTCGGAGAGCTGGAACTCGCGCGTGAAGCAGACCTTGCCGTTTGCATCGTTCTTCGCGGTGGCGATCACGTTGCCGGCAGCGTCCTTCAGGTCGAAGGTGAACTCGCCGTCCGCAGGCTTCGTCGTGTGATCGAAGCCGTCCGCAACCTTGATGGTCTTGGTCGCCGTCAGCTCCACGGATCCCTTTGCGGTGTAGGTGTTGTTGAAGGTGGGAGCCGTAGCGGTACCGTCATAGGTGACGGTCACCTTCGTCTTGTTGTTGTCGTCCTGGTTCTGCTCTACCTTGACGTGGACCTTGACTTCCTTGGCGTCGTAGGCCACGCCGTCGACGGACTGGCCGGCCTTCTCCTCCTTGAGCGTGTAGTCGTACTCGCCCAGGTTCAGGCCCTTGACGGTCAGCTTGACCTTGCCATTCTTATCGTTGGTGCCGCGAGCGTCCTCATTGCCGTCCTGGTCGTACAAGCCGAAGGTGAACGCATCGGCCGTCAGGTCCTTGCCCGCGAGAACTTTCGTGGCCTCAACGGTGACGTCCGCCGTCGGCTTCGTGTTGGTGAAGGTCGGCACGGCCTTCTCACCGTCGTAGGTGACGGTCGCCTTCAGCTCGCCCTTTTCGTCGGTGACCTTGACGTGGACCTTCACGCCCTTCGCGTCGTAGACGACGGTCGAGTCGGCGCCCTTCACCTCCTTGATGGTGTAGTCGTGGTCGCCCGGCGTAGCGTAGTCGATGGCTGCAAAGGCGACCTTGCCGTCCTTCTCGTTTTGGACAGTCTGGACCACGCTGCCGTCCTTGTCGAGCAGCTGGAACGTGAAGTCACTCCCCGCGAGCTCACCGCCCGTGAAGCGCTTCGTCGCCTTGAGCGTTACCGAGGTCTCCTTCGGGTGGTACGTGTTCGTGAAGGTCTTGTCTCCACTCGTTACCTGCGGTGTGGCCGTCAGCGTACCGGCGCCATCGTCTGTGACCGTCACCGTATAGGTGAGGGTATGGTTGTCATAGACCATGCCGGCCTCCGCGCCCGGCTTCTCCGCGATGGTGTAGGCGAAGTCCTTGCTCGCGGCACCGCCCAGGTCGGCGAGCTCGAAGTCGCGCGTGAACTTCACCGTGCCATCGGCCTCGTTCTTCGCGGTGTCGAGCACCTTGCCGCCGGCGTCCTTCAGCTCGAACGTGTATTCGCCGCCCTTCAGCTTGGTGTCGTGCGTGAAGCCCGGCGCGACCGCAACGACCTTGGTCGCCGTCAGCTCCACGGATCCCTTTGCGGTGTAGGTGTTCGTGAAGGTGGGGGCATCGGCCTTGTCACCATCGTAGGCAACGGCGGCGTCCAGCTTGCCAGCTTTGTCCATGACCTTCACCGCGGCATGGTGCACCGCGTCGTCGAAGGTCACGTGGGACAGGTCGCCCTTCTTCTCCACGATGGTGTACTTGTACTCGCCGGCCTTGGTGTAGTTGATGGCCGGGAAGGTGACGGTGCCGTCCTCGCCGTTCTTGGCGCTCCGGATGGGTTGCTTGCCCTTCAGCTGCTCGGCCGTCAGATCGCCCTCGTACAGGTCGAAGGCGAACTCGCCGCCCTTGAGCGCAGCCGGCGTGCTGTCGGACTTCACATAGGCCTTCTTCGCCGCGAGCGTCACCGAGGTCTCGGCGGGCTGATACGTGTTCTTGAAGGTCGGGATATCGTTCTTGCCGTCGTAAGTGACGGTCGCCTTCGCCTTGTCGCCCTCCGCCTTCACCGAGACGTGAACCCTCACCTCCGTGGAATCGTAGGTGATGGTCGAATCGCTGCCAGCGACCTCCTTGAGCGTGTAGTCGTACTCGCCCAGGTTCAGGCCCTTGACGGTCAGCTTGACCTTGCCATTCTTATCGTTGGTGCCGCGAGCGTCCTCATTGCCGTCCTGGTCGTACAAGCCGAAGGTGAACGCATCGGCCGTCAGGTCCTTGCCCGCGAGAACTTTCGTGGCCTCAACGGTGACGTCCGCCGTCGGCTTCGTGTTGGTGAAGGTCGGCACGGCCTTCTCACCGTCGTAGGTGACGGTCGCCTTCAGCTCGCCCTTTTCGTCGGTGACCTTGACGTGGACCTTCACGCCCTTCGCGTCGTAGACGACGGTCGAGTCGGCGCCCTTCACCTCCTTGATGGTGTAGTCGTGGTCGCCCGGCGTAGCGTAGTCGATGGCTGCAAAGGCGACCTTGCCGTCCTTCTCGTTTTGGACAGTCTGGACCACGCTGCCGTCCTTGTCGAGCAGCTGGAACGTGAAGTCACTCCCCGCGAGCTCACCGCCCGTGAAGCGCTTCGTCGCCTTGAGCGTTACCGAGGTCTCCTTCGGGTGGTACGTGTTCGTGATCACCGCAATCTGATCGTCGATCACCTGAGATGTGGCGGTGCCATCATCCTTATAGATCTGCTCCATTTTGACGACTGGCTCGGTCAGATTTCCCTTGCCGTCATCCTTCACCGTTACGGTCACTTTGTATTCGGCGCTGGAGTAGCTGACACCGCCCAGCCAACTGGGATCGCTCTTGGCGGGCGTAGTCTCGGCAATGTAGTAGGTGTACTTGCCAGGCTTCTCATACTCAATCTCTCCGAAGCTAAATTCTTCGGCGCTCGTAACGGTCTTCTCGACCTGCTTCATGCCGGCCACGGGCGCTGCCGTGGCACCATCAGGCATCGGCGTTCCATCGGCGGCGCGCAGGCAAAGCTCGAAGCTGTCGGCGCTAGTCCACTCACGGCCGGTGAACTTCTTCTTCGCCTTGATGCCTGTGAGCGTCACCGAAGACTTCACGCTGTAGCTGTTGGTGAACACCAGCTTGTTGTCTTTGGCCACCGTGCCGTCGGAATTCTGCGGGGCAATCCTGCCCGAGATGCTATCGCCTTCTTCAGTCAGATTCTTGTCACCCTGCTTGCGGCCGGTCAGCTTATAGCCCGCGGGCATCTTGTCTGCGCCGGTCAGCTCCTGCACCGCGTACTGGTCACCCTCGGCGAGACCGTACACGCGGATCGTCTGGCCGTCCGTGATGGTCTGCTCGCGGCCGTTCTCGAGGTCGAATATTTTGCCGACCTGCTTCTCGCTTGCGGTCCCCGCGTTCTCAAACACCGCGGCCTTGTACGTCTTCCCCGCCGTCGTGGGCACGGTGAACTTGAAGGTGAACCCCGCGTCCGGTTTTCCCGTCAGGCCCGCTGGCACCACGACCTTCTTCGTCACCTCGAGGCTCGCCTCGCGCTTGTTCGCTACGCGCACACAGGTGGCGCCCGTAAACAGGGCATTCAGGTTCATGTCGTCCAGATCGGCGCGGGCGCCCTTCGCATTAGTGTCACCAGACACGTCCTGGGTGATACCCATACGTATCCAGCCCGTCTCGGTCTCCAGGCGGTAGGGTTTGCCCTCCTCGGTGGGCCCATACTGGTACATGCGTCCGTTAGCGCCGTACTTGAGGTGCACTGTGTCGTCTGCACCCACGGGTTCGACATCGGTCCACGTCAGGTTGTCGTTAACATTGGTCTCGCCATTCGAGGTCTGCCGCGTACCCTTGATCCACGTGAGCGTGTTATCGATGTCGCCCTCTGCGCCAAACTGGTCCAGACTCTTCATGAGCGCGCCCGGGCCCACGAACGTCGAAACGCCGTCATCGTCCGTACCAGCATCGGCATGGACGCCGTAATCGTCCACAATCACCTTGGTGAGCGTGTCGTTAAGCAGGAAGCCCTTGGGAGCCGAGACCTCCTTTAGGAAGTAAGTTCCATTCACGAGCGGCCTGTTACCGGCGCTTGTATTCGGGAATATGCCCGCACCTTCGAGCGGGACCGGGTTGCCGACCGACCCCGTCGTCAGGGTGTCGTAGGGGGTCTGCTCGCCCTTGAGCACGACCTTGCCGTTCGCATCTGTTGTCACCTGTCTGGAGGTGTACAGGGCGAACTTCGCCCCGTCAACGGGCTTACCCTCGGTATCGGTCTTCTGCACGAACAGGCGGTTCTGGATGTTCGTGACGAGCAGGCGCGTGGCGAACTGCCGCTTGAAGTTCGTGCCGTCTGCGATGCCGTCGCTGTACACGTGGACGGTGTTCTCGGGCTTCGCGTTGGCGATGGAGCTCTCCGTTGTGTGGTAGATGGCCACCGTGTACTCGGCATCCTTGCGGGCATCACCGCTCAGCAGGTAGTAGTACTTGGAGATGTCACCGGGCAGATTTTGAATCTCTACCTGGTACTGGCCGCTCGTGTTGAGCGTGAAGGCGTGCAGGTCCTTCTTCGCCGCCTCGATAGCGCCGGCCTTGCTCGGCTTCTCGGCGAGGGTGTACCCCATTCCCGTCGATGGGTCGCCCGACACGGCGTACCAATTGTTCTGATTTTTGATATCTGCGTTTGCGCTTTTATCGCGCTTGAGCACCACAGCGAACAGTATGCCAGACTTCAGGTTGACGGTCTCGTCGGACTTCGTCAGGTCATCATTCGCCTTGTACACGTTCACCGGTGCGGTGATGGTCTCCTTCGCGCCGACAAACGCACCAGTCTTCCACACGACGCTGTCCGCATCCATACCGCCGCGGTTGATGATGACGCCGCCCGCGCCGTTCTCAGCGCTCGCGGGCACGTACTCGAGCTGCATGCTGCCACCTGTCGCCGTGAGACTCGAGCGGTATCCCTCCGGCACGCGCGTCTCCTTCAGGAGGTAGTACTTGTTACCGTGATTCTTGTTGTAGAGATCGTCGAAGTTGATGACGCCGTTGTCATCGTCGTTCGTGAGCGTTAGGTGGCCGGCCTCGTCCGTGGTGCCGGAGCCGAGGAGCGCGTTCTTGTCATTGGTCGTATCTGTAAAGTTCTCGTCTGTTTTGTACAGCGCGAACTCGGCGCTCTGTACGAACTTGCCGTCCTGGTCGAACTTTATGATGTCGGACTCGGGCACCGTCACGAGGTTGAACTTGAGCTCCATGTTGGAGTCGGTGGCGCCGCGCTCCAGGTAGAAGAACTTGAGGGTGTGGTTGGTGTCGTCGGCGAAGGTGTTGCCTTCCCAGCTCGTGTCGCCGGCCTTGCCCGCCTCCTGGTACTTGCTCTTCAGCGTGCCGTTGTAATTGTCGTTTACCTTAATGTCGCCCGTATGAAAGTTGATGCTCAGACTCGCGCGGTTGTGAATACCGCCGATATCACCCACGAGGACATCATCGATGAACACCCAGACGTCATCATCGCCGGCGAACTCGAAGGTCATGTCATTATTATTGTTCGTCAGGCCGCCCTTGGGCTGCACGAATCGCGTGGACATTGAGAGACCGAAGTGGTGGTTGACGGGTTTGCCGCCGTTGTAGCGCGAATCACCGGTGTTGTCTGCCTTGATGCCGGTTTGGACGAGCTGGCCGTTTTCCTCTTTGAACACCTTGTCTGCCGCGTCGAACGGGAAGAACTGACCCTGGTGGGACGAATCGCCCACTTTGTCAATGCCCCAGGTGCCATAGATGTCGAAGGCATTCTTGTCAGCGTTGTAGGCTGCGTAGTTTTCGGAGCTGTCATAGACGTAGTAGCCGCCCTGAACCTTGAGGAGGCCCGTCACGCCAAAATGGGACGTCTTGCCGGTCTGGGCAGAGGAATCGAACAGGTAGCGGAGGGACTCGTCGCCCAAGGCTTCGGAAAGCTTCGGGTAGCCGTCTGAAAGCGTGTTGTTGACGATGCCGGGCCGCGGGCTCGTGCCGCCCGTCCATTGGTTGAGCGGCCCATCACCCTTGCCGTCGTTAAACTGGAACTTGTGGCCTGCGTTGACGCCGCCGCTGCCGGAAACCGACAGATGGTCATCGGGATTCACCCAGTAATCAAACAGGTTGATCGTCGTCCCCGAGGGCGAGGTCGTCGGAACCGTGTGGTCGGAGATCGCCGCCTCGGCACGAAGCGGCAGGAAGAAACTCGCCGTCAGCGCGACGGCGAGGGCCAGAACAATCGCATATGGCGAAACCGGGCGCAGCCCACGACGGCGGCCATAAGACATGACGGACCACCGCTCGCGCGGCCGATGTTCACCAGGAAGTTCCCTGCTTAGACACCCCCCCGGTAGCAATATTCACGAGTCGAGACGTCATCTCTCTGAGCTCCTGCATAATTTCCTCCCCAGTCACACGGCGACCTGCCCGGGCACTCCCCGGGGGGCCGAGGCAGTCTGGCACATGCCCGCAGTCGTTCAAGGAATACCAACCCCAGCATATGTCTCTTAAGATATCTTAGTCTTTTTCTATGACAGTTTTTGTCTCATTACCGATGAAATCGGCTCAGTCCCTTTGTCACATTCTAGAGCGTGTGGAGCAGGGCGATGAGGAAGCGGATGCCTTGGAGGTAGGCGCGACGGGTGATGCGCTCGTTGGTGCCGTGGACACCGCGGTCACATTCGTCATCGTCGACCACAAAGGCGGAAAAGCGGATGCACTCGTGACAAATGCGCTGGTAGTTGGCGGCATCGGTTGCACCAATCACGGTCGAGGGCACAATGCTCATCGGCTCTTGGCCCACCGCAGACGATCCGTTTTCCTCCGTCCCCTTGGGATCACGGAAATAGCGGGCGGCGATGGCGCGGACGGCCTCGAGCCCCGGACCGCCCACGCGCGGGGACGGCGAGGGCTCGGAGCTGCCGGGGCCCAGCTCGACCTCGACTCGGTCAGCGAGCCCAGCGGCGGCAACGGCCTCGCGGCAGCAGGCCACGACATCGGCCACGCTCGTACCCTCGAGCATGCGGAAGTTGAGATTTGCCCACATATCCTGCGGCATTACGTTGGCACCGGTACTGCCGCCTTCGATTTGCGTGGGCGCGCAGGTGGTGGTCACAAGCGGGTACAGCTTTTTGCTGGCGAGGCAGTCGCGCACGATGGCATCCTTGCTGGCAGCAATCTCGTCTGCGGCATAAAGCCCCAGCTCGATGAGCTGCGCGGCAAGCAGATCGGTCACACGCGCCGGCCACTCGATATCGCAAATCGCGGCAATAGCGCGGCTGAGCACTTCGAGCGACGTGCCGCCGTAAGGGTTGGAAGAATGCCCGCCTTCGCTCTTCGTCCTGAGCACGATATCGGCATATCCCTTCTCGGCAAGATCGGCATGCATAAGCCAACCCTCACCCGCGCTGTACTCGGCAGCCGCAACGATACGATAGTCGCCCTCGTCGATCAGGTACTCAAGCTCAACGCCACGCTCCTCGAGCGCGCGGCCAATGGCACCCGCGCCGCACTGCGTGGTCTCCTCATCCTGGCCAAAAGCCAGCAGCAGGGTTCGCTCGTGTTGCCAGCCGTGCGCCAGCGCATACTCAACGGCCTCCAGGATGCCCGCAACCTGGTCTTTCATATCGATGGCGCCGCGACCCCAAATATAGGTGTCGTCCACGTGCCCGCTAAAGGGATCGTGCGTCCAGTCCGTCTCGGTGCCCGGCACCACGGGAACCACGTCCATGTGGCCCATGAGCATGACCGGCTTGAGGGCGGGGTCGGCGCCGGCAAGCGTCACGAGCAGCGAATGGTCGATGAGCTCGACCTCGCCCGTCGCAAACACGCGCGGCCAGGCCTGCTGCATATAGGCGCGCAGGTCGGCAAACGCCTGCCAGTCCACCGTCTGGGCATCCATGCTCGAAATCGTCGGAAACGACAGCACGCGGCCCAGGCGCTCGCATGCGCCGACCTCGTCGATATCGGCAAAATCATCCTCGTGCGCAAAGAAACGCCAAACCTCGGCCATGCCTTCCTCCAAAAACAGCGTGGCAAAGAGGCGGTCCCTTTGCCACGCTCGCTTGCATCATTTGTCGTTGAGATAACGCGAGAGGAACTCGCGGGTGCGCTGGTGCTTAGGATTGCCAAAGAGCTCAGCCGGCGCGGCGTCCTCGAGCACCACGCCCTGGTCCATAAAGACCACGCGGTCGGACACGGTGCGTGCGAAGGCCATCTCGTGGGTAACGACGACCATGGTCATGCCGTCGGCGGCGAGCTTGCGCATAACGTCGAGCACCTCGCCCACGATCTCGGGATCGAGCGCGGAGGTAGGCTCGTCAAACAGCATGATCTGCGGGCTCATGCACAGGGCGCGGGCGATGGCAACGCGCTGCTTTTGGCCACCGGACAGGCGACCGACCGCGGCATGGGCGAATTTTTCGAGTCCCACGCTCGCCAGATGCTCCATCGCGACCTGCTCGGCCTGATCTTTGCTCATCTTTTTGAGCGTAACGGGCGCGAGCGTGCAGTTGTCGAGCACATCCATGTTGTTGAACAGGTTGAAGCCCTGGAACACCATGCCGATGTCCTCGCGCAGCTTGTTGATGTTGCAGCGCTCGGCCGTGAGATCCTGACCGTGAAACCAGATGTGGCCCGTGTCCGGAGTCTCGAGCAGGTTGAGGCAACGCAGCAGTGTCGACTTACCCGAGCCCGAGGCGCCGATGATGGTGACGACCTCGCCGGGGCTAACGGCCAGGTCGATGCCCTTGAGCACCTCGAGCGAGCCAAAGCTCTTGCGCAGGCCCTCAACGCGGATAAGCGGCTCTTTGGTTTGCGCGGCCGCAACGCCGGTAGTGGCGGTATCTGCCATGATGAATCTCCTCGTCTTGCGCCTAGTTGGAGCTGGGCAGCGTGGCCGGAGCCTCGGCGCCGAGCTTTTTGCCAAAGGCCTCGAGCAGGCGGCTCGCCACGAGCGTCAGGATCAGGTAGACCACGAGCGCCACGCAGTAGACCTCCATCTGGCGGTAGTACACGCCGGCGACGGTGGTGGTGGCGTACATGAGGTCGAACACGCCGATGACCGAAAGCACTGACGAGTCCTTGATGTTGATGATGAGTTCGTTGGTGAGCGCGGGGATCGCGTTTTTAATGCCCTGCGGGAACACGACCTTGCGCATGGCCTGCCATTGCGACAGACCAAGCGAGCGCGCCGCCTCAGCCTGGCCGGGGTCGATGGACTCGATGCCGCCGCGCAGGACCTCCATCATATAGGCGGTGGAGTTGAGCGAAATGGTGACGAGACCCGCGGTAAAGGTGCTCCAGATCTGGTTGGCCTGCGCCGTCTCGAAGCCCATGCCGCGCAGAACGGTAAAGCCCGCGTAGTAGATGAGCAGGCCCTGCACCATCATGGGCGTGCCGCGTACGATGGTGGAGTAGACGGTCGCAAAGCCGCGGCCGATACTCTTAAAGAAGCGCACCAGGTCGTTGTCCACGCGATCGAAGGTCTGAATGCGCAGGAACACGAAGAGCAGCGCCAGGAAGAATGCGATGACGGTGCCGAAGGTGGCAAGCGCGATGGTGATCTCGATACCGCGAATGAAGAAGTCGCCGCTCTTGTAGGTCATGTAGACCAGGCTCGACAAAAAGTCGCTGGGGTTGGAATCCGAGACAATGCTCACCTGCACCAGGTCGATAAACGACATGACGCAGCGGTCGATAAAGAAGATCGCCGCAATGGCAACGACGACATAGCTGCCCAGGCGCGCGCCGTGACGGAAGCGGTCGGAAGCAAACGGAGATTTCTCGCGATAGTCGTTCCAGTGCATGAGCTTGGTGATGAGCGCTGCCGCCGACGCGACGAGCCAGGCCCAAAGGATTGCCCAGAGGCAATCCTGGAAGACGCCCGTAGGCGCCAAGAAGCTCAACGGCGTGGGGTTGCGCTGGCTAAACGCCAGACCGAGCGCCGCGATAACGCTCGTGCCCAGATATACATAGCGATGGTCGGCCTTGATAAAGGAGGCCAGACGATTGATGGTTTTCATGCTGCCTCCCTATGCCGGCTGACGATCGAGGCACGCGTCCCACATCTGGTCGCGCTCCTCCTGGCTGATACCCTTGAGCGTCTTATCGATGAGCTTAAGCAGCTTGTCCGAGCCCTTGCGGCAGCCGACGTTTGCCGTGACCTCCTGCTTAAAGCCCTCGCCCTCGGCAAATTGAATCGGCACGATGCCCGGGTTTTGGGCCATATAGCCCTTCTCGTTCTCGGTGTTGTAGGTCACGGCATCGCACGTGCCCTGCAGCAGGTTCGAAAATACCGTGGGAACCGAATCGACCGGGTTTTTGTGCACAACGCCCGGGATTTCGTCGATGACGGTATCGAGCATGGTGTCCTTTTGCCCGAGGACCGTAGCGCCGCTAAAGTCGCTGAGCTTGGTCGCATTTTGGTAGGGCGAGCCCTCTTTTACGAACAGGCCAAAGTAGCCAATGAAGTACGGATCGGAAAAGCCGACGGACTCCTCGCGCTCGGGCGTGGCGCTCATGCCGGCAATGATGAGGTCGATCTGGCCGTTGTTGAGCGAATCGATAAGGCCCGAGAAGCTCTGCTTGACGGCGACGGGCTCGCCGCCGAGGGCCTTGCAGACGACCTTGGCGATCTGCACGTCGTAGCCGTCGGCATAGGCGCCCTGCACGTTATCGATGGGGATGGTGAACTCGCTGGCCTCGGAAACCTGCCAGTTGTACGGGGCGTAGGCGGCCTCCATGCCAATGCGGATCTTATCCTTGCCGATAACGGAATCGGACAGGTCGTCGCGACCGCCACCCGTCGTGGGCTGAACTACTTCCAGCGTGGAGGGGCGCTGGCAACCGGCAAGTGCGCCGGCGACGACAGTAGCGCTCGCAGCGAGAGCGCTACCCAAAAAGATGCGACGGCTGCATACCGGCTGTGGATGCGCGTCGCGTTGATGGGGAGAATGCATAATCTGCCTTCCCTGTTGAATCGTATGCTGACGACTTAACAGGATATACGCCAGCAACCAGCAGCGCAGCACAAGCTCGAAAAATTAATAGACACATGGTAGTCATTGGGGACGTCGATGTTTTGGCAATGCCGGCGAGCGACGTCCAGAGCGAACAAGTGGCATGAAAAAGACAAGGCATGACCAGAAGGTCTATGCCTTGCCTTTTGAATGACAAATTATCGCTCTGGACGGCACGCAGCATCGACCGAGCGGCGGAACCTCTAGAGCAAGGTGACGCTAAAGCTGCGTTTATCGGTAGCGCCGGGGGCCAAGGTGATGGTGTTGACCTTGTGCTCAAAGACGTCGTCCTCGGTGGACATGGTGGTGTGACCGGTCCAAGGCTCGAGCGCCACAAACGGGGCGTCGTTGGCGGCAGACCACACGCCGATGTACTTAAAGCCCTCAAAGTCGATCTTGACGCCGTGGCCCGACTTGCGGCCGCGCAGCGTGAGCGTGGAGCCCGGGGTATCGGTGAACATGATGGCGTCGTTATCGAAGCTGCGGTGCGTGATGGGCAGCACGTCCGAGTTATCGGGAGCCTTGTAGCTACCCTCGAACGTCATGAGGCCATCGGGCGTGATGATGGGGGCCTCGTTGGTCCAAGCCTCGGTAAATGCCAGCTCGTAATCCTCGAACGCCTCGTCCTCGGCACCGGGAGCAGGTACGTTAAATGCGGGGTGGCCGCCCACCGAGAACGGCAGGTCCACGTCGCCGGTATTGGTGACGGCAAAGGTCTGGGTAAGTGTGGCGTCACCAGTCAGGGCATAGGTCATGTTGAGCTTAAAGTGGAACGGAAAGGCCTTGAGCGACTCGAGCGTGTCGGTGATCTCGTACGTTACCGAGGAGCCGTCCTCCGAAACCTCGACCAGCTTGTGCTCGACGATGCGCG